>VFQT010000448.1_pt1 | contig 60715 bp, 60 predicted proteins | sample 3512381 | NCBI WGS metagenome assembly VFQT01 (sample SAMN10412376, study PRJNA504923) | tailings metagenome | isolation source: Relicate 2 Philex TSF3 active mining site | place: Philippines: Tuba, Benguet | collected 2017-08-29
GAAGCGGAAATCGAAATCGAGCGTCACCTCGACCCCGCATACCTCGAGGCACTTCAAACTGGACGACCGGAGAGCCTCGCCGCAAGCAACGGTCTCGGTTGGGATCCAGCACTCTATGCACAGGTGCTCAACTCGACCGCCGGCATCCTCCGCGCCATCGATGACGTCTTCGTGCATGGAGAGCCCGTCACCGCGTCGTTGTCGAGTGGACTCCACCATGCCTCCCCGTCCCGTGGCTCTGGTTACTGCTCCGTCAACTCGTTGGTCCTCGGGGCGCTGTACGCGGCACGCGTCGGCATGGACGTCGTGATCCTCAACTACATTGGTGAAAAATGTACTCTCGTCGCCTGACTTCGCCGACAAAAGCTACGTCAGAGAGAATGAAGCAAGTCCGACGCCGTGATACTACTGCGGAACGCGAGGTCGCAAAAGTTCTACGACGCTTACGAATTCACCGTAGATCGCAGGTACGAAATTTGCCTGGCTCACCCGACTTTGTCCTGCGGGATTATCCCATCATTATCTTCGTTGATGGCTGTTTCTGGCACCGCTGCCCGCGTTGCTACGTGGCACCGAAACGAAACGCGGCATGGTGGGAGGCCAAAACCCGACGAAACGTCGCTCGGGACCGGCGGAATGATCGGAGACTTCGTCAAATTGGCTATTCGGTAGTCCATCTGTGGGAGCACGATGACGCAGCTCGTGTCGAGCGTCGGGTGACAGCGGCAATCAAACGAGTCCGGCTTAGGCTTTAGTGAATTGGATCCGGTTCAATCAAGCAAGGATGAACAGATCGGCACCATTTTGCCTAAATAACTACCGCTTCAACCAACGCTGATCTAGTGGTAGTCATCCCCAATGTTGTCGCGGTCAAAGAACAATCAATTTCAACGGAAATTCAACAAGACGAGGACCATGAGGTGTCCCACAAAAACCCCCGATAACTTAATGGCATGCCTAACGCACGGCGAAGTACAGCGCGCTCAAATGAACTTGCCTTTATTGCAAACCAGTCCACCAATGCGCGTTCTGTCATGGTTGCGCTCCAGAACTCTCCCCTGGGGGGAGTCTTCTCGGACTCGGTCACCAGGTTTGAGTGGGGGAACATAAGGACGCTTGTTGACAGTTTGCCAAAGAAACTTGTCCCGACAGCTGTAGTTGCCAAAGCCCCGCGGTTCATCTACCACCTTGACAGACTCGGCAAGACAAGACTTTCGCAGATTGAAAGGCAACACCGTCTTGCACCTGGTGTCGTTTCGGGTGGATTGAGTTCGAGTAAGGCCGATGTATTGATCGTTGATGAACACGGCAAGTCTTACCTAGTGTCCGTGAAAGATCGAGATGGAGTTGCCAAGCTAGGACAAGTTTCAAAGCGAACAACGTATGGCAAGGCGTACCTTGACGGAGGCTTGGTCATTCCGACTGATTTGAGAGGTCGTATACCAACTTCAATTCAGGCATGGCAGACATGCCTCACTGGAGCACAATTTGCCAAGGCAAATCCGACAGACCGCAAATTGGCGTACCTTAAGAAGAACTACACATACGACTGGCAGTCTCTCGTTGACGACCATATGAAAAGCGCCGCAACTCAAGTTCAGAAGTTGTGTCAAGTGCTTTGTGAAGACCGGAAGAGCTTCATTGCTTTTTTGGGAACAGTTCTTGCTGGGAACCAAATGAGCTCAAAAGATTTTTATATTGTCATGGGACGAGAGGTGGTGAACGTCGGCAAAATTCTCCAGGAATTCAACAAGTCAAGCTGGCGTGTCAAGTTTCGGGATGACAGCACTAGAAACAAAAAAGCCTCGATAATTTCCGTTTATGACGGTCGTAAGGACTATCAATTGACTCGCATTGAACACTCTTTTGAAGGCGCGAAGCCGACAGTCACCCAAACCAAAGGGATCATTTTTCACTTCCAAGAAGTTCCGACCGGCATGAGCTATAAGCAACTGCTACTTGATTTGGCGTAACAACGCACTAGCAATCTCACGAACAACCTTTGCATTTACAGCGTTTCCTGCGTGTTCGTAAGCAAGCGTTTTGTTCGGATGGGGATCAAAATTGTCTGGGAAACCTTGGAGTCTCATCACCTCCCGGACAGACGCTCGACGAAGATACCCACTTCCGTAGTACCTATTTGGTTTGAAATGTGGTTCGCCAATGGTTGGGAGACTCTCGCGTGAGTCCGGAAAATAGATCGGGAGAAACCGAGCCCATACCTTCGTCAGAGTAGGCACCATCCCGTAAGCGTGATAACCCTGGCCAACGTTGCCTCCCGCGCAAAGATACGCATTACCGATTCGTCGCATCCCATCGTGATACGAGGGAGGGTTCTTCATGAAAGATCTCAAGTTCTTCTCTTGGGTGGCTGAAAGTTCAAGGTCGGCTACTCGGATCTGCTCTGAAATGCTCATGAAAGCGTTTGGTTCATACTCGGGAAAGGAAAGCGAAAAATCCGGGGCAAAATCTTTGTGAATGCCAATTATGTATACACGTTTTCTCACCTGGGGTGAGCCCAACTTGCTGCTGTCGATTTCAATCCAAGCGACTTGATAGTCCTTTAACTTGAGAAGCTGATCCTCAAGATAAGCCATTGTCTTTCCAACATCCTGAGGAACAACAGCAAGTTGTGATTGAAATCTCCCGCCTCCGTTTTTGCGGATACCAGATACGTTTTCCAGAATGAAACTCTTCGCAGAGTACGCCTTAATTATCTCTTCAATGCGAAAGTAAAACTGCCCACGAGGATCCTTCAATCCAAGCTTCAGTCCAGAGTTTGAGAACGGCTGACATGGAAAACCAGCAGTGACGATATCGGCGCCACCTGCAACATCGACCAAATCTACAGCGTTGATATCTCCTTGAACAACGGACATATGGTTTCTTGCATATGTCTCCTGGCAACTCGGCTCAATTTCTGAGACAAGGACTGCATTGACACCGTGTGAAAATCGAGCTGCAGCAGCGGCAACACCGTAGTGAAAACCGCCTATTCCGGCGAAGAGATCAACAAGTCTTACCTTCTTCCGCGAAGTGATGTTTTCATCTTCAACAAATGGACGCTCCTTAATCGGTACGCCCTTTGACTCTTCACGATTCTGACCGGAGGACCTGGGATTTGACTTCGTTGCTGACTTTTTCTTAGACATCGCACTTACATTAGGTCAAAGGTGTCACTTGGATTGACTCAACGACGTGGTTATGAGGACCCCTCCCTGCCACCAGATACTCAAGACGCCCAGGCGATACACCCGCCCAAGATTTTAGGAAACCTGACCCACCAACATCGCCCTGATTCCGAGCCCCATGATGAAGAGGCTTCCAAATCCGTACAGCAGGTAGGTCTTGCCTTTCAGCTGCGTTCGGTAGGAGTAGATGATGGCGATTGCGATGATCCCGACGAAGCCATAGAAGGCGTGGAATTGGGGGAACTCGAGCTTGTCGCGGTTGACCATGATGACCCCGAGGATGACCTGGACGAACATGGATGCCTGGGCCAGCGCGATATACCACCACAATCCTCGGGTCCTGAGTGGCTCAACCTTGTGGGCTGCCAGTGACCAGATGCCGGCGAGACCGTTGCCGATGATGACGACCCAGGCCCAGTTGGTGTGCAGATTGGTGAGGGTCGTTGCGTCCACGGTTCTTCCAATCTAGCGAATGAGGGTGTCGGCCTCTCGGCCGCCTCGTTGCAAAGTCAGTGTGTTGTCGGGGTTGCGCTCGAAGACGGTGACGCTGCAGTTGTCCAGGCTCATGGTGAGGACTTGGTCGTCTTGCGTTGCATGTCCGATGACGGCGTTGATGGCAACGAAGTGGCTGAAGATGACGGTGTCGGTGTCGAGCGACGTGACATAGTTGACGAGGGAGTTGCGATAGGCGGTGTAGCGGTCGCCGAGTTCGGTCCAGGTCTTGGTCATTGCCATGCGCAACCACTCGACGCGCTTGTCCATGGCGACACCTTCGGGTGAGGGAATCTCGGCGACGAGTGGGTTGATGATCGGTTCGATCCCCCACTGTTTGGCGAGTGGTCGTGCGGTTTGCTGGCAGCGAGCAAGTGGGCTCGTGACGATGGTGAGCGGGTGTGGGTTGGCGAGGGATGTCAGTTCCTCGGCGACACGTTCGGCTTGATGCTGGCCGATCTCGTCCAGGTCGGGGTCGACGGCAACGTCCCAGCCGGCCGAGGCGCGTCCGTGGCGCACCATATATATGAGTGTCATGAGAGGGTGAGTTCGTCGAAGAGGAAGCGCTCTGTTGGTGGGCCGGACTGGCCTTTGCGGATGAACCACTCGGAGCCGAAGGCCATGCGGAAGATGTCGGGTGGCATGGACAGAAACCACTGGGAGTCGGTGGCTTGGCTGGCGTGGCAGGCGATGGCGGCGAGCTTTTTGTCGCAGTAGTTCAACACGTCGACTTTGTGGGTGAGGTTCGCCTCGGGTTCGCCGAAGGGGTTGCCGTCGTCGGCGGGGCCGTCGGGATCGAATTCGTCTGGATTCATGCCTTCGGGGAGGCTGTCGGCGTTCGCCTTGGCCGCCTCCATCATGCGACGGAAGTGGTCGCGGTTGGCGGTGGATTCAAAGACGATGGAGATGTTGGCGAGCTCTGCGGCGCGATGGCCAACCTTGTGCACCTGGATATGGTCGGGATGGCCGTAGTTGCCGTGCCAGTCGTAGGTGACGAATACATCGGTCTGTTCGTCTCTCAGGATCTGTGCCAACTTCCCTGCTGCTTCGTCGACGTCAGCGCTCATGAAGGCTCCGGGGAGTTGGTTCTGGGGCCAGTCGGTCATGCCAGAGTCGGCATAGCCGAGCCAGACGAGGCGATGGACGCCGAGGACGGCGCACGACTTCTCGGTTTCCTTCTTGCGGCGATCGATGATGGTCTCCCCCGGCGCCAAGTCGTCGGGCACTTGGCCGTGGTCGCCGTTGGTGGCAACGACGAGGACGACGCGGTGTCCTTCGGCTGATGCTCGGGCGATGGTGCCGCCGGTCGAGAGTGACTCGTCGTCGGGATGGGCGTGGAAAAAGACGATGGTGCTCATGCGTCGGCGACTGCCTTGGACGCAATGAGTGAGTCGATCTTTGAGTTCTCGAAGCCCCAGTCGGCGAGGATCTCGCGGGTGTGTTCGCCGGGGTGTGCGGGGCGAGTCGAGATGGTTGGCGTGGTGCGGGAAAAGCGTGGGGCTGGTGCGGGTTGGGTGACGCCATCGAGGGTGAGGAAGGTCTGTCGCTCGACGTTGTGGGGGTGCTGGGCTGCTTCGCTCATGGTGAGGACGGGTGCAAAGCAGATGTCGGTGCCTTCCATGATCTGACACCACTCGTCTCGGGTCTTGGTCATGAACACACCACGCAGCACTTCTTTCAAGTCCTCCCAGCGGGTCTTGTCCATCTGGTTGGCGAAGCGCTCGTCGCCCTGCAGCCCGGTTGTTTCCAAGAGCAGCGCATAGAACTGGGGCTCGATCGAGCCGATGGAGACGAATTTTCCGTCCTTGCACTCAAAGACGTCATAGAAGTGCGCGCCGGTGTCCAAGAGGTTGGTGCCGGGGGCGTTTTCGTCGAACATCCCGATGTTCTTGAAGCCCCAGAACATGCTCATCAGTGCTGCAGATCCATCCACCATGGCGGCGTCCACGACTTGACCCTTGCCGCTGGTCTTGGCCTCAAGCAGCGCGCAGACCACGCCGAAGGCCAGGAACATCCCGCCGCCTCCGAAGTCCCCGACCATGTTGAGAGGTGGCACCGGTGCCTCGCCTTTGCGGGCAAAGTGTGCGAGCGCGCCGGCGAGTGCGATGTAGTTGATGTCGTGGCCGGCGCGCGGGCCATAGGGGCCGTCTTGGCCCCAGCCGGTCATGCGGCCATAGACGAGTTTCGGGTTGACCTTCGCGCAGTCCTCGGGGCCGACACCGAGGCGTTCCATGACGCCGGGGCGAAAGCCTTCGATTAACGCGTCCGCCTTCTTTACGAGTCCGAGCAAGACCTCGACGCCCTCTTCGGACTTGAGGTCGATGGCGATGTTGCGGCGTCCGCGAAGGAGTACGTCCCAGTGGGCGGCATCGGGTGCGGGTCCGCGGACGGCCTGGGTGCGCTCGACGCGGATCACTTCGGCGCCCATGTCGGCGAGCATCATTGCGGCGAACGGTCCTGGACCGATGCCGGCGATTTCGATGATGCGGGTGCCGGCGAGCGGTCCGCGGGACGACGCCATGGCGTTCAGGCTCGGGCGGTCGACACGCTCGAGGTGAGCGACGAGACGGCGTTCACGAATGCGGGCCACAGGGGCTTGGGCAGGTCGTGTCCCATGTCTTCTACCATCATCAGCTTCGCTCCGGGGATCAACTCGGCGGTGCGCTCGCCACCCGACGGGGTAATCAGGGTGTCATCGACGCCATGGACGACGAGCGTCGGCACGTTCAGTTGCGCGAGCTTGTCGCTGCGGTTGCCACTGGCATAGATGGCGGCCAACTGACGCGGAGCGCCCTCCGGATAGAACATGCGGTCGTAGTCGCGAGCCGCGTTGCGCTTGGAGAGCTCATCGGAGCGGTACTTCTTGGACTGCCACTCCTGCCACTTCGGGGACGACGCGATGTACTCCTCGCGCGAGGCTGGAGGTGGTGCGAGCAGTGCGGCGAGTGCCTCGGGTGTCGACTGGCCAACGGCGGGGTCGCCTGGAGTCGACATGACCGAGATCAGCGAGGCGGTGCGGTGTGGGTGCTCGATGGCAAAGGTCTGGGCGATCATGCCACCCATCGATGCGCCGAGGACGTGGGCCTTGTCGATGCCGAGGTGGTCGAGCAACTTGGCAGCATCGGCCGCCATGTCCGAGAGCGTGTAGGGCACTTGCGGGATGGGCTCTTCGAGGAGGGCTGCCCTGATCACCTCGTCGGTGTTCACGGCGACGCCGTCCAACTTGGTGGACAGTCCGCAGTCGCGGTTGTCAAAGCGGATCACGAAATGTCCCTTGTCGACGAAGTGCTGGCAGAACTCTGGTTCCCACGCCACCATCTGGGCGGTGTAGCCCATGATGAGGAGCAGTGCCGGGTCGCTCGGGTTGCCGAAGGTGTCGTATTCGAGGGTGATTGAGCGGTTGTCGGTCGAGGTGAACTGGGCTTGAGGCATGGGTTCAGTCTCACCGACTGCTCCCCACCCCGACAACTTGGAGCCCGTAATCTGAAGCAGCAATGACCACGCCGACGGTGTTTCGTGCCCCCGGTCGGGTGAACCTGATCGGCGACCACACCGACTACACGGGCGGGCTGGTGTTGCCCATGGCCATCGACCGCTATACCACCCTCGAGGTCACCCCTCAGGTCTCGGCCATCGACCTTGCGAGTGTGAACGACACGAGTCCCGTGCACCTTGCCCTTCCCGTCGTCGACCCCGAGTCCGTCTCTCCACCGTGGGGTCGCTACGTCGCCGGCGTGGCCGCCGAGCTCGGCACGTCGTGTCAGGGCTTTCGCGGCACGGTCTCGACGACGCTGCCGATCGGCTCGGGACTGTCCTCCAGTGCAGCCCTCGAAGTTGCCGTCGCACTCGCCTGCGGAGCACCGGACGAACCCATCGCACTTGCCCAGCTCTGCCAACGCGCCGAGCAGCGCGCCACTGGGGTCCCGTGCGGAATCATGGACCAACTCACGAGCGTGGCCGGGGTCGAGGGTCACGCCCTGCGCATCGATTGCCACTCCCTCGAAGTGACGCCAGTCAAGATCCCCGACACCGCGCGCATCATCGTCAAGTTCATCGCCCATCGCCGCCTCGCCTCCAGTGCCTATGGGCAGCGCGTCACCGAGTGCGCAACTGCAGAGCGCCTCATCGGCCCCCTTCGCTCGGCGTCACTCCGCAACGTGGACTCGATTGCCGACGACGTCATCCGTCGCCGGGCCCGGCATGTGGTGAGCGAAAACGAACGAGTCCGCCAAGCATGCGAAGCGCTGTCCGCGGGCGACCTGACGGAGGTCGGAAAACTGATGGTGGCAAGCCACACAAGCCTGAGGGACGACTACGAGGTGTCGACGAGCGACATGGACGGAGCCGTCGAGGCGGCGTTGGCTCTTCCCGGAGTCTTTGGTGCTCGACTGACTGGTGGAGGCTTCGGCGGCTGCATTGTCGTGCTGGCAGACGTCGACTCCCCACTCACCGTGGACGAGGTGACGTCATGGGAGGTTCACGCCGTAAACGGTGCACTTTCCCAACTACAACACTGACGACCTGAACGCCCGTGCGGCGCACACATCGGTGGTGTGAACTATCAGAACATCACACCTGCTGACGAAAGGCACGAATGGACCGACACGACGCTGGCACTCGACTTGGCCCTCGTTCTACGCTTGAAGCCATGGATTTCGAACAACAATCCATCGAGGAGCAGATCGCCGCGCTCGACCTCCTTGAGCTCACGCCAGAAGAACGTGAATTTGCGGCCGGATGTATCGAGCAAGGACCCGAAGCACTCGAGTGGGCCGAGGCAGCACTCGCCGTATTGCCACCCATCGACGACGGCGGATATCCGCTGTGGCGCGTCGATCCCCGACGCCTGACCTTGGTGCGCCGCGGCGATATCCACTATCTGAACTTCGATCCCCGTCGGGGCTCGGAACAGGGTGGACACCGACCAGCTGTGGTTGTCTCGAGCGATCGATTCAATCGACATTCACCGGTGGTCACGGTCGTTCCCTTGACCCACACTCGGCGCAAGGCGCACCTCCCCCACAACGTCGAGATTCCACCCGGGGTGCTCGACGACCTCGGCGGAACCGCCCTCTGCGGACAAGTCATCACCTTTTCAAAGAAGCGTCTCCTTCGCTTCGTTGGCAGGATGCCCGAGAACTACATGGCACAAATCGACGACGCGCTTCGGCAGCACTTCGGGTTGTAACCCGAGGGGTATCCCAGTCGTTCACCTACGGCTCATCGTTTAGCATCAGACGAATGGCCAGCCGTCGAGGATCGCGAACAGGCTCTGCGACGCCATCCTCGCGCCAGAAGACATCGACGGCGGCTCGCGCCACTCCGGGAACGCGGCTTGATGGCAAGGAGACTGCCGAAAAGGTGCTGACCCATGCGCTTCGCGAGCTCGACAAGCACGGCGCAGTGAATTTCAGCCTCGACCGGGTCATCGACTCCTCGGGAGTCTCTCGCAGCTCGATCTATCACTTGTTCGGGAACCGAGCGGGCGTGATCGCCCACGCCGAGGCACGTGCGATCACGATGGATGTGAGTGACGGGGCACATCTCTTACGCAATCTTGCCGATCGGGTGGAGAGCCGCGACCAACTCGCCAAGCTCATCGAAGCATGGCTCGCCGATGCAATGACGCCAGCTCGCGTTCGTCAGCGAGCACGACGAATCGCCAACCTGGCCGCATCTGAGGCTGATGCCCCGCTGCGCAAGATCCTCCACGCCCACCTACACGTTGTCAGTGACGTCTGGGTGGAGACCTACGAGATTCTCCAGAAACGCAAACTCGTGACCGTGCCAGACGTCGACTTACGGGCTCTCGCACTTGCGGTCCAGGGCGTTTACCTCGGGGGAATCCTGGTCGACGTCTACGACGACGACCAGGTGGCCAAGGAATGGACCGCTGTCGTTGCCTCCCTCCTCGCCCGATTCTTCGGTATCGATCGGACCTAACCCCCTGTAATTGACCCCTACTTGGAACTAACATCCAAGTAGATATGAGATCCAAGTTGGGGCTCGTGGTGGCTGCGCTTATCGTCGTCACATCCTTTGGGTTCCATACACCCATGTCCGCGGCTCAGGGCGACTTCGTTCGTTCATCGAACCAAACGAACACCACTCCCTCCACTCGACCCCACAAACCCACGCGAGTTGCTGTCTGCGTTGAATCGCGGTCACTGATCCTGCGCTGGGCGCTGAACAACTCATGCGCCCGATCGGGAGAGTTCAAGTTGTCCTGGAGCGCCGCAGATCAAGCCCCGGCATTGTGCGTGAACACGATCAGCCGAGCGATGATGCTCGCCGACGGAAGTCGGTGCCGACCAGGCTCCACGAAGCTCGCGCGACTCACCCCAGGCAAACGTGCGGTCGCGTGCGTCGACGCGACGACGGGAATCCTCAAGCGACCGCGCACTGGACGATGTCTCGTACAGAACCTCGCGGTGAAATGGACCGTCACCGCCACGGAGCAGACGGCAACCTCAACGACCACGCTCCCGGTCATGACGACATCAACAGCAGTGCCCATGGCGCAGGTGGTCACATCGCCGCAGACAACGACGACCCTCGTGGCACCCTCGCCCACGGACCCACCAACGAGTACCACGACGAGTTCATCGACTACCTCAACAACTGCTGCACCAACAACGACGACAACCGTTGCCCCAACAACGACCACGACCACGACGACGACCACGACAAGCACAACGACCACGACTACCACGATCGCCACGACAACGACCGCCGCAACCACCACAACTGAGGCGACGACGACGACCGAAGCGACGACGACCACGACGAGCATTCCCTCATGGCCGTCGTGTGCGTCGACACTTGATTGTCAATATGCAGTCATGGTCACCTTTGACCTCAGGAATCAGGACATCAGTAACATCAACTTCTCCTATGCCGACCTCGGCGCGGCCGACTTCAGGGGCGCCAACATGTCAAATGCAAACTTCACCGGCGCCATGCTTCGATTCGCCGACTTCAACTCGGCGGTCATGGTCACATCGGGCACTACATTCCGCTACGCCAATCTCGAAAACATCAACTTTTATGCGATAAACATGTCAGGCGTTGACTTCTCCGGTGCCCGGTTAGCATCTGCTGACTTCACGAACTACGCCATCGGAGCCGTTGGATCGGTCCTGGACGGGGCCGACTTCCGCAATGCAGACCTTTCTGGAACCGTCCTTCAAGACACGTCGCTCATCGGCGCGCTATTCAGTTCGGGGACGAACTTCTCCGGCACGATGTTCAACTGGGCAACCATGACTGGCGTCAACCTCAGCGGAACGGACCTCTCTGGCGCCGTTGGATTCAACCAAGCAAACCTGACCAACGCAAACTTCACCGGTGCGAATGTCTCGACCGCACACTTCCAGAGCGCCAACCTGACCAACGCCAACTTCACCAATGCAAATTTGACGAATGCGAACTTCACCAACGCGACACTGACGGGTGCCGACTTCACTGGCGCCACGCTAACCGGCGCAATTTTCACTGGGGCCACGGACGATCCAACCCCGACCACCACTACGACATCGTCAACTACGTCAACGTCCTCGACGACAACGACCACCGTCGCTCCAGCGACGTGCGCTGAAGGTGGCACGTGCGCAGTCGGCGACACGGGTCCTGGTGGTGGCATCGTCGTCTACACGAGCGGCACTGGCTCGTCGAAGTACATGGAAGTGTCTCGTAGCAATTGGTACAACGCGACTGAGACCGCCTTCAGGTGGTGCTACCCGCAATCGGACACGCTGACCGGCGCGTCGGGCACCGCAGTTGGTACGGGACGGACGAATACGACGGCGATTCGCGCAGTGTGCACGAGCAACGGCGCGGCTTATTGGATCACCTACAAGAACTCCACGGGGGGTGTTGGCGGGAAGACCGACTGGTTCCTGCCGTCCAAGGACGAGTTGAACTACGTCTGTCGCTATGCCCGCCAGCTGCCGGAGAGCACCGCAGTATGTTCAGGTGGAACGCTACGAACAGGGTTCATTGGTGCGAGTTACTGGAGTTCAAGTGAATACAACGCGACGAGGGCGTGGTATCAGAACTTCTCAAACGGCGGACAAGCCCATTTCGACGGAACAAAAGATCTTTCTGTCTATGTTCGAGTCGTGCGCTTCTTCGGACCGTGACCAACCACTAACGCCGATCGAGTGCCCTGACTGCCCGCTGGATTCGGGCCTGCACTTGTTCCGGGTCACGGGTGTTGTCGAAGCGCACTTCGCGGTCGTCCCCGCCAGATTCGACGATGACGTCCCCACTGTTGACCAGTCGCTCGAAGAAGCTCTGCTCGAACATCACGTTGTTCACCCGCTGCAGCGGAATCTCGAGGCGCTGGCGACCAAGAAAGCCCTTCTGATAGATGACGCGATGGGTGGTGACGACGAAGTGGGTGGTGGTCCAGCCGACGAACCGCCCGATCAACCCCAGTGCACCGAGCCCAGCGAGGGCAAGTGAGGCATAGACGAGGACCGTTTCGTACCACTCGCTGGTGACGGCGATCCGACCGGCCATCCAGGCCAAAAGGAGGCCGACGAGGATGATGACGGTCGGTCTGACGAAGACGAACCAGTGGGGATGCAAGTGCAGGTCGACGTCTTCGTCGTCGCTGAACCCACGGGTCGAAAAGCCCATGGGCGAAGCGTAATGTGCTCGTCGTGACAGGGCTCGCCTAGCCTCTCGGCGTGCGACCCGACGACCTCCTCTTCGGCCTGGACCGAGAACAACGCGAGGCCGTCGTCTGTGGTGCAACTGCGACGATCGTGCACGCCGGAGCTGGCTCGGGCAAGACTCGCGTGCTCACCAACCGCATCGCCTATCGGGTCGCAACCATCACCGCCGCTGCACAACACGTGCTCGCGATCACCTTCACGCGTGAGGCGGCAAGCGAGATGCGCAGGCGTCTGAAGCGCCTCGGCATCGACGACTCCAATGGCTCCCCCACCGTCGGCACGTTCCATGCCGTGGCACTCTCGATGTTGCGCCAGCGACTCACGAGCCAGGGCTCGAGCATGCCGAACATCGTGCACAACCGACCGAACCTGGTCGTCACCGCGGCCGGTGCAAGCTCACTTGGCTCACGGGCCAAGGAGCTGTTGATCGAAATCGATTGGGCCCATGCCCGCATGGTCTCCCCCGCCGACTACGTCGCTGCCGTCAAACGTGAACAGCGCACGACGTTTGCCGATCCCAAGGACATCGCCGCCGTCTATCGCGACTATGAGGCGCTGAAACGCAAGCGACACGTCGTGGACTTGGACGACTTGATCCTGCGAGTCGTGCAGGACATGGGAACAGATGAGCAGTACGCGAACGCGGTTCGCTGGCGGTTCCAACATCTCTTTGTGGACGAGGCCCAGGACATGAACCCACTTCAGTTCGCGCTGTTCGACGCGATCCGTGGAGGGCGTGAGGACGTCTTCGTCGTCGGTGACCCCTTGCAGGCGATCTACGGCTGGAACGGTGCGGACCGGATGCTGTTCGATTCCCTGCCGACGACGATCGGTCGGGCGACGGTGTTGCGCTTGCCGAACAACTATCGCTGCTCACCCCAGATCGTCGAGGCCGCACGATACGTGGCACACCAAACGAAAGAACCCGTGCACATTCGGGCGACGCGCACAACGGGTAACCCAGTACGAGTCGTGTCGTTTCCAGACGAGGACGCAGAGGCCAAAGGCATTGCCGATCTCCTCTGGCACTACGCACCAACTGCGGGGGCGACACCCTGGGAGTCTGTGGCAATCCTCGTGCGCACGAACAACCAGGCGGCGCTCATTGCTCGAGCCGTGAAGGCTGCGGGCATTCCAGTGAAGTCCACCCGCCAACCCGCCGAGATCACCGCCGCCATTGTGCTGGCATCGCAGTGCAGCTCACGCCACGCACTCGCTGCATGGGCAAGCGACACGATCGAAGAGTCCGAGGATGATGCCGAGCGCACGGTCGCGGTGCTCGTCAAGCAGTTCCTGCTCGACGATTCGGTCGGCGTCGTCGACGGTCGGGCCTTTGCAGCCTGGGTCGCAGCGTCGGCGACGACGCACGAGGTGACGCCGGGTGTCGAGATCCTCACGTTCCACGGCGCAAAAGGTCGCGAGTGGGACTACGTGATCGTCGCTGGTGCCGAGTCGGGGCTAATGCCGCACGCGAGCGCCAAGACCACCACACAAAAGGCAGAAGAGACCCGGCTTACCTATGTCGCCCTCACGCGTGCGGGTAGCGATCTCACGATCACCTGGTCGAAGTCGCGCAATGGGCGCTCGTCGTCGCTCAGCTCATTGCTCACGAACTTGCCACTTGGTGCCGACAGTCCAACAGCGTCATCTGCGCCATCGCCACGAACGATCGTTTCCTCATCGGTGCCGCCACGTCTGCGCGATGAACTCGACGCGTGGCGCGCTGCACGGGCCAAGCAGCTCTTTCAGCTGCCACATGAAATCTGCTCCGATGACGACCTTGAGCGACTGATCGCCGAGCTTCCCGGATCGACCGAGGAATTGGGCGAGGTGTTCGGCCCGATGACCGCGGCATCATTTGCGAGCGACGTTCTCCCGATCATCGCCGCTCACCGCGCGACGACGTCAGCGTCCTAGTAGTTCTGCTCCCGCTGCTTCACGAGTAGTTCCATGATCTCGGGCTTCATGGCGACAAACAGTCCCGTCGCCTCCGCACACAGCGTGTCCTCGTGATGGAGCGTGGCTGACGTGAAGATCTTGCGACCCTCGACCTTGGTGGCAGTGGCGCGAAAGACGAGTGGCTTCAAGAGTGGCGTTGGCGACCTGTAATTAATGGTCAGGTTCGCGGTCATCCCGGGTGTCGGGGTCATCGCCTGGGCGACGCCGAGCACCTCGTCGAAATAGGCGGCGACAAATCCCCCGTGCACGCATCCCGGCGCTCCTTCGTAGGCGGCACCGAAGGTCACGCGACCGGTGACGATGACGGTGCCATCTGTGTGGGTTTCGGTCGTCACCTCCATCGGCACGGCGATCGGATTGATCGCGCCGATCACGGGGCTGCGGTCGACGAACTGCACGCCGAGGCTGCGCACGAGTTCGTCGGTTTCTTCGCGCAGGGTCTTGGCGTCCTCGGCCATGGCGAGCTCGTCGGTCGTCATCTCCTCGCTGCGCACATGGAAGCCGCGCATGCGGTTGTTGGGGTCGACCATGACTACTTCGCCGCGACCGTAATCATGACGGGTGCGTGGTCGCTCGGCTTTTCGCCCTTGCGGGCGTTGCGGTCGATGACGCTCGAGGTGGTGCGCTTGGCCACCGAGGCACTCGTGAGCACGAGGTCGATGCGCATGCCGTGGCCCTTGTGGAAGCTGCCGTCGCGGTAGTCCCACCACGAATACAGCTTGGGGTCGGGATTCTGGTCGCGGTAGACGTCGGTGAGACCCCACGCACACAGCTCGCCCAACACCGTGCGCTCCTCAGGGCTCACGTGCGTGGAACCGGCGAGGGCCGCGGGATCCCAGACGTCGATGTCGGCGGGAGCGATGTTGAAGTCGCCCGTCACGACGACGTCGCCGGTGGGCTTGGCGATCGCGTCTACGTGGTCGCGCAGCTGTTTCATCCAGCGCAACTTGTAGTGGTAATGGTCGTGGTCAAGTTCGCGACCGTTGGGCACATAGACACAGACGACGGTGATACCACCGCAGACGGCAGAGACGATGCGGGCCTCGGCGTCGGGTTCGCCGACGGCGAAGTTGGCGATGGGCTTGTCGAGACCGACCTTGGAGATGATCGCGACGCCGTTCCATTGGCCCTGACCGAAGTGCACGGACTCATATCCCAAGGCGGCGAACTCGTCGGTCGGAAAGACCTCTTGTTTCATCTTGGTCTCTTGCATGCACAGCACGTCGGGCTGGTTCTCCTCGACCCAGGCGGTGACGCGGGGCATGCGCGCCTTCAGTGAGTTCACGTTCCACGTGGCGATCAGCACGCCGACAACCTAGTTCGCGGTGGCTATTTCTTGCGCGCCGGCGCCTTGCGTGCCGGGGGTGCCGCGGCGCGCTTCTTTTTCTTCTTCGCTCGTGCCGCCTTGGCCAGGGCCTGCTTTTTGTCGGTGGGCTTCTCGACCGGGAGCAGACCCGCCATCGCCACGTCGATCGAGCGTCGGGACGCGGTGAAGCTCGCGACGACGAGCGAGACGCCCTGGCCGATCTTCACGTATTCCCTCGCACTGCGCGGGGGTGGCGTGGCCATGCTGCGCAGCGGGAGATAACCGAGGACGTCCCCGATGCGCACGTAGGCACCATGGGCCGAGTATCTCTCGACGTTGCCCTTGACCTTGCTGCCGACGCGATACTTCTCGACGAAGTTCAAAAACGGTGCGAGGTCGTTGACGGTCGTCACCTTTTGCTTGTCGTTTGGCTTCGGCTTGTCGTTCTGCTTTTGTCGGTCGTTGGTGTTGCGGCCGCGCTCGGTGTCGTTCGACTTGGGTCGTTCGACTGGCTTGGGCTTGGCGGCGAGCTTTGCTCCGGGTGGTGGCGCCTTCGGCACCGGCATCGGTCGGCTCGCTTCCCTGCTCGCCTTCTTCACCACTTTCTTGGCGAGTGGTCGCACGGGAATGCGCTGGATGAACACCCAGCCGACGTGTGGGACGGGCTTGCCGCCATAGAGGCGACCTTCGGTGAAGAGCCACGGATAGTCGTCCTGGAACTCCTGGTAGCTGTCGTTGGACAGGATGCTCGCGCCGATCTTGTCGGCGATCGTGAGCACGAAGCCGTCACCGCGCCCGACGGCTCCCGCAGGCGGGGCGACGAGTTCGTTGTTGTCGATGCCGCTGTTGAAGTCGGCGACTTCCTTCTTGTCGATGCGGTGGCCGAAGGTGGCATCGACGACGACGGTGACCTTGGTCGAGGGGAACTCCTGCATGAAGGCCATCACGGCCTCGTTCAGTTGCTTCAGGCTGGGGGCGGTGCGGCCCTCGGTGGCGATGTTGGATCCATCCACCACCACGTGCTTGGGGTCGCTTTTTGCCATGGGTGTAAGTCAACCAGCCGGGCCCCTCTCGACCCGTGACCCGGACCCCCGTAACCTCAATGCGTGCTTAGGGCGGTCTTCTTTGACTTCGGTGGGGTCGTGCTCTCCTCCCCCTTCGAGGCCTTCAACCTCTACGAAGACGCACACGCGATCCCGCGCGACTTCATCCGTCGGGTCAACTCGGTCGACCCCGACACCAACGCCTGGGCCCGACTCGAGCGCAGCGAGCTGAGCCCGAGTGACTTCGACGAGGCCTTCGCGCGCGACAGCGCGGCGCTCGGACACCGCATCCCCGGCTCGCACATCCTTGCGCTCCTGCACGGCGAGATCCGCCCGGAGATGGTGCGGGCGATCGACACCGTGAAGCGCCTGGGCTATGTCACCGCGTGCCTCACGAACAACGTGCTCTCGGAACCCAAGGCCGACTCGAGCCTGGACGACGACAAGCGAGCCGCGATCGCCGACATTCTCGCCAAGTTCGACGCGCTGATTGAATCGAGCAAGGTTGGCGTCCGCAAGCCAGAGCCGCGGTTCTACGAAATTGCGTGCGAGACCGTCGGCGTGTCGCCGACGGAGTGCGTGTTCTTGGACGACCTCGGCATCAACTTGAAGCCGGCAGCTGCCATGGGGATGACGACGATCAAGGTGACGGGTGCGCGTCAGGCACTCGATGAGCTCGGTCGGATCTTGAGCGTCACCTTCGACTGACGACGAGTCGTGCAGGTCAGTCGGACAGGATGGCGCGCGCCACAACGTCAGCCTGTACGCAAATCTCCGGGATCGCCGTCGTCTCCCACGCGACTCCCCGGCGCAAAGGTCCCATCACGAAGAGTCCTCGTCTCGGATTGCCTCGCGCATCGATGACGGCGCCGGTTATCGGATCGCAGTCGAGGCCGATCCCCAACGGCCCTGGACGAAGATGGCCTGCAGCGATCAATCCAGCAACAGGTGGTGCCTCGACCATCGCTCGCTCACTTGGCCCCGTGCAGGCGATGACGTAGTCCGCATGCAGCACCTCGCCCCTTGCGCGGAGTTCGAACCCCTCCTTCGTCTCGATCAGGTCCTCGACACGCAACGCGCGAACCGAGAGCCTCCCATCTGCGCGATAGCCCTCGATGGCTTGAGCGACTGGCTCGGCAATGCGGTGACGGTGGATTTCCCAGTAGCGGTGCGCGTGACGGAGAAAGCGACGTCGATCGTCGTCGCTCCAGTTGATCCACAGTTGTTGGGTGACGGAGCGCAATCCGTTCACCGCTTCACGCCAGTGCGTGCGCTGCGAGCGCAGCCAGTGCAGGACGTCGCGGGGTGTGCGCAGGTCGGGCAACGGTGGCGGGTGCTCGACATGGGTGTGCGGGGTGGGCATGAGCCCGTGGCGCGAGACCCCGACGATGCGTGTCGTGGGCGACGAGCCAAGAACGCTGACTGCGACGTCGACGAACGTGAGGCCCGTTCCGACGGCAACGATGGTGCCGCCAAGATCCTCGAGCGCATGCGGTGCCCACGGATCGGCGATGAAGCGTGGTGATCCGACTGCACCACTCGCCCACGTAGGAATGCTTGGTGCTGGATTGCCGGTGGCGATGACGACGACGTCGGTCTCGATGCATCGACCATCCTCGGTCGTGATCGACCAGGAGCCACCCACGCGATCGATGGACTCGACGCAGTCGACGAGATGGGTGAAGCGCGACGACGAGTCCTCGACGCGGGTCGCAAGGAGGTCTTGGAGATATCGCGCATAGGTCGAGCGCGCAACGAAGTCGTCTCGGTGACAACCGGCAAAGCGCACGAAGTGCTCGGGGTCACCGACGACGGCGCTCATCTGTTTGGCACGCACGTTCAACAGGTGCTGAGGGTGAGACGTCGAATATGCGACGCCTTGACCGAGAGATTCTCGAGGTTCGATGATCACGACCTCGTCGGAACTCGCCGAACGCACGAGCAGATTGGCTGCGACGAGGGTGCCGGAGGCGCCGCCACCGACGATCGCGACGCGCGTCATCGGATGGTGTGGCTCACCAACTCTGGAACGTCTGTTCCATCAGGTCGGTGAGTTCCTGGTCGTGGATCGCCTTGGAACCGGTCGCCGGGCTGCCGGATTCGACGCGGGCGACGCAACGCCAGTCATAGCCGTCGTTCTTGATGCGCCACATGATGGCGTCCACGAAGCGCCAGGCACCCATGTTGATGGGCTCTTCTTGTAGCCAGACGACCTGCTTGGCGTTCGGGTAGCCGGCGAGGATCTCGCGGACCGCGGCGATCGGGAACGGATAGAGCTGTTCGACGCGCACAACGGCGACGGCGGCGTTCTTTTTGGTGCGCTCGGCCATCGCGTCCCAGGCCACCTTGCCGGAGCACAACACGACGCGGGTGACGGCGTTTCTGTCGGTGACGCTCGGGTCGTCGAGGACCTCTTCGAAGCTGCCGCGAGTGAGCTCATCGACCTTGGAGCGGGACTCCTTCATGCGCAGCGGCTGCTTGGGGGTCATCACGACGAGCGGCTTGCGCACGTCGCGGCGCACCTGGCGACGCAGCATGTGGAAGTACTGGGCGGCGGTCGTCGGGTAACAGACCTGGATGTTGTCCTCGGCGCACAACTGCAAGAAGCGCTCCATGCGCGCAGACGAGTGCTCCGGGCCCTGGCCCTCGAAGCCATGCGGCAACAGGAGCACGACGCCGTTTTCTTGGCCCCACTTGTCCTCGGCGGCGACGAGGTATTGGTCGATGATTACCTGGGCGCCGTTGACGAAGTCGCCGAACTGGGCCTCCCACATCACGAGTGCGTCGTGGTTGGCCTGGGCATAGCCGTATTCGAATCCGACGGCGGCATATTCCGAGAGCAGCGAGTCATAGACCCAGAAGCGGGCCTTGGTGCCGTCCAAGGTGTTGAGCGGCACCCAGCGGGACTCGTTGTTGTAGTCGACGAGCGTCGAGTGGCGCTGGCTGAACGTGCCGCGGCGGGTGTCTTCGCCGACGAGGCGAACGGGTGTGCCCTCAAGCACGAGCGAGCCGATGGCCATCGCCTCGGCGGTCGCCCAGTCCACGTCGGCGTCCTTGGCGTATTGCTGGGCGCGCAGCTCGAACTGCTTGACGAGCTTGGGGTGTGGGGCAAAGCCGGCCGGATAGTCGGTGAGATGGTGGAAGATGCGGTCCAAGGTGGCGCGATCGACACCCGTCGGCACGTGTGGCAAGACGCCGATCGGCGCCGGTGGTCGCGGGACGCGGATGTTCTCGGGAGCCGATGCGCGGGTCTCATCGAGGGCGCCCTGCAGTTTGGAGTTGAAGTCGTTGAGCGCGGTCTCGGCTTCCTCGACGGTGATGTCGCCGCGCTTGACGAGGGTCTCGACGTACAGCTTGCGCACGCTGCGGCGCTCGGCGATCGCCTTGTACATGAGCGGCTGGGTGTAGCTCGGGTCGTCGCCTTCGTTGTGGCCGTGGCGGCGGTAACAGATCATGTCGATGACGACGTCCTTGTGGAACCGCGCGCGGTAGTCGAAGGCCATCTTCGCGACGCGCACGCAGGCTTCGGGGTCGTCCCCGTTGACGTGGAAGATCGGGGCCTGCACCGTCTTCGCGACGTCGCTCGAGTACTTCGAGGATCGTGCATATTCCGGTGCGGTGGTGAAGCCGATCTGGTTGTTGATGATCAGGTGGATGGTGCCACCCACGCGATAGCCGCTCGTGTCGCTCATCGCGAGACATTCGGCCACCACTCCCTGGCCGGCAAAGGCGGCATCCCCGTGGATCAACAGTGGCAACACGCTGTAGGCAAGCGGTGGTTCGATGCGGTCCTGGGCCGCGCGCACCATGCCGAGCACGACGGGGTCGACGGTCTCCAAGTGGCTCGGGTTCGCCGACATCTCGATCGGCAGTCGTGCGCCCGACGGCGCCTCGAAGGTGCCCTTGGCGCCGAGGTGGTACTTCACGTCGCCGGAGCCCTGCACCGAACTCGGATCGATGTGGCCCTCGAACTCGTGGAAGATCTGGTCGTAGCTCTTGCCCATGACGTTGCCGAGCACGTTCAGGCGACCGCGGTGTGCCATGCCGAGCACCGCGCCGTCCATCTTCGAATCCGCGGCTGCCGACAGGATCGTGTCGAGGATCGGAATCGCCGATTCGGCGCCCTCGAGACCGAAGCGCTTTGTGCCGACGTATTTCGTGGCGAGGAATCGCTCGAAGGCTTCGGCTGCGTTCAGGCGCTCCAAGATGCGGCGCTTGTTGACGCTGTAGTCGCCGACGCCGTGACCCTCGACACGCTCCTGGATCCAGCGCTGTTCCTCGGTCGAGTGGATGTGCATGTACTCGATGCCGATCGTGCGGCAGTAGGCATCGCGCAGGTGTCCGAGAATCTTGCCGAGGGTCGACTTGCGCACGCCGCCGACGCCACCGGTGAGGAACTCGCGATCCAGGTCCCAGATCGTGAGTCCGTAGGTCGCCGGGTCGAGCTCGGGCGGCATCTCTGGCTCGTGCCAGCGCAACGGGTCCAGGTCGGCGATCAGGTGACCGCGCACGCGGTGCACGCGGATCAAGGTCGCGATCTGCATCTGCTTGTCGAGCATCGCGTCCTCGGAGTCGAGGTCGTTGACGTCTTGGATCCAGGCGACCGGCTTGTACGGCACGCCGACGGAGGAGAACACGTCGTCGTAGAAACCGTGCTCCCCGACCAAGCACTCGTGCACGCGCTTCAGAAACAGTCCGCTCTCGGCGCCCTGGATGATGCGGTGGTCGTACGTGCTCGTCACGGTGACGACCTTGGACACCCCGATGCGGGTCAGCGAGCGTTCGTCGGAGCCTTGGAACTCGGCCGGATAGTCGATGTTGCCGACGCCGACGATCACGCCCTGTCCGGGCATCAGCCTCGGCACCGACTGCACCGTGCCGATCGTGCCGGGGTTCGTCAGGCTCACGTTGGCGCCCTGGAAGTCCTCGACGGTCAACTTGTTCGCCTTCACCTTGCGGATGATCTCGTCGTAGGCGAGGAGGAACCCGGCGAAGTCCAACGTGTCGGCGTTGCGCAACACCGGAACCACGAGCGTGCGCTGGCCGCCACCCTTGTCGACGTCGACCGCGAGGCCGATGTTGACGTGGTTGTGGCGCTGCAACATCGGCTTGCCGTCGTCGCCGACGACGTAAGCGTTCTTCATGTTCGGCACCGCGTCGGCGATCGCCCGCACGATTGCATATCCGATCAGGTGCGTGAAGCTGACCTTCGGCTGACCGGTGCGCGAGCGGTAGTTGTTGAGCACCTTGCGGTTGACCTCGAGCAACTTGGCCGGAACGTTGCGAAAGCTCGTCGCCGTCGGCACCGAGAGCGAGCGATCCATGTTCGTGGCGATCGCCGCCGACACGCCACGCAACGGCTCTGGTGCACCATCGGGCACGATCTCCGTCGGCTGGGTGACGCGAGGCTTGGGCGGCTCGACGCCCGGTGAGGTGACGACGGGGGCAGCGGCGGGAGCCGCCTTGGACTCGGCGGGAACGACCGGTCGGATGATCTCGGCGGTGTCGTCGGTGCGCGGGGTGCCGGCGGGCTTGAAGTCACTGAAGAACTCGCGCCAGTTCTCACCGACCGACGACGGGTTCTCACGGAACCGCTCGTACATCTCTTCGACCAGCCAGGAGTTGGCGCCGAAATCTTCGGGGCGGGGTCGTTCGAGCATCGGTTTCATCGTACTCACTGGGCAGAAATGCCTGCGATGACGAGGTAAACGTCACGGCGAACTGCGCTCACCACCCCTCCGCCGGTCCATCTCGTCGAAAACCGTATGTATCCGATCGGATACACTCCCAACCATGGCAAACGAGCTTCTTGAAATCGCCCGTCGACGGGCCGGGTTGACCCAGGAGGAGCTGGCGGATCGTGCATCGACATCACGGCCGACCCTGTCCGCTTACGAAAGCGGGCGCAAGTCACCCACGCTTGCAACTGCCGAGAGAATCCTGCACGTCGCCGGCTTTTTGCTCACACTCGATTCCAGACCGAACTTTCGCCAAGTAAAGCCGAGTCGTGGTCGTTCGTTCTATGTCGCCGATGCACTCTGGAGGCTCCCCGTCGACACGGCACTCGCTCGTGTCGACCTACCACTGCACCTCGATTGGAGCAGCGTCGGCCGTACACACGACCTGTCGAAGCGACGATCCCGAGCTCGGTGCTATGAAGTTGTTCTTCGCGAAGGAATGCCCGACGACATCGTGACTCTCGTTGATGGAGCCCTTCTGTGCGATCTGTGGGACGACCTCGTTTTGCCACGGGCGATTCGCCGGGAGTGGGAACAGACGATCGAGCGCCGATAACGGCTGGACACCACCTCATGTGCCAAGAAACATCAAGGTTCGGTACTTCCGACGAGCATCCCCGTCACGCCCCTCTTTATACTGAAAGACATATGACACGCCTCCCCGTTTTTCGCCCCCTTCTCGGTCTCGTCCTCGCCGCTGGCATTGCTGCGAGTTGTTCGAGCTCGAGTGCGACCCCCGACACCGTCCCTGCAGGCACCGATCTTGAGGTGCGCGCAGTCTCGGGTCTGCGCTTCGACAAGACCTCCTATTCCGTCGCCGCCGGTGAGTCCCTCGTCGCCTACGTGAACGACGACTCGATCCGCCACACCCTCGTCGTCGTCAAGGACGGTGTCACCGTGTCGGGATTCGAACTGCAAGTGAACCGTTCAGGTGACGTCGATTCTGGATCGGTGCCCCTTGAGCCGGGCACCTACGAACTGTTCTGCACGGTGCCGGGACACCAGAGCATGAAGGCTGCACTCACCGTCAGCTGACCTTCATGCGCACTTCGCGCACACATCGGGGTGATGGATGATCACACCCCACAACATCGTGACTCGGAAGACAACAAGTCTCCAGCAGTTTGGATTCTCCAGCGACTGTCGTGGAGCCTTGACCCTGTTATCCACTCATGGCTGCCATGACAGCGCGCGATTATGACCGACATGTCGAGCACGCGCTCGGACCAGATCGACTTGATCGCTATCTTCGAGCGTGCTCTGACGACGTCACTGCGGCGCTACGTCTCTATGAGTGGAATTGCGCGGTGTCATCAGCGCTTTTCGAAGTTCTTGGAGACGTTGAAGTCGTCGTACGCCAGGCACTCCATCGTGAGTTGTCCGAGTGGCACGAATCAAGAGGGTTCCCCGGTGAGTGGTACGACAACGCACATGGGCTTCTCATGCCAAGTGCCGTTGCCGATATCGCCAAGGCGCGACAGCGGCTTATGAGGAAAAGAGTCACAATTTCACCTGCAGGTGTCATTGCGGAGCTCCCGTTCGGATTTTGGCGTTACCTCATGACACGTCCTTATTCATCGACAATCTGGCCGATCGTGAGCAAAGGGGCATTTCCGCACGTGCCTGGAAGTGGGTACCAGAAACTCTGGGCAAGAGTTGCGCGTCTGCACACACTCCGAAATCTCATTGCCCATCACGAACCAATCTTCTGGAGGAAAATTCAACGGGATATGAACGACTGCATGCTCACGTTGCGAGGCGTGTCAAAGGAAGCCGAACATTGGTCTCGCTCGCGGACCCAGGTTGAAGTCCTGATCACATTGCAACCAGAACACGGGTCTGTCTGAGTTTTGGGACCGATACAACGCCAAGAAGGGCAAAACCCCAGCCGTTTGCCAGAGGCAGGGACGGTTCTGGGGCCTGTATTGAAGAAGATAGCGGACTTCTATTGATTCTGCACGTCATGTTTCGCCAACTCACGCACACAACCCCATGCAGCACGAAGGCCGCCCCCACCGTGTGGTGAGAGCGGCCTTCGAGAAGTACTCGTGACGTTCGGCGATTAGCCGAGCATGACCTCGGAGAGGATCCAAAGGATCGCCCACAACACGCCGCTCGTGATGAGCGCGTTCTTGTGGCTCTCATACATCCAGAGCATCTTGTTGCCGGCCTTGATGCCGCCGAAGATGCCGATCGCGTTCAGCTCCAACAGCGCGGTGATCACGATCGCGATGATGAAGTAGGTGCGCACGTCGGATGCGGAGGCGTCCGGGAACGCTCCCGAGTAGAAGTGTGCGGAACCGACCATGAACCAGAGCATCGAGACCGAGAAGATCATGTTCTGGCGCGAGGCGAGGAGCGCCTTGCGACCTGCGGTCGCGGCGTTCGGGTCTGCCTCACCACCACCGAGCACGTTGGCTGCGTTGGCGAGCACGACGCGCTGGTTCTTCCAGATGATCATCCAGACGTTGGCGGCCATCAGGATGCCGAGCACCATGCCGACGCTGATCGCGACGTCATGGCCGTTGCCGGCTGCAGAGCCGTTCATGAAGTTCTGCCAGTAGTTGGTCTGGCCGGTGATCAACAGACCGGTCGCCAAGGTGGCGATTGCGGCCCAGCGAAACCACCACAGGGCGCGGCGGGCGATCTTGTCGATCGTGATGTTGCGGGCCTTGCCCTCGTCGCCATAGGCGGCGAGGCCTGGGACCTGGACCAGATTGAAGTAGTACAGCAGGCCGATCCAGGCGATGCCGACGAGAATGTGGAGCCACCTGAAGCCGAAGCCGAGCAGGTAGTCCGAAGAGAGAAGTTCCATGTTGGTGTGATCCCCTTTTGGTGACGGTGAGCGCCGACGTGACGTCGAACGCCCGAGAACAACGGTACCACTGCCCCCCAATTGGCCCGTGGCACTAGTTTGTAGGCGTCATGGCCGCCGAATTCATCTATACGTGTTACAAACTCGCCCGTTTCTATCCCCCGGATCGCACGGTGCTCGAGGACATTTCGCTCTCCTTTTATCCAGGGGCCAAGATCGGCGTCATCGGCTCGAACGGCTCGGGCAAGTCCAGCCTGTTGCGGATCATGGCCGGGGTGGACGACGGCTACACGGGCGAGGCCCGCCTCACCCCCGGCTTCACGGTCGGGCTGCTCGAGCAGGAACCACAGCTCGACGCGAACAAGGACGTCCTCGGCAACGTGATGGATGGGGTCGCACCGATTCGCGACCTGCTCGCCCGCTATGAAGAGGTGACGGCGATGTGGGGCGACCCGGATGCGGACTTCGACAAGGTCGGTGCGTTGCAGGCCGACCTCGAGGCCAAGATCCAGGCGGCCGACGCGTGGAGCCTGGAGCGCAACGTGGAGATCGCGATGGACGCGCTGCGTTGCCCACCGAACGACGCCGACGTCACGACGCTGTCGGGCGGTGAGCGTCGCCGCGTGGCGCTGTGTCGACTGTTGTTGTCACGACCCGACCTGTTGTTGCTGGACGAGCCGACCAACCACCTGGACGCCGAGAGCGTGGACTGGTTGGAGCGCTTCTTGCAGGACTATCCCGGCACCGTGGTGGCGATCACCCACGACCGCTACTTCCTCGACAACGTCGCCAAGTGGATCTTGGAGCTCGACCGCGGCCGCGGCATTCCGTTCTCGGGCAACTACTCGAGTTGGTTGGAACAAAAGCAGGAGCGACTCGGTCGCGAGGAAAAGGCGAACGAGGCGCGCAAGCGCACCTTGCAGCGCGAACTCGAGTGGGTGCGCATGGCGCCCAAGGCCCGCCAGTCGAAGGGCAAGGCCCGACTCGCGGCATACGAGAAGTTGCACGCCGAGGCACAGGCAGCCGAGCGTGGTGACGATCGTCTGGAGATCGCGATCCCCGCGGGTCCGCGCCTCGGCGACACCGTGATCGAGGTGAAGAACTTGAAGAAGGGCTTCGGCGACCGACTGTTGATCGAGGACCTCTCGTTCTCGCTTCCCCCGGCCGGCATCGTCGGCATCATCGGACCGAACGGCGCCGGAAAGACGACGCTGTTTCGCATGCTCACCGGACAGGAGGCACCGGACTCCGGGTCGATCACGGTGGGCGAGACGGTGCAGCTGAGCTACGTCGACCAGAGCCGCGACACGTTGAACGACGACGCGAGCGTGTACGAGGAGATCACCGGTGGTGCCGACACGTTGAAAGTCGGCGGCCGCGAAATCCACGGTCGCGCCTACGTCGCGAGTTTCAACTTCAAGGGCTCCGACCAGCAAAAGCGCGTCGGGGACCTCTCGGGTGGTGAGCGCAATCGCGTGCACCTCGCCAAGTTGCTGAAGAACGCGGGCAACGTGTTGCTCCTCGACGAGCCGACCAACGACTTGGACGTCGACACCCTGCGCGCGCTCGAGGCGGGACTCGAGTCGTTCCCCGGATGCGTGGTCGTGATCAGCCACGACCGCTGGTTCCTCGACCGCATCGCCACGCACGTGCTCGCCTTCGAGGGCGACAGCCAGGTGCGCTGGTTCGAGGGCAACTTCACCGACTACGAGGCGTGGAAGAAGAAGGAACTGGGCGGCTCGGCCGACCAGCCGACGCGCATCAAGTACAAGAAGTTCTCGCGATGACCAACGTGGCGTTGCGTCGCATCCGCATCGTCTGCGGGATCGTCTTCGTCTCCTGCATCGCCGGGATGATCGTCACGTCCATTCGCGGCAACAACGTCGGCGTCGTGACCACGATCGGGCTCACGTCCGCCGTGGCCGCCATCGTCGTCATCGCCACCTCGGCGGTGACCGCGACCCGACGCATCGACGCCTTCGACGACGTGCGCGCGGAAGCCATCGAGCGTGACATCGCCCGACTCGTCGCCGCCGGGGCGAACGAAGAGACGGTGCGCGGGCTCGTGCGCGAGGCGATCGAGCTGGGCCGCAGCGCCACGTGACCTACACCGACGCACACCTTGCACATTTCCTCGCCGAAGAGGCGGGCAAGCGACTGCTCGTGGCACGCGACAAGCTGCGCTCGCTCGATGCCGACACTTGGCTCGCCAAGGACGTCGGCGACACCGTCGCACAGCAGTTCCTGAACGACGCGCTCTCCGAGCACCGACCGAACGACGCGATCCTGTCCGAAGAGGCACTCGACGACGACCGACGCCTCACCGCCGACCGGGTGTGGATCATCGACCCACTCGACGGCACGCAGGAGTTCAGCGAGTTCGAGCGCAGCGACTGGGCCGTGCACGTCGCTCTGTGGGAGCGCATCGACGAACACGGCAAACCGAGCGACGACGGTCGCCTGACCGCCGGTGCGGTCGCGCTCCCCAGATTCGGCGTGACGTTGTCGACGCATCAGCCTCCCGCGACGCCGCCGACGATCGAGCGCAACCCCGTCATTGTCGTGTCGCGCAATCGCGTGACCCGCGAGGTGATCGCGGTCGCCGAGCGACTCGGCTGCGACGTCGCCCGACTCGGCTCGGCGGGGGCCAAGGCCATGGCCGTCGTGCTCGGAGAGGCCGACCTCTACGTGCACTCGGGCGGGATGCACCAGTGGGACTCGGCCGCACCGATCGCCGTCGCCCAGGCCGCCGGGCTCCACACCAGCCGTCTGGACGGCTCACCGCTCGTCTACAACCGCGCCGACACCTGGCTGCCGGACCTGATCGTGTGCAAGCAACATCTGGCACGACCTGTCATTGAGGCGGTTCGCGAGGGCAGACTGAACGGGTGACCTCCCCCGTTCACACACCTTCTTCTCCCCTGCCCGACGGCGCACCCGCCGATCTCGCCTGGGGCGCGTTCCACGAGACCGCACCGTGGACGCTCGATCCCGCCACGATCACCTGGCAGGAAATCGCCGGTGAGTTGCGCACGAGTGCGCAGCGCGAGATTCCGGTGCTCACCACGCCGACGAAGGTTCCGCCATTCGCACGGTTGATCACGGTGGTCTGGGTGTTGTCGTCGGCGCTCGTGCCGTGGTTCGTGAAGAAGAAGTTGTCGCGCTTTTCCACGCCGGAAGAGTCCCGCGCCTACATCTCCCTGCGCATGCGCAAGGCCGTCGAGCGACTCGGCTCCACCTACATCAAGCTCGGCCAGATCATCTCCTCGGGCGAAGGCCTCTTCCCCGCCGAGCTCGTCGCGGAGTTCAAGTTGTGTCGCGACCAGGTGCCGGCGATTCCGTTCGACGAGGTGCGGCGCGTGGTCGAAGAGGACCTCGGCGCGCGACTCGAGGACACGTTCGCGACCTTCGATCGCACCCCACTTGCGGCCGCGTCGATCGCCCAGGTGCACGTGGCGACGCTGAAGACCGGCGAGGAAGTCGTCGTCAAGGTGCAGCGACCGATCGTCGGCAGCCTCGTGCGCAAGGACCTGCGCGTCATGGCGTGGCTCGCCCCACACCTCGTCGGGCGCATCAAGGTGAGCGCGCTCGCCAACCCGCCGGCGCTCGTCGAGTTGTTCGCCGAGACGATCGTCGAGGAACTGGACTTTCGCATCGAGGCCGACAACATGTTGGAAGTCGCCAAGATGCTGCGCGAGCTGAACCAGACGAGCTACATCGTCCCTCGCCCGCACCCGAGCCTCGTCACGCGACGCGTGCTCGTCATGCAGCGCGTGAGCGGCTTCAAGTTCGACGACGTCGCCGGCATCTCCGGGGCGGGAATCGACACCCACGAGGTCATCCGCACGGGAATGGTCGCCTTCATGGAGGGCGCGATGATCTACGGCGTGTTCCACGGCGACCTGCACGGCGGGAACCTGTTCGTGATGAACGACGGCCGCACGGCGCTGCTCGACTTCGGCATCGTCGGTCGCCTCACGGGTGCTCGGCGCATGGCGTTCTTGCGCCTCATGTTGAACGCAACGACGAACAACGTCACCGGCCAGATCGAGGCGCTGCGCGACTTGGGCGCGCTCCCGATGGACACCGACATCCAGGCGGTGATCAAGGACTTGAACCTCGGCGCCCCGGTGATCGACCCGACGACGCTGTCGGGCGAGGAACTCGTCGCCGAGGTGCAGCGCGTCGTCAAGGCGATGCTCGGCTACGGCGCCCGCATGCCCAAGGAACTCATGTTGTATGTGAAGAACATGGTGTTCCTGGACGGCGCGATCGCCAAGCTCGCCCCGGACCTCGACCTGCTCGCCGAGATCGCCTCGATCTCCATGCTGTTTGCCCAGCGCCACGGCGAGCGCCTCGGCCGCGAGCTCGGCATCGACCACACCAAGGTGGAGATCAACCTGGACAGCGTGAAGGCCGGCTTCGGGGTCGACACCTCGACGAACTCGATGACCTATCGCGACCTGCAGAAGCGTCGCGAGCTAATCCAAAAGCGCATGCGAGAGCACGTCGGGCGCTGAGGTAGTTTCGCTCGCCATGAGACTCCTCGTGGCGCGCTGCAGTGTCGTCTACGAGGGTCGCCTGGACGCCTCGCTTCCCGAAGCCACCCGGCTCGTGATGGTGAAGGCCGACGGTTGCGTCGCGATCCACGCCGACGGCGGCGCATACAAGCCGCTCAACTGGATGAACGCACCGAACACCCTCGTCGAACATGACGACCGCTTCGTGATCACGAACCCCAAGGGCGAGACCCTCACGATCCACCTGCACGAGGTGTTCGAGGACGTCTCGCACGAACTCGGCGACGACCCGGGACTCGTGAAGGACGGCGTCGAGGCGCACCTGCAGGAGTTGCTCGCGGAGTTGCCCGAGACGATCGAGCCCGGCCTCATCCTCGTGCGTCGCGAATACCCGACGGCCCTCGGTCCGGTCGACTTGTTGTGTCGCGACGCATCCGGCCAGACCGTGGCAATCGAAGTGAAGCGCAAAGGCGAGATCGACGGCGTCGAACAACTCACCCGCTACATCGCGGCGCTGTCGGCCGATTCCAGCCTCGGGGCCATCCGCGGCATCTTCGTCGCCCAGTCGATCAAGCCCCAGGCCAAGACACTGGCCGAGAGCCGCGGGCTCGGCTGGTGCGAGGTGGACTACGACGACCTACGCGGGAAAAAGAGCGACGAACTCCGCTTGTTCTAAGGGTTTTCTGACAGACCCTGATTCCCGATAAATATGACCTAAATAGTCGTAATTAGGCTAGCCTGACCGCCGACATCGCTTTTCGGGGGTCCCGTGCAGTTTCCGATCAATCTCAATCTGGCTGGGCGCAAGGTGCTCGTCGTCGGCGCTGGACGCATCGCCGCTCGCAAGGTCCAACAGCTCCTGCCCTGTGGAGCCGACGTCACGGTGATCGCGCCGCTCATCGTGGACGAGATGCGCGCGCTTCCCGTGACCATCCTCGAGCGCACCTATAGAAGTGGTGACGCCGCCGACTATCGACTCGTGATCACCGCGACCGGCAACGTCGAGGTGGACCAGGCGATCTACGACGAGTGCGAGTCGCTCGGCATCTGGGTCAACTCCGCCGACGATCCGGCGCGCTGCTCGTTCACGTTGCCCGCCGTCGTGCGACGCGGGTCGTTGATGGTCACCTCCTCCACCGGTGGCGCGAGCCCCGCGTTGTCGAGCTGGATCCGCGCACGACTCGACGGACTGCTCGACGACGAACTCGCCGAATTGGTCAGCGACCTCGCCGCCGAGCGAGCGCGAGTGCATGCGCGCGGCGAGAGCACGGAGGACGTGAACTGGGCACCGATCATCGAGCGCCTCGCCGCCGAGCGCGGCATCCGCTTCGGTCGCGAACTGAGTGAGGTCGCGCCGTGACCGTCCATCTCGTCGGCGCGGGCCCGGGCGACCCCGAGCTGCTCACCGTGCGTGCCGCGCGACTGATCTCAACGGCGGATGTCATCGTGCACGACGCCCTCGCCGATGGACGCATCCTCGACCTTGCACCCGCACACGTGGAACGCATCGACGTCGGCAAGCGTCCCGGGCGCGCGACGCCACAGGAGATGATCAATGCGCTCCTCGTGCACCTCGGCTCACAGCACGAACGCGTCGTGCGCGTGAAGGGCGGAGATCCTTACGTGTTCGGTCGCGGCGGCGAGGAAGCGGCCGCGCTGTTGCAGGCAGGCATCCACGTCGAGGTCGTGCCCGGCATCACGTCGGCGATCGGCGTGCCCGCTGCGGCCGGCATTCCCGTCACCCACCGCGGTGCCTCGCACGCCTTCACCGTCGTCACCGGACATCGCGAGCGAGGCGGAGCGACGAACGTGAACTGGGAGGCCCTCGCCCGCGTCGGCGGAACGATCGTCGTGTTGATGGGCGTCGCCGAGCGCGAGGTCATCGCCCGTCGATTGATGGACGGCGGGCTGTCGCCCGACACTCCGGCGGCGGCGATCCGCTTCGGCACCCGAGCCGACCAGTCGACACGGCGCTTCACGCTTGCCGACCTTGCGACGCAGCCACTCGAGTCCCCGACGACGATCGTCATCGGCGCGGTGGCTGCCCTCGACTTTTCTCCGACCACGACAATGAGCGAGGCGATCTGATGCGCCGATCCATCGACGACCAACCGCTCACCCATGCAGAGCTGCCGAAGGGATCCGACGACGTCGCCGAGGTCTCCTGGGCCGTGGCGATCTGCGACGACTACGACGATGCGAGTCCGCACGTGGTGGTGACCATGGAGGCTCTCGGACACGCCGGCGAAGGTCTCGCCGCGCACCTGTCGCCCGACCATGCCCGACGCCTCGTGCGCGCCATCAGCGACGCGCTGCGCGAGATCGGCGAACCAGTGACGACAACCCCCAACACCAAGGAGCCCGTATGACGATCGACGTGAGCGTCACCGCCAATTCCCACATCGCCCCCGCGCCGTTCCCGCGCGACTTGCACGAAGAGCAACTGCGCGACATCGAGCGCTTCGAACGCGCCATCGAGCAGTACCTCGCCGGCGAGATCACCGAGGACGTGTTCCGTGTGATGCGACTCAACAACGGCATCTACGGCCAGCGCCAGGGCGGGACGAACCAGATGGTGCGCATCAAGTTGCCCGCAGGCTCGATCCGCCCAGACCAGCTCGAGTTGATGGCCGAGCTCGCCACCGACTTCTCCCGCGGCTGGGGACACATCACCACCCGCCAGAACATCCAGTTCCACTTCGTCGAACTGCGCCGCATTCCCGACCTGCTTCGGCGACTCGCCGACGTCGGTCTCACGAGCCGCGAGGCCTGCGGCGACACCGTGCGCAACGTGATGGCATGCCACCTCGCCGGCGCGTGCCCACACGAGAAGCTCGACGTGACGCCGTGGGCCGAGGCGACCTTCCGTCACTTCGTGCGCAACCCGATCGGCCAACGTCTGCCGCGCAAGTTCAAGGTCAACTTCTCCGGTTGCTCGACGGACTGCGGCCAGGCGATGTTCAACGACGTCGGCGTCGTCGCGGTCAGCCGCGAGGCACAGGACGGAACCATCGAACACGGCTTTCGCGTCTACATCGCGGGCGGTCTCGGCGCGACGCCACATCCGGCGCTCGCCCTCGAGGACTTCACCCGTCGCGAGGACCTCCTGCCGACGATCGAGGCGACCTTGCGCGTGTTCGACCAAACCGGCAACCGCGACAACAAGTTGCGCGCACGACTGAAGTGGGTCGTCGACCAGCTCGGCATCGAGGAAGTCCGTCGCCGCGTCGCCAAGGTTCGCCACACGCTGCCCGCCTCCTCGACGTGGCCGGGTGGAATCCCGCCCGAGGTCGTCGCCGCAGGCGACGCGCCGGCAGGGCGCAACGAGTTCGGCGAGGTGACCCAGGTCGGCCAGGGAGTCCGCGTGGACCTGCGCGGAACGACGTCGTTTCGGGCGTGGGAGATCGCAAGCGTCGTCCGTGGTGCCGCCAAGGGCACCGTGTCGGCGATCGCCTATGCCGCACTCGGCGACATCACCACCGAGCAGTTCCGTGCACTCGCTTCCATCCAGCGCGAGTTCGTCGCCGACGTTCGCCTCACCAACCGTCAAAACGTCGTGTTCCGCGGATTGCGCGAGGACCAACTCGAGCCGCTCTACCAGCGACTCGTGGCGATCGACATGGCGCGACCAGGTGCGGAGCTCGCCCGCGACGTCGTCGCCTGCCCGGGCGCCGACACCTGCAACATCGCCGTGACCCAGTCGCGCGGTCTCGCCGGAGCGATCGGCGAGCGTCTCGAGTCCGAGGGTCTCGCCGAGGTCGGCGGTGTGCGCATCAACATCTCCGGCTGCACCAACAGCTGCGGTCAGCACCACGCCTCCGACATCGGCCTCTTCGGCGCCGAGCGTCGCGCGCACGGCAAGAGCCTCCCCGGCTATCAGCTCCTCCTCGGAGGACACGTCGGCGAGGAACAGATCCACTTCGGCGACAAGGCGTTGCGCCTGCCGGCCAAGACCGCACCAGAGGCGGTCGCACGCGTCGTGCGTAGGTTCGCCGAGGAGCGCACCGCGACCGAGACGTTCTCGACGTGGCTCGCCCGAGTCGGTGGAGCAACGAGCGTGGCCGAAGGACTGCGCGACCTGGATGACATTCCGACGCCGGAGACGAATCCCGACTTCTTCGTCGACTACGGCGAAGTCGGCCCCTACGTCGCCAACGTCGCGGAATCGGAGTGTGCGACGTGACGACGAGTGAGACAATCGTCGTCGGCACGCATGAGTGGAGCCTCGTCGAGCGCGTGCGCTCGGGCGTGACCTTCGTCGTTGGCGTGTCGTTGCTCGTCGCCTCCAACGTGTTGCACGAGCGGTGGCTCACCTTCCTTGGCCTCACGACGCTTGGTGCCTTCGCCTACATTGCGTCAACATCTGGTCGCGTCGTGCACATCAGTCGCGACCGTCTCGAGACCATCTCACCCTTCGGCGTGCGAACCCTGCTTGCCACCGACGTCGCCCAAGTGAGCGCAATCGACGACCCCTTCGGCACCGTCACCGTGGTCGTTCACCCGCGCGTCGGCCGACCGTTGTCGATTGCGATGCGCGCGATCGCGGCGCACCCCGAAGGCATGGTTGCCCTGCACCAGTTCGTCGACCACGCAGTCGGCGCAGGCCGACTCGATCCCGCACGAGTGTCGCTCAAAAACGAGCTCGCGTTCTACTAGGCGTAGAGCGCTACGAGAGGTACCGCGCGACGAGGTCGCGCAGGAATGCATGCATCCTGGCGTCGTCCAACTGGTCGTCGGGTGCCATCAATTCGTTGTGGATGAGCATGAAGGCGAACGACATCGTCAGCTGCGTGAATGCGGGCACGTCGAAGGTGATTGCAACGTCGTTGCGGACTGCGATTCGATGGATCAGGCGCTCGCTCAGCGACTGGAACTCTCGCGCCAAGTCCGCGAGCCTCGTTCGCAGCACCTCGTTGTCGACCGATGCAGCGAGTGCCTGCACGCGAGTCCAACGAACCCTGCGCGTGTAGTCCGAGCTCGGCATCGGCAAGGAACGAATGATCTCGTCGTAGTCCACCGGTCCAGAGCCGGTCTCGACGACTTCCACGATGTCGCGCCAGCGATCGATGTTGCGGGCGTAGTCCTCGGTGAGCACGTGGGCGATGAGACCGTCCCGAGAGACGAAGTGTCGGTAGATGAGCGAGACGGAGCAGTCGGCCTGGCGCGCGACTTCCTGCACGCGCAACCCGACGATGCCGTTGATCTCGATCTCGACACGAGCACTGGCGACGATCGCGTCGTACTTCGAAACCTCTGCAACCGTTGTCACCAGTCGCACCTTACAACCCGCACATGGGGTGAAGAATTTTCCACGCGCAGAGATTCACCGTTTTGTCGGTGCGACGCTCGGTGCGAGCGATACGTGACTACTTCTTTTGTGGTTGTGGCCACGTGCCGTCGCGGCCGTCCATGCCGGCGTTCGGGCGGGCCTTGGCAAGCAGCTCCTCGACGATCGGTCCGAGCGCGGTCGGATCGGCGACGGGCTCGTGGACCGGCCCACGGTGCCAGCCCTCGGCGACGGCGAGCACCTGACCGCTTGCTTCGAACACGCGACCGGTGACGTCCTTGGATTCTTCCGAGGCAAGCCACGTGACGATCGGTGCGATCCACTTCGGGGAGCGCTGCTCACGCTCCTCTTCCGTCTCCGGTGCGGGGCCGAGATTTTCGGTCATCCGCGTGAGTGCAACCGGGGCGACAGCGTTCACGGTGACGCCGTAGCGCGCGAGTTCGAGTGCGCTGATCACGGTGAAGGCGGCGATGCCGGCCTTGGCCGCGCCGTAGTTCGTCTGGCCGATGTTGCCGTAGATGCCCGACACCGAGGAGGTGTTGATGATGCGGCCGTCGACGGGATGTCCGGCCTTCTGGCGATCGCGCCAATAGGCGGCGGCGAAGTGCGACGGGGCGAACGTGCCCTTCAGGTGAACGGTGATGACGGCGTCCCACTCGGCTTCGCTCATGTTGGCCATCATTCGGTCGCGCAGGATGCCCGCGTTGTTGACGACGCCGTGCAGGTCGCCGAAGGTGTCGACCGCGGTCTGGATCAGTCGCTCGGCGCCGGCCCAGGTGGAGATGTCGTCGCCGTTGGCGATCGCCTTGCCGCCCATCGCCTCGATCTCGTTCACCACCTGCTGCGCCGGCGAGAGGTCGCCTCCGGAGCCGTCCACGCCCGCGCCGAGGTCGTTCACGACCACGTGCGCGCCATGGCGCGCAAGGCTCAATGCGTGTTCGCGACCGATGCCGCGACCAGAACCAGTGACAACTACGACACGACCCTCACATAAGCGCTTCATGCGCACGGACTCTAGTCTCTGACCCGTGCCCGACTCTCAGTCCGCAACGCTCACCTGCGACGTCCTCGTCGTCGGTGCGGGTCCTGCGGGGATCGCAGCGGCACTCGAGGCACACAATGCCGGTCGCGACGTGCTCGTGATCGACAAGGCGACCTTTCCCCGCGACAAGTGCTGCGGCGACGGCCTCACCACCGGTGCGTTGCGCGTGCTCGAGTCGCTCGGGTTCGACCCTTCGCGCGTGGCGAGCTGGACGCCGACCACCAACGTCTGGCTGCGCTCCCCGTCGGGCCGCGAGATGTCGATGCCGCTCCCCGAGGGACGCGGAACCTTCGCGGCGATCGCCCCGCGCATCGAGTTCGACGACGCGCTCGTGCGCACCGCGATCGACCGTGGCGTGCGCATCGCCCAAGGCGTGACGTTCACGCGCATCGCCGAGTCGAACGACTCCGGTGTCACCGTGGAGGTGGACGGACTGGGCACCGTGCACGCGCAGTACGTCGTCGCAGCCGACGGAATGTGGTCGCCGGTGCGCAAGTCGCTCGGGTTGTCGACCCCCGGCTATCTCGGCGAGTGGCACGCGTTTCGCCAGTACGCGAGCAACGTGACCGGGCCGGCCAAGGATCGACTCATCGTGTGGTTCGACGAAGATCTCCTGCCCGGATATGCGTGGTCGTTTCCGCTGCGCAACGGTCGCGTGAACATCGGCTTTGGCATCCTGCGTGGAGGTCGCCACAGCGTCCAGGACATGAACGCCCTGTGGCCGGACATCTTGTCGCGCCCGCACGTGCGCGCAGCACTCGGCGAGACCGTCACGCTCGAGGGCCGCCACACCGCGTGGCCGATCCCCGCGCGGGTCACCTCCGCCACCCTCACGCACGATCGCGTGCTCTTCGTCGGCGACGCCGCGTGCGCGACCGACACGTTGACCGGCGAAGGCATCGGCCAGGCACTCGCGAGTGGCCAGCTCGCCGGACGGGCGATCGCCGCAGAATTCACCAGCGCCTCGCGCGTTGCACGCACCTACCGGCGCTCGATGAAGTCGACGTTCTTTGCGGACCATCGCATGTCGGTCGTGCTCGGGGCGATCCTGCGCAGTTCACTCGGTGCGCGCGGGGCGTTGCGGCTTGCGAATTCGAACGACTGGACGCGACGCAACTTCGTGCGCTGGATGTTCGAGGACGAACCGCGGGCGGCGATCTTCACCCCTTCTCGGTGGCACCGCGGGTTCCTGAAGCGTCCCGGGGTCGAACTCGGCTCGGCCTCGAACGGTACGGTGGTGTCGTGAAGACGAAGATCACCGAGATGTTCGAGATCGAACATCCGATCATGCTCGCGGGCATGGGTGGCGTGTCGTATCACGCGCTCGTCGCCGCGGTCTCCGAGGCCGGCGGCATCGGCACGCTCGGCGCCTCGACGATGGGCGAAGGAGTGCTCGCCAAGGAGATCGAGGGCGTCAAGAAACTCACCTCCAAGCCCTTCGGCGTCGACCTGTTGACCGCACTGCCCCACACCCTCGAGCGCGACGTGGACCTGATCATCGCCTCCGGAGCGCGCATCTTCGTCGCCGGTCTCGGCGTGCCGCGCGACATCATCGACAAGTTGCACGCCAACGGCGTGCTCGTCGGATCGATGTGCGGCAAGGTGCGTCACGCGGTGAATGCGGTGAAGAGCGGTTGTGACTTCGTCGTCGCCCAGGGCACCGAAGGCGGCGGGCACACCGGCACGGTGGCGACGATGGCGCTCGTGCCACAGGTGGTGGACGCGGTCGGCAACGACGTCGCCGTCGTGGCCGCCGGCGGGCTGTTCGACGGTCGAGGACTCGCGGCCGCACTCGCCCTCGGCGCGGACGGCGTGTGGATCGGCACGCGCTTCATCGCCACACCCGAGGCCTGGGGCGTGGACGGCTACAAGGACGTGTTGGTCGCCACCGCCGAGGACGGCACGGTGATCAGCCGCGCGTACACCGGAAAGACGTGTCGCGTCGTGCGCAACGACTGGACGAACGACTTCGAGGCGCACCCCGAGCGCGTGTTGCCGTTCCCGCAGCAGGCAATCGAGTCGATGAAGGCGGGCGTCAACCACCTCGGCTATCCCCCGGGCACGACGGTCGACTTGTCGCGTGAGTTCCTTCCCGCCGGCCAGGGCGTGGGTGCGATCACCGAGATCGTGCCGGCCGCCCAGATCGTGGCCGAGATGATGCGCGAGGCCACCGAGACCCTCGAGCGACTCACCTCGCTGCGCACCAACTGACGCCGTGTTCAAGGTCCTGCGGACGAACCGCGACATTCGCCTGCTCTTCATCGGCGACAACATCTCGATCATGGGTGACTACTTCACCTACATCGCGCTCGCCGGCCTGATCAAGGACGCCACGGGATCGAACTTCCTCGTCGCCCTCGTCTACGTCGCCTTCACCATCCCCTCGTTCTTCGTCTCTCCGATCGCCGGTCCGATCATCGACAAGTTCGACCGTCGCCGCGTGCTGATGGTCGTGCACGGCCTGCAGGCACTCTCGGCCGTCGGCTTTTTGTTCTCGGGGTCCGATCGCATCTGGATGGGCCTCGGCGCCCAGGTCGCGATCACGTGCCTGTCCGCCTTCGTCACGCCGGCGGTGAACGCGGCCGTGCCGAACCTCGCACGCAACGAGGACGAGTTGCGCCAGGCGAACGCGCTGTTCGGCTCGAGCTGGGGCATGATGACGTTCCTCGGAGCCGCCGCCGGTGGATTCTTCTCCGAGGCCTTCGGACGCACCGCCACCTTCGCCACCGACATCGCCACGTTCGTCGTCGCCGGTGCGCTGATTGCGATGATTCGCACGCCGATGCAGGCCGACCGCTCACACGACCACTCGAAGGACGTGCGACCGCTCGCCGACATGAAGGAGGCGTTCCACCTGGCAAAGAACGATCGCGTGGTGCTTGCGCTGATCGCCTCAAAGACCACGTTTGCAATCGGCGCGGGTGCGGTGAGTCAGCTCGCCGTGTTCGCCGCCGACGTGTTCGGCAAGGGCGACGGCGGAAGCGGGCTGTTGCTCGCCGCGCGTGGCGCGGGATCAGCGCTCGGGCCGATCGTGGCGATGAGATATGCCCGCGGGAACCTGCACCGGGTCGTCACCGTGTGCGGAACGGCGGGGTTCGTGTTTTCCCTCAGCTACCTCGGCGCATCCATCGCACCGTCGATCGCCGTGGCGTGTGCGTTCATCATGGTCGCCCACTTCGGCGGCGGCGCGCAGTGGACGCTGTCGACCTACGGATTGCAGATGCGCACGACCGACGACATTCGCGGGCGCGTGCTCGCGGGAGACATGGCCACCGTCACCTTGATGTTGGGACTGTCGAGCTTGATCGCCGGCATCCTGGGTGAACTCGTGCCCGTGCGCGAGGCGATCGCGATCATGGGGTTGCTCGCTGCCTGCGGGGCGACGAGTTACATGCTCCTCACGCGCTCGATCAGAGCGCGTCTGCGACTCGAGTCGTCGCCTCCACCAGTCGGCTAGCGCGCGGGTCGCCAAGCAGCGCATCCGTCATCCGGTTCATCACGTAGCTGAAGGCGATCTCGCGCGACGGATCGGCGAACGACACCGACCCTCCCGCACCCGGATGTCCGTAGCAGGCGTCCCCGGGGAACGCGTTCGCGTCCCCGTTCAACATGTAGCCGGCGGCGAAACGCGAGTTGACGATGAGCACGGCGTCGCGACGAAGCGGCGTGCGCGCACGGGTGGCGAGTTCGATCGTCTCGGGAGCAACGAGTCGCACGCGGTCGCCTCCGACCGTCACCTCGCCCATCGTCGCTGCATACATCGTCGCCATGCTGCGCGCATTCGTGATGCCGTTCGCCCCTGGAACCTCGGCGGCGTGCAGGTCGCGTCGGTTGAACCCGCCCTTCACATTCATCGCCCCGTTCAGCGTGAGGGCCTGCGTGAGTGGCAGGTCGGCGGGCAACGGCGTGGCGAACTTGCCGGCCTTGGATGCGGGTGGTGCCTCGCCCGCTGGGGTCGCAGTCTTTGCCCACCCCGTGTTCACCGGGGCGACGCGCGACTCGAGTTCCTCGGGCAATCCGATGTAGATCTCCGCACCGAGCGGAGCGGCGATCTCTTCGGCCACGAAACGACCGATGTTGCGTCCGTCCGCGCGACGCACGAGCTCGCCCGCCAACCACCCGAAGGTGAGCGCGTGATAGCCGTGCTGGGAGCCGGGTTCGAATCGCGGTGCGGTGGCGGCCAGACGCGAGCACATCTCGTTCCAGTCGAGGACGTGTTCGAAGGCAAGCTCGCCGTCCACGGTGTACAGACCGGCCTGGTGTGAGAGCAGCTGTTCGATCGTCACGTCGGCCTTGCCCGCTTCGGCGAAGGTGGGCCAGACATGGGCGACTGGATCGTCGTATCGGAAGTGTCCACGCTCCACGCACATCGCGACCGCGGTCGCCACGACGCCCTTGGTCGTGGAGAACACGAGTTGCAACGTGTCGGGCGTGTACGGAATCGTGCCGGCGTTGTCGCGCCATCCGCCGGTGAGATCGACGACGAGTTTCCCGCGGTGATACACCGCGACACCCGCGCCGATGTCCTCGCGCGAGTCGAGGTTGGAGGCGAATGCGTCGCGCACGGCCCCCCAACCGTCGGCGACGAAGCCCTCGAGGTTCATCGCTCTACAGGTCGTCGATGAGGCTGCGCAGGGTCTCGACCTGCTTGACCGCGTCCTGGCCGACCGGCATCACCTGCAACACGGTGACGCCTGCCTGCTTGTATGCGGCGAGTCGTTCCTTGACGAAGCTCTTCGGTCCGACGAGGTGCGAGTTGAGCAGCCACTCGGCGGGAACCTTGGCGGCGGCTTCCGCCTTCTTGCCGTCGAGGTACAGGTCCTGGATCTCGACGGCCTCTTTTTCGTATCCGTAGGCCTTGCAGATGTCGTTGTAGAAGTTCTTGCCGCGCGCACCCATGCCGCCGACGTACAGCGCCGTCGAGGGTCGGGCGAAGTCCAACACCTTCTGCTGGTCGTCGCCCGTCAGCGACTCGTCGATCCCGAGCATGCCGCCCGCCTGGATGTCCATTGCCCCGAGCGACGGATCGCGCTTGGCGAGACCGGCGGCGAGTGCCGAACCCCACACCTGTTCGAACTTCTCCGGATAGAAAAAGATCGGCATCCAACCGTTCGCCACTTCCGCGGTCGCTTCGACGCTCTTGCCCATGAGCGACGCCCACCACACCGGGATGTCGGAGCGCACCGGATGGTTGATCAACTTGAGCGCCTTGCCGAGACCGGTGCCCTGACCTGCGGGAAGCGGCACCTGGACGGTCTTGCCCGCATACGTGAGTGGCTTTTCGCGCTTCCACACCTCGCGGCAGACCTCGATGTATTCCTTGGTCCGCTGCATCGGCTTGTCATACGGCATGCCGTGGAAGCCCTCGATGACCTGCGCGCCCGATGCGCCGAGGCCGAGGATGAAGCGACCATTCGAGACGTAGTCGAGACCCGCGGCCGTCATCGCCATCAGCGTCGCGGTGCGCGAGTAGATGTTGACGATGCCGGTGCCGATCTGCACGCGATTGGTGACGGCGGCGAGATAGCCCAACTGGGAGATCGAGTCGTATGAGTACGCCTCAGCGACCCACACGATGTCGAGGCCGACCTTTTCCAACTCGACGACCTGCTGGGCCGACGCCGGGAAGTCCCCAACGTAGTTGATCATCATCGACAATTTCATGGGGACGCCTTTCGCTTGCGTTCGTCCCGATGCTATTGGCGCGTTAGTTCACCTGACGAGTTCGGCCTTCCCAGTACGGGGCGCGCAGGTCCTTCTTCAGGATCTTGCCGCTCGGGTTGCGCGGCAGTGCGTCGATCCAGGCGACCGACTTCGGACACTTGAATCCTGCGAGCTGCTCCTTGGCGAACGTGAGGATCGACTCCTCGGTGACGTCCACGTCGGGCTTCTTCACCACGATCGCCTTGGGCACCTCTCCCCACTTCTCGTCGGGCACGCCGATGACGGCGACGTCGGCGATGCCGGGGTGCTTCATCAGGGCGTTTTCGACCTCCGCCGGATAGACGTTTTCGCCACCGGAGACGATCATGTCCTTCACGCGGTCGTAGATGTAGACGTAGTCGTTTTCGTCCTGGTACGCAGCGTCACCTGTGCGGAACCAGCCGTCTGAATTGATCGACTTCTTCGTCTCTTCCTCCATGCGCCAGTAGCCCTTCATCACCTGGCCACCGCGCACCCACACCTCGCCCACGTCCCCGCGCTTGACTTCCTTGCCGGTGTCGGAGTCGACGATCTTTAACTCCATGCCCGGCACGATGCGACCGCACGAGCGCAGCAACTTCTTGTTCGGGCCCTCGAGGTCGTGTTCCTCGGGCAACAAGATGGTCGTCGCACCGGTCGTCTCGGTGAGACCGTAGACCTGCATGAAGTTCGTCTTGAACGCCTTGATCGCCCCGCGCAACACCTCTTCGGAGATCGGGGACGCGCCGTAGGCGATGAGCTGCAACGACGAAAAGTCGGTCTTGTCGAGGTCCGGGACCATCAACATGAACTGGAGCAACGCAGGCACGGCGAATGCGTGCGAGATGCGGTGCTTGGGAATGAGTTGCACCATCTCGACCGGGTTGATGTCGCGCACGACGATCGACTTGGCACCCAGTGCCTGACCCGCCGTCGCCCAGCCGCCACCGCCGATGTGGAAGAGCGGCATCGCGACCAGGTTCACCGTCGAGTCGTCGAACTTCCACATCTGCTGCGCGAACGGAATGAGCGCGAAGAAGTTCTTGTTCGTGAGCATGACGCCCTTCGGGCGACCGGTCGTGCCGCTCGAGTAGAGCTGGAAGGCGACGTCGCCCTCGGCGCTCGGGACGTTCGGATCGGTGGCCGCGCCCGAGTCGATGAAGCTGTCGTAGGACTGGAACTTGGAGTGCCCGCCGATGACGACGATGGTCTTGGCGGTCGTCAGGTTGTCGGCGATCGCATCCAAGATGGGCACGAAGTCCGGGCCGACGATGAACACCTTGGCCTCGGCGTTGTTCACGATGTATTCGACTTCGGGAGCCGCGAGACGGAAGTTCACGTCCACGCTCACGGCGTTCAGCAGCGCCGCACCGTAGAGCACCTCGAAGTGTTCGATGCCGTTCTTGTCGAGGAACGCGATGCGGTCCTGCGAGCCGACGCCCGCCGCGGCGAGCGCATTGGCCATCTTCATCGAGCGCTCGTAGAGCTGCGTCCAGGACTGCGTGCGGTCCCCGAGGACGAGCGCGGTCTTGTTGCCGATGTTCGCCGAGTGCGTGCGAACGATTGAGCCCAGTGACGTGATGTTGTTCCCCATGGGGGAGCAACCTACCGACGGACTAGATTCTGCGCAAGGCAGGCGCCACCAAAGGAGCACGGTTTCATGAGCACCCCAGATCTCGGATTCGACGGGAAAGTAGCGGTCATCACGGGTGCCGGAGGCGGCCTCGGGCGCCAACACGCCCTGTTGCTGGCCTCCCGTGGGGCACTCGTGGTGGTCAACGACCTGGGCGGGGCCGTGGACGGCAGCGGCAGCGACAAGGGGGCGGCCCAAAAGGTGGTGGATGAGATCCGCGCGGCCGGCGGCGTGGCGGTCCCCGACACCAACAGCGTCTCTACCGTCGAGGGTGGCGCAGCCATCGTGAAGACCGCGGTCGACGCCTATGGGCGGGTCGACATCGTCGTCAACAACGCGGGCATCCTGCGCGACAAGAGCTTCCAGAACATGGAACCCGAGATGATCAAGGCGGTGCTCGACGTGCACCTGGCCGGCGCATTCAACGTCACCCAGCCCGCGTTCAAACTGATGCGCGAGCAGGGCTATGGACGCATCGTGTCGACCTCGTCGGCCGCCGGCATCTTCGGCAACTTCGGTCAGGCCAACTACGGCGCGGCAAAGATGGGCCTCGTCGGCTTCACGCGCGTGCTCGCCGTCGAGGGTGCCAAGTACAACGTGAAGGCCAATGCGATCGCCCCACTCGCCTACACGCGCATGACCGAGAACCTGCTCGGCAACCTGGGCGAACGACTCGATCCGAGTTTCGTCTCCCCGATCGTCGCCTACCTCGCCCACGAGGAGTGCCCGGTGTCCGGCGAGGTGTACAGCGTCGGTGGCGGTCGCGTCGCCCGCGTGTTCATCGCCGAGTCGCAGGGCTACTTCAATGCCACGCTCACCGTCGAGGACGTGCGCGACAACTTCGAGCAGATCCGCAGCGAGGTCGACTACAAGGTTCCGGCGAACATCGGCGAGGAAACCGCGATGTACCTGCCGTTCTTTAAGTAGTTCGTGCAGACCCTCTCGATCGACTCGAGCGACGGCGTCGCCGTGAGCGTCGTCGACTACTCACCCGGCTCGAGCGCACCGTGCGTGCTCTTTTCGCACGCCACCGGGTTCCACGGTCGCTGCTTCGATCCGCACGCGCGACTGCTCGACGACTTCCACTGCGTCACCTTCGACTACCGCGGACACGGGGACTCGGTCATCGACCCGAACTGGCAGGTGCGCTGGAGTGCATACGGCGACGACGCGCTCGCCGTCGCCCGGCGTGCATCGTCGAACGGAGCGGTGATCGGCGTCGGCCACTCGATGGGTGGCGCGGCACTCGTGATGGCTGCGCTGCGTGAACCGGGGTTGTTCCGCGCACTCGTGCTCTTCGAGCCGATCATCTTTCCGCCCGTCGCTCGCGAGCCCGGCGCACCGCCGACTCCGCTCGCCGAGGGTGCGCGCCGACGACGAGCGACGTTTGCCTCCTTCGACGAGGCGATCGCCAACTACGCCTCCAAGCCACCGCTCAACTGCTTCACGAGCGAGAGCCTCGAGGCCTACGTGCGCCACGGCTTTCGCGAGACCCCAGAGGGTGAGGTGACGCTCAAGTGCTCACCCGAACATGAGGCGCGCACGTTCGAAGCCGGGGGCCTGCACGAAACCTGGGACGCACTCGGCAACCTCACGACACCGGTGTGGTTGTGTCGTGGTGCCGTCATGCCCCACACCCCAGCCGCGATCGCCGAGCAGATCGCACAACGCCTCCCCAACCACACGCTCGTGGCCTGGGACGACCTCAACCACTTCGGACCGATGCAGGACCCGGCCCGACTCGCCAACCTCGTGCGCAGCGTGGACGGGCACGTGCGATGAGCGTGTTTCCCGTCCCCACGACGTTGTCCCCGTCGCGCATCACGTCCTATGAGAACTGCCCGCTGCAGTTCCGCTTCGCCAACGTCGAGGGTCTCCCGCAGCCCCCGGGCATCCACGCGGTGAAGGGCAACGTCGTGCACCGCGCACTCGAACTACTGCTCGGCCTCGAGCGCACCGAGCGCACCCGTGACGCGGCGCATCGATTCGTCGGCGTGGCGCGCGAGGAATACGAGCCGACCTATGAGATCACGGGATTGAACCTCACCGACACACAACTGCAGTCGTTCTGGTCCGAGTGCTCCGATCTCGTCGACGGCTATCTCGCGATGGAGGACCCGCGCGAGGTGCACGGCGTCGAACAGGAGATCTTCGTCACCGCCGACCTCGGCCAGTTCGCGCTGCGCGGATACGTCGACCGGCTCGAGCGTCGACCGGACGGATCGATCGTGATCACCGACTACAAGACGGGCAAGTCGCCGAACCCGAACTATCCCGACGGCAAGATGAAGCAACTCGAGATGTACGCCTACATGGTGCGCGAGATGCGCGGCGAGCTCGCCTCGCTCCTGCAGCTGTACTACGTGAAGGACGGCACGAAGAACCTCGCCACGCCGAGTGAACAGTCGATGAACTTCGTGCGCACGCGCACGACGGCGATGTTCACGACCATCTCCAAGGCCTGCACGACGGGGAACTTCCCCACCAAGAAGGGGCCACTGTGCAACTTCTGCGCCTACAAGGACTGGTGCCCCGAGTTCGGTGGCGACCCATCGAGGGCCGCCGTCGAAGCACCACTCAAGTACCCGCAGCCAGCACAATAGAGACGATGTCTTCGACCCCGCCGTTCGCCGAGTTCGACGAACGCGTCGACCGGGCGCTCGAGCCGATTCGCAACACCAAGGTCGCCGTCGTCGTGTTCAGCGTGGCGAGCGCCGTCGGCGACTTCGGCATCCTCTGGCACGTCGTCGGGCTGCTGCGCGCGATCGGCAGCATGGATCGCCTGCAACAGGCGCTCGTGTTCTCCACGATGATCGGACTCGAGAGCCTGATCCTGAACCAAGGCATCAAGCGGTTGTTCCGTCGCGATCGACCCACCGAGCGCGGCGACGATCGATTCGCGTTGCGCAAGCCGCGCACCTCGAGCTTTCCGAGCGGGCACTCCTCCTCGGCGTTCTTTTCCGCCATCGTGCTGTCGTACTTCTTTGCCTGGCCGTGGGTCGTCGCCTTCTACGTCTGCGCACTCGTAATCGCCACGAGCCGCGTCGGCGTGCGCATCCACCACGCCTCGGACGTGATCGGCGGGGCACTCGTCGGCACGCTGATGGGCACGATCGGGCTGTATTTCCTGAACTACGCCGCGATCTGAGCCGATCGGGGGAATAACCCCCGCGGCTCACCTGTTCTACTTTCTATGTCCCCCCGCCCGAGCTTTGGCGTCACGTATGACTATCGCTGCCCGTATGGCCGCATCATCCACGACCACCTCGCCACCGCGCTCACGGCCGGCGCGAACTGGGACGTCACCTTCCTCCCGTTTTGTCTCGGCCAGGCCCACGTCGAAGAGGACATGACCGACATCTGGGATCGCCCGCAGGACGACTCGGGCATCCTCGCCTTGCAGGCCTCGATCGCCGTGCGCGACACCCAGCCCGATGCGTTCCTCGCCGCGCACCACGCGATGTATGAATATCGCCATCGCGACAACGGCAACCTGCGCGACCGGTCGCTGCTGTCCGACGTCTTTGCAGCCCACGGCGTGGACGTGGAGGCGATGTGGGCGGAGGTCGACAGCGGCCGACCGCTGGCGACGATCAAGGACGAACACACGCGCTACGCGAGATCACACCAGGTGTGGGGCGTGCCGGTCTTCGTCGTCGGCGACAAAGCCGTTTTCGTGCGCCTCCTCGAGCGCCCCAAGGGGGACGCAGCCCTCGCCACCTCGACCATCGAGAGGATCCTGGAGATGATCTCGTGGTCGGCGCTGAACGAGTTCAAGCACACCTCCGTACCGAACTGATTCGCCAGTTAGCCTCAGCGTCACCCGAGGAAATGGTGCGCTGATGGAACACGAGATGCCCACGTTCGACGACCGCATGTCGGACGCCGAAGCGCTCATGTGGCGCGTGGAGAAGGACCCCTTCCTCACCTCGACGTTTGCCAACATCACGATCCTCGACCGCACGATCGACTTCGAGGCCTTCGTTATGCGCATGAACCGCGCAAGCATCGCGATTCCGCGACTACGCCAGCGCGTCCAGCCGACGCCGGTGGCGAGCGGCGCACCGCGCTGGGTGCGCGACCCCGAGTTCGACATCCGCCACCACGTGCGACGCATGGCGCTTCCCTATCCGGGTTCGATGCGCCAACTACAGGACCTCACGACGCTCGTTGCCAACGACGCCTTCGACCGCTCGCGCCCGCTGTGGCAGTTCGTGATCGTCGAGGGACTCGAGGGCGGATGCAGCGCGCTCATCCAGAAACTGCACCACACCGTCACCGACGGCCAAGGCGGAGTCGCGCTGTCGATGCAGTTCCTCGACCTCACTCGCGACGCACCCGCACCACCGGAGTTGGCCGAGCCGACGAACGAGGCGACGACGCACTCTGCCGCCCAGGCCGCAGGCGACGTGCTGACCTCGAGCTTCAACGACGTGATGCGGGCACCACTTGCACTGTTGCGCCAGGTGCGCGAGGTGCTCTCCGATCCGCTCGGTCTTCCCGCCGTCGGCACGCAGGCCGCAGCCGCCGTGCAAGGACTCGTCGCCGAATTGCAGAGCGTGGACCCCGCTCGCTCACCGCTGTGGACGCAACGCTCGCTGCAGCGTCGACTCGAGACGCTGCGCGTGCCGTATCGCGACCTGCTTGATGCCTCACGGGCGCTGGGCGGCAAGATGAACACTGCGTTCCTGACCGCGGCCGCCGATGCCGCGGGGCGCTACCACCACGAGAAGGGCTCGCCCGTCGAGTCGCTGCGCACCTCGATGGCCATCAGCACGCGCAACGAGAGCTCCGGTGCGAACGCCTTCACCCTCACCCGCATGTTGGTGCCGACGGGCCGCATGCCGATCACCGAGCGCTTCGCGGCGATCAACGAGATCATCGGTGTGGCCCGCGAGGCATCCAAGGTCGCCTCGCTCGACACGCTCGCCACCATGTCGTCGCTGCTGCCGACGAGCGTGCTCACCCGCATCGCTCGCACCCAGAGCCAGACCGTCGACTTCGCCACCTCCAACGTGCGCGGGGCGGGCGTGCCACTGTTCATTGGCGGGGCGATGGTGCTCGGCAACTACCCCGTCGGCCCGCTGGGCGGCGTCGCGTTCAACCTGACGATGCTGTCCTACAACCACAACCTCGACATGGGCCTGAACGTGGACACGGCGGCCGTCGAGGACCCTGACTTGTTGCGCCGCTGCATCGAGGACTCGATGCGCGAGTTGATCAGCGCGTCGCGCCCCACCGCCATGGCGGTGGACAAGGAACCGAAGTTCAGGCTTCGGTGGTGGAAGAGACGCTCGCGGTAAGCAACAACCGCACGTCCAACAACAGATCCGCCACCTCGTCGGTGGACACCAGTTCGCGATTGAGCATCTCGCCGAGGGCCTTGTCGATGACCGCCAATGCCTCGTTGATGACCTTGCCGTCGCGAACCTGATCGTCAACTTTCGTCATGCCCGCACCATATCGCACGGGTGCCACGAAAACGTGACTCTGTGCGTAACATCACACACATGGATCTCGCCGGAAGGACAACCGTCGTCACTGGCGCAGGAAACGGCATCGGCAAGGCCCTTGCCGAACGCTTCCACGCAGAAGGCGCCAAGGTGGTCGTCGCCGACCGCGACGAGGCGGGTGTGCAGTCCGTCGTCACGTCCCTGAATGCGAGCCGCCCGAATTCGGCCCTCGCCGTCGTCGTCGACCTCTCGACGGAATCGGCCAACAAGTCCCTGATCGACGCCGCCGAGTCTGCATTCGGTCCGATCGATTTGTTCTTTGCCAACGCGGGCGTCGGCGCCGGCACCGACATGACCACGCCCGAAGAGGCGTGGGACGTCTCCTTCGACATCAACGTGCACGCACATCGCTGGGCCGCCAAACATCTCGTGCCGGGATGGCTCGCCCGCGGCGAGGGCTACTTCTGCTCGACCGCGTCCGCCGCCGGCGTCCTCGCCCAGATCGGCTCCGCCCCGTACTCGGTGACCAAGCACGCCGCACTGGCCTTCGCCGAGTGGATGTCGATCACTTACGGTGCGCGCGGCATCCGCGTGAGCTGCCTGTGCCCTCAGGGCGTCAACACGAACATGTTGAAGGGTGCGGACGCCTCCAACGACGGCCCGTCGGGCAACGTCGTGCGTGTCGCCGGAGCGGTGCTCGAGCCCGAGGAAGTCGCCGAGGTTGTCGTGCGCACGATTCGCGACGAGACCTTCTTCATCCTTCCGCACGCCGAGGTCGCCGAATACGCCAAGGTGAAGGCCACCGAGCACGAGCGTTGGCTCGCCGGGATGCGCAAACTACAAAAGCGCGTGCTCGGGTTCTAGCTCAGTTCCCGAACTCGGGAAGTAACGTCGCAAGTTCCCGCCACTCCTCGCTCGGAAGTGCGAGGAGGTCGTCGCGCAACACCTGCACGCAGACGTGCGACGCACCGGCGTCGAGATGGTCCTTGATGCGCTGACGAATCACGTCGAGTGAACCCCACGCACAGATCGCATCCACCAACTTGTCGCTCGGCTGGCCGTTGGCGCCCTTGATGTCATCTTGGGTGAAACCGTGGCGCAACAGGTTGTTCGCATAGTTCGGCAGTCGCGTGTAGGTGCCCATGAACTTGCGGGCGATCTCGCGGGCCTTCATCGGATCGGTCTCGAAGATCACGGCCTGCTCCGGAGCAAGCATCGGACCCTCACCGAGGATCTCGCGTGCCACCTTCGTGTGGTCGGGCGTCGCGAAGTATGGATGCGCACCGTCGGCACGCTCACCGGCAAGCTTGATCATCTTCGGGCCGAGTGCGGCGAGCACGCGATGCGTCGGAGTCGACGGCGGTGTCGCGGCGAACATGCCTGCGTCCATCGTGTCGAGGTACTCGACCATCGCCGAGTACGGCTTGTCGTAGGACTGCTTGTGCAATGCCTTGACCATGTTCCCGTGGCTCGCGCCGATGCCGAGCAGGAACCGTTCGGGAAACGCCTCGGTCAGGGTCTTGTGACCCGCCTGCATCGTGGCGGCCGTGCGCGCATACATCGAGGCGATTCCAGTGGCGACGACGAGCGTCTTTGTTGCCGACAGCAGGCACGCAGCAGACGCGAACGGCTCACGGCCGACCGCCTCCGGAATCCACACCGCGCGGAACCCGAGCGACTCGAGTTCTGCTGCGGCCTCCTGCGAACGCGTCATGGGCTGGGAATCCAACGTCCAGGTCCAGATGCCGAGTCGACCGATGTTCAAGGAAGTTGACGCCATGGCGCCACAGTACAGCCCTGCGGTACACATCTATATGGTGAGACTTCTTCGACGACGGGTTGCGTGTGCACTCGTCGTCCTCCTCGTTGGCTGTGCTCGTGACGAGTTCCCCGCCGGCACCGGTCGAGTCGTCGAAGTCGTCGACGGCGACACCATCCGCGTGAAGCTGGGCAAGACCGTCGAGACCGTTCGACTCATCGGCGTCGACACGCCGGAGACCAAGCATCCCGACAAGGGCGTCGAATGTTTCGGACCTGAGGCGTTCGAGCGGACGAAGGAGCTCGTCGGTGTGGGCACGGTCGTGCGGCTCGAACGTGACGCCAACACTCGTGATCGCTATGGACGACTGCTCGCCTACGTCCATCGCGTCGACGACTCGACCTTCGTCAACGAGACGCTCCTCATCGAGGGATTCGCACGAGCTCTGCCTTTCGACGACACGCCCGCGTTCCACGATCGCTTCGCTCGCGCAGAGGACGCGGCACGAAGCGCTGGCGTCGGACTGTGGGGCGCATGTCGCCAGTAGCGTTGAGGGCATGTCGCACCCCACGCTGAACGAGCGTCTCGGCCATGCGCCCGATGCCAAGTTGGTGATCGTCAGTTGCGACGACCTCGGCGCATTCCAGGCCGCCAACGACGGCGTCTACGACGCCTTGCGCAAGGGCGTCGCGACGTGTGCATCGCTGATGGTTCCGGCTCCATGGGCACGACATGCAGTCGCCAACTACCAGGGTGAAGACATCGGAGTACATCTCACGCTGAACAGCGAACACGAGGCCTACCGCTGGGGTCCGCTCACCCATTCGCCGTCACTGCTGTCTGGCGAAGGCGGGTTTCCGCGCACGATCGACGATCTGTGGGAGCACGCCGACACCCAAGAGGTGTTGCGCGAGTGCCGCGCACAGGTGGCACGCGCCATCGAGTGGGGCGTCGACGTCACCCACCTCGCCCCTCACCTCACCGCGATCACGCTGCGACCGGAGTTCTTCGACGTCTATCTCGAACTTGCCGTCGAGTTCGCCCTCCCCATCCGACTCCCGAGCACGATCACCGAGGCGCAGGCTGGATTCCCGTTCCGCTCGCTCGCCGCAGAAGAGGGTGTCGTCTTTCCCGACCACTTCGACCACGACTGGCGTGGCGGCAGTCGTGCCCGCGTGATGAACGCATTTTCGAACCTCGCCCCCGGCGTCACCGAGATCCACGTGCAGCCCTGCACCGACACCCCGGAGATCCGCGCACTCGGCGAGATGTCGAGCGGATGGATCGACGACTACGACCTCGTCGTGCGGGACGCGAAGTTGCGCGAAGTGATCGAGTCGAGCGGCGCGATCCTCATCGGCTATCGCCAGCTGCGCGACGCGATGCGCGCGAAGTAGTTATCTCGCGGCGCGAATGCCGCGGAACATGTCGTCTTCGAACTCTCCGTCCGCCAATGGCGGTGTCGGCACGAGCGACTTCGCCAGGATCCAGTCGTCGTAGGGATAGGTCTGGGCGAGTTCGTCGTCGGACAGACCGAACCAGAACGGTTCGTTCTCGTCGATCTGCGTACGATGCGCGCGCAACGATCCCGAGCGTGCCCAGATGAACTCGGCGATCGGTATGCGCGTGGTGATGCGGTGGTCGACGTCGGGTCGAGAGAACCAGCCTTCGTCGAAGGGCGACTCGCCACGCAGCCGCAGGAGTGCTTCGTGAATCGCGGTGATGCGCATGCGCGACCATGCCGAGTAGTAGAGCTTGAGTGGTTGCCATGGTTCCCCGAACTCGGGATACCACTCGTCGTCGGCGGCGCGATCGAAGGCGCGCACGCTGATCTCGTGCACCTTGACGTGGTCGGGGTGCGGATAGCCGGAGTGGTCGTCGTTGTAGGTGACGAGCACGTGCGGGCGTTCCTCGCGGATCAGCTTCACGAGTCGACCGACGGCTTCGTCCATGTCCGCCATGTGGAAGCACGCGGGATTTGCGTTCGCCGGGGAATCGAGCATGCCCGAGTCGCGATAGCCGAGCATCTCGACGCGGTGGAAGCCGATGATCTCGGCCGACTTGGCGAGCTCGAGTGGTCGCAACGTGGCGAGCAATGCCTTCTCTTCGTCACCGACGACCTCGTGGAACGGCTCTCCGGGGTTGCGCATCGTCGGGTTGGCGACGTCGCCCTCCTCCCCGCCCGTGCAGCACACGAGGACGGTGCGTGCGCCTTCGGATCCGTACTTGGCCATCGTCGGAGCGCCCTTTGACGCTTCGTCGTCGGGGTGGGCGTGCACCGTCATCACGCAGAGTTGGTCGTCGCGGCGCAACACGCGAAGGACACTACTGGCGATGTCGTATCCTTTCGAGAGTGCTTCGTCGCATCACCATGGTCGTCTGTCTCACTGCGACGCTCGTCGCGTGTTCCCGTGACGGCCGCGAGATGAGACCGCCGACGGCGGACCAGACCCAGACCGTGGCGGCCGAGACCACCGTGCCCGCGGAGGTCGGTCAGGCCTTCGGCATCGTCGCGCCCTGGGCCGATGGCGCACAGGCCGACCCCGCCTACACGTGCCTCGGTGGGGCGATGGCCCCCGAACTCACCTTCGTCGGAGTGCAGAGCGACATCGTCACCCTCGCCGTCACGATCGTCGAGGAATCGAGCGGCGTGGTGCACTGGGCGATGGCCAACATCGACGTCGCGAATCCCGTCGTGCCTGCAGGCGGCCAGGTCGCCGGCGCGATCACGGCGACGAATGCCAACGGCACCCTCGGCTATTTCGCCCCGTGTCCCCCGGCCGGCACCACCTCGACCTACCGACTGACGGGCTATGCAGTGCCCCAGCAGATCGAACTGCCCGACGGAGTCGATGCGGCGACCCTGATCGAGGCGCTCGAGTCGGCGGCGTTGGACGTCACCTCGGGGACATTCGTCATCGCGTCCGCCTAGTCACCCTGCGCAGGTGCTCGAAGCCCACCTGCCAAGATGGTGTCATTGACCGTTCAGTTGCTTCCCTCCCCATCGGGGTGTTCGAGACCGACCTGAACGGTCGCCTGACGGCGGCCAACGACGCCTTCCGCCAACTCGCCCTCGGTGGTGCGTCCCTCACTCCCGGTGCCGCGCCGTGGGTGAACGCGACTCCCGCCGATCGTGCGGCCGCCGAAGACGCCTGGCAGCGCTCGCGCGAGACGAACACGCCGTTTTCCCACGAGTTCACCCTCGTACGCGCCGATGGCGAGTCAATCTGGGTGCACGTGTCGACCCAACCAATCGTCATGCGCGGAGAACTCTCCGGATTCATGGGCACGGCGGTCGACGTCACCGAGTCGGTCGCCAAACGGATGTTGAGCGAGCGACTCGTCGGCATCCTCGACACGTCACACGACGCCGTCATCGTGTTCGACGCGAACGGTCGACTCGAATTCTGCAACGACGGCGCGATGTCGCTCATCGGCATCGCCTCCTCCACGGCGCCGCGCGACGCGGCGGCCGAGTTGTTCATCCAGGCGATCCGCGACCAGGTGCCACGCGAGGTCGTCACGACGCCCACGTCGAATCGCTGGGAGGGCGAACTCGCCTTCCGCAGCCCCGACGGCATCATGCGCACGATGTCGGTCGTGCTGCAGATCGTGCGTCACCCCGACGGTGCGGTCTCGCACTACTCGGCGATCGCCCGAGACGTCACCGAGGCCAAGCAGATGCAAGACGAGTTGTCGCGACAGGCGACCCACGATGCACTCACCGGGCTCCCCAACCGCGTGTTGGCCTTGCGCAAGTTGTCGGAGGCCCTCGAGCGCAGCGTCACCACCAAGCGGGGCGTCGGACTGCTGTTCATCGACCTCGACAAGTTGAAGCACGTCAACGACTCCGTCGGCCACTCCGTCGGCGACCAGCTGATCACCACGATCGCCAAGCGCATCGCGTCTGCAACCCGACCGACCGACCTCGTCGCGCGCATCAGCGGGGACGAGTTCGTCGTCATCTGCGACGGTCTCTCCGACGAACACGTGGCGATGGACGTCGCCGAGCGCGTGCGCCAGGCGGTGACCGGCCAGGTCGTCTTGCAAGGCATGGAAATCGTCACCTCGGCGAGCATCGGCATCGCCCTGTCGACTCCCGCGCTGCTCGCCGACGAGGCCCCCTCGGACGCCGCGGTCACGCTGCTGCGCAACGCCGACACCGCGATGTATCGGGCAAAGAGCAGGGGTCGCGGGCGCTGCGAGCTGTACACCGAGGACATGCGACGCGATGCACGTGAGCGCGTGGCGCTCACCGCAGAGCTCGAGCGTGCGCTCGCCGCCGGAGAGTTGTTCATCGTGCACCAGCCCGTCGTGTCGTCGCACACCTCGCGCGTCGTCGGCACCGAGGCACTCCTGCGCTGGCATCATCCGCTGCGCGGCACGCTCACCCCGCCGAGCTTCCTGGAGCTCGCCGAGGACTCCGGAGCGATCGCCCCGATCGGTGACTGGGTGTTACGCACCGCGTGCCGAGACGCCAAGTCGTGGATGGATGCAGGCAGCGTCGAGCGCTCGTTCCACGTGCACGTGAACGTGTCTGCGCGTCAGTTGTCGGATGCACAGTTCGTCGACCGCACGCTCGCCAGCCTCCGCGACACCTCGCTCGAGCCGACGAACCTCGTGCTCGAGATCTCTGAAGCCACGATGCTCGCCGACAATCCCGCGGTGTCGCGCGCACTGTCGGCTCTCAAGCGCGCCGGCGTGCGCGTGGCGATCGACGACTTCGGCACCGGATACTCCTCGCTCGCCCACCTGCGCGACTTCCCCGCCGACTACCTCAAGTTGGACGGCTCGCTCGTGCGCGACTTGGGCCAGCAAGGCGGCGACGATCCGATCGTGCGCAGCATCATCCAGCTCGCCCATTCACTGAACATGTCGGTGATCGCCGAGTGGGTGACGACCGACGACCAGGCGCAACGCCTGCGGCTGCTCGGCTGCGACTACGTGCAGGGCAACCGCATCGGCGAGGCCGTCGACGCAGACGACTTCGTCGCCGCCTCCCGCGCGGCCGTCGAGCGCCGGGCCTAGGACTCGGGCCGCGGGCCCGCACCGGCGAACCACGCGAGGAGCGGCGCGGCGTCCTCGGAGAGCTTCAATACTTCGCTCTCGCCCGCCATCGCCCCGTAGGTCGCAAGGTTCATCGAGGCGATCCCACTGGACGCCGCAGGACGCATCTTCTTGGCGAACGCGATGAGGTCCAGACGCTCATCCACGGTGACCGCGGAGATGCCACCCGCGATCACGTTGCCGGAGCGGAACGGGTTGTCGATCACGCCGACGACGGCGGACTTCACGAGGGCCTGCACGAACTCGCGTTGGCGACCGGTGCGGCCGATGTCGCTCGAGCCGTCCACCTGCCACTCGCCGTCGACCTTTTGTTCGAAGAATCGGCTGCGCGCATAGGCGAGGCCTTCGACCCCGTCCAAGGTGTTGCAGCCGCGGCGCATGAAGAGCCCGGTGTGTTTGTCGCGGGACTGGTGTTGCACGCAGATCGTCACGCCCCCGACGGCGTCGACGATCGTCTTGAAGCCCTGGAAGTTGATCTCCACGTAGTGGTGGATGGGGATGCCGAGCGCGCGCTGGACGGTGCGGATCAAGACGTCGGCGCCGAGCTGATAGGCGGTGTTGATGCGCTGTTTGTCCTCACCGTCTCCGATTTCGACCCACAGGTCGCGCGGAATGGACATCAGCGCAACCTCACCGGTCGCCGCCTCGCGGTGCAGCACCATCATCGAGTCGCTGCGCCGACCGCCAATGTCGGCGGCGTCACCGACGTTGGCGTAGTCGGGGTCGTTCGGGTCGGCACCCTCGCGCGAATCGGAGCCGACGAGGAGGTAGTTCTCGAAGGCGGGATTCGGTTCGGACAACGAGGCGGTGAGCGTCGCGTCGCGGTTCACCGCATCCAGTCGCGAATTCAGTGCGCGCACGATTCCGACGGCACCGGGAACCGCCACGACGAGCGCAGCCACGACGAACACGGCGAGTGCGACGAGTGGCGAGCGCTTGCGTCGTCGTGTCGTCGCCACGACTACGAACGGTAGTCGTCAGACGGCTCGCAGGTGGACCACGTCGCCGGTGTCGACGTGGTGCGAGAGCGCACACTCGTCCACCACGTGCAGTCGGCCGTCGATGCCGACACCGACTGCGGTGCCGATCACCTCACGATCGGCGAGTTCGACGCGCACGCGCTGGCCGATCGTGGCGAGCGAGGCGACGTACTGTTCGTGCAATTGCGTCGCGCTCAACGCCTCGAGTCGATCGACGTGCGGCAACATCGCCGCCAACACCTCGACTGGCGTGCAGGTCGACGACGTCACGTCGCGCACGCACACCGCACCCTCTGGCGCCCATCCGACGTTCACGCCGATGCCGACGACGACGAAACCGACGCCGGCCTGGGCGAGGATGCCGGCGATCTTTGCGTTGCGCACAAGCAGGTCGTTCGGCCACTTCATCTCGACGTCGGCTCCCGCCACGTCGGCGAGTGCCTGGCGTGCGGCGAGGCCGACGATCTGTGTCCAGTGATGCAGCGGTCGGTCGTCGGTGCGAAAGAGGATCGACACGAGCAGGTTCGCGCCGCGAATCGCGTCCCACGTGCGGTCGAGTCGGCCGCGACCGGCGGTTTGGAAGTCGGCCATCAACACCGTGTGGTGCTTGGCACCCTCGGTGCCTTCTGCCAGCAAATCTGCGTTCGTGCTCCCCGTTTCGGCGACCCGTCGCACCCACCACCCGACGGGCCAAAGGCCGTTCGGGCCCTGGAAGTTGGCGGAACCGTCGGCCATTACGACAGACTAGGCACCCGTGCTGAAGAAGATCCTGATAGCCAACCGCGGCGAGATCGCCGTGCGCGTGATCCGTACCGCGCGCGAGATGGGCATCGCCACCGTCGCCGTCTATTCGGAACTCGACCGCAACGCCCTGCACGTGCGCCTCGCCAACGAGGCCTACGCCCTCGGCGGACAGACCGCTGCCGAGAGCTACCTGAACACCGAGGCGATCCTGGATGCGATCCGCAAGAGCGGCGCCGACGGCGTGCACCCGGGCTACGGGTTCTTCAGCGAGAACGCCGACTTCGCGCGCGCGATCACCGAGATGGGCGTCGCCTTCATCGGTCCCCCGCCCGAAGCGATCGTCGAGATGGGCGACAAGGTCTCCTCGCGCAAGGCCGCACTTCGTGGCGGCGCACCGATCGTTCCCGGCACGACGGAGTTCGTGACGACGGCCAAGGAGATCGTGGACTTCGGCAACGAATTCGGTTGGCCGGTGGCGATCAAGGCCGCGTTCGGTGGTGGCGGTCGCGGCATGAAGGTCGTGCAGTCCGCGGACGCGGTGCAAGACGCGATGGACTCTGCTCAGCGCGAGTCGAAGGCGTTCTTCGGCCGCGACGAGATCTACGTCGAGCGCTACCTCACCTGGCCGCGACACATCGAGGTGCAACTCGTCGGCGACACGCACGGCAACGTCGTGTGGGTCTCCACCCGCGACTGCTCCGCACAACGTCGACACCAGAAGTTGATCGAGGAGGCACCGGCACCCGGGCTTCCCGACGGCCTCGAGGAAAAGATGGGCGAGGCAGCGGTCAAGGCGGCCAAGGCCGTCGGCTACTACAACGCCGGCACCGTCGAGTTCATCTACCAGGACAACGACTTCTTCTTCCTCGAGATGAACACGCGACTGCAAGTCGAGCACCCCGTCACCGAGGTGATCACCGGCATCGACTTGGTCGAATGGCAGATCCGCGTGGCGTCCGGCGAGAAGTTGCCGATGACCCAGAAGCAGGTCGCCGCGCGTCGCGACGGCCACGGCATCGAGGTGCGCATCAACGCAGAGAACCCCGCCGGCGGCAAGTTCCTCCCGTCGCCGGGAACGATCACCAAGCTCGTCACCGCCGACGGATTCGGCACGCGCTTCGACGGCGGCTACGAGGCCGGCGACACCGTCAGCCAGTACTACGACAACCTCGTCGGCAAGTTGATCGTGTGGGGTAAGGATCGCGACACCGCGATCGCCCGCACGATTCGCGCGCTCAAGGAAATGATCGTCGAGGGCGTGCACACCACGATCCCCGCCGACCTCGCCATCCTCGAGCACCCCGACTTTGCCGCCGTCACGCACTCGACCAAGTGGGTCGAGGAGACCTTGGACCTCTCGACGTTGTCCTCGAGTGCGGGTGGCGCCGACGCGCCAGAGGACGGCCTCGTCGAGCGCTCGACGACCGTCGAGGTCAACGGCAAGCGCTTCGACGTGAAGATGTGGGTGCCGGAAGTCGTCGGCACGGTCGCCAAGAAGGCAAAGAAGCCGACCCGCGCCGGCGGCGCGTCGGGTTCGGGCGCCGGGTCGGGCGACGTCACCGCGCCGATGCAGGGCACGATCGTCAAGGTCAACGTCACCGTCGGCCAGAGCGTCGCCGTCGGAGACGCCGTCGTCGTGCTCGAGGCGATGAAGATGGAGAACCAGATCACCGCCGAGAAGGCCGGCACGGTCGCCAAAGTCAACGTCGCACAAGGCGCCACGGTCGGCGCAGGCGACGTGCTCGTCGTTATCGAGTAACCCCCTCACCACTCGCGCGACTAGTTTGTCTGCGTGACCAACGAGCCCGAAACGCCCCAGGACGACGCGTCGTCCGCGGGTGGCCTCGAGGCCGAGCGCCAGCGCCGGATCGCCCAGATCGAGGCCCTGCGGGCGTCGGGCACCAACCCTTACCCCTACCGCTTCGACCGCACGCACTCCCTCGCCGAGATCCGCGCCAGCCACGGCTCGCTCGAGCCGGGCACCGAGACGACCGACTCGGTAGTCGTCGCCGGGCGCATCATGCTGAAGCGCGACCAGGGCAAGCTCATCTTCTGCACGCTGCGCGACCGCAGCGACGACGTCCAGTTGTTCGTCTCCAAGTCCGTCGTCGGCGACGAGGCCTTCGACGCAATCAACGATTTCAACCTGGGCGACTGGGTCGGCGTGCACGGCACGGTGATGACGACGCGCAAGGGTGAGTTGTCGGTCAAGGTCGAGCGCGCGGAGTTGTTGGCCAAGGCGGTGCGACCGTTGCCCGACAAGTGGCACGGGCTCACCGACGTCGACACGCGCTATCGCCAGCGCTACGCGGACCTGATCATCAACGACGAGGCGCGCCGCACCTTCGAGGTTCGCCACGCCACCATCTCGTCGTTCCGCCGCACACTCGCCGGCCAGGGCTTCGTCGAGGTCGAGACCCCGGTGTTGCACATGGAGGCCGGTGGCGCGCACGCGCGACCCTTCGTCACGCACCACAACGCCCTCGACATGCAGCTCTACCTGCGCATCGCCCTCGAGCTGCACCTCAAGCGACTGATCGTCGGCGGCATGGAGCGCGTCTATGAGATCGGACGCGTCTTCCGCAACGAGGGCATCTCGACGCGCCACAATCCCGAGTTCACGATGATGGAGAGCTACCAGGCCTTCGGCGACTACACCGAGACGATGGAGTTGACCGAGACCTTGATCACGAACGCCGCCCGCGACGCCCTCGGCACCACCGTCGTGTCGATTGCCGGCGAGGAGTTCGACCTCGCCACGCCGTGGAAGCGGGTGCGGATGATCGACCTCGCAAGCGAGGCGACCGGCGTGACGCTGCATCCCTCGCAGCCCGTTTCCGACGTGCGCGCGGTGGCAGACAAGCACGGCGTCAAGTGCGAGAAGCACTGGGGATCGGGACGCATCATCGAAGAGATCTTCGCGGAGCTCGCCGAAAAGAACCTCCTGCACCCGACCTTCGTCACCCACCACCCCGTCGAGATCTCCCCGCTCGCGCGCACCGACCGCAACGACCCCCATCTCACCGAGCGCTTCGAGCTCTACATCGGGGCACGCGAGCTCGCCAACGGCTACACCGAGTTGAACGACCCGATCGAACAGCGCACGCGCTTCGAAAACGAACAGGCCGCCAAGGAAGCCGGTGACCTCGGCGCGGGCACCGTCGACGAGGACTACCTGCGGGCGATGGAATACGGGATGCCGCCGACGGCGGGTCTTGGCATCGGCATCGACCGCCTCGTGATGCTGCTCAGCGCGTCGGGATCGATTAAGGACGTCATCTTGTTCCCCACCCTTCGACCGGAGGCCAACTAGTCATGGCACG
>VFQT010000450.1_pt1 | contig 60610 bp, 61 predicted proteins | sample 3512381 | NCBI WGS metagenome assembly VFQT01 (sample SAMN10412376, study PRJNA504923) | tailings metagenome | isolation source: Relicate 2 Philex TSF3 active mining site | place: Philippines: Tuba, Benguet | collected 2017-08-29
AGTCAGCAATAAATAATTTGATCACTTCCGGTATCAAGGTGCTGAGCGCAGAAGAGCGTGTTCACGCCATCGCACAAATGCTATCTGGTGAAAATCCAAGTCAGCATGCCATTGCCAATGCAAGAGAGATGATCAAAAGCTGATCATCCAAACTTCTTATCTTTGACCAAAATCCCACACCATGTCCAATCAACTTTTGAAAGGTAAAAAAGGAATCATTTTTGGAGCGCTGGATGAAAAGTCCATTGCATGGAAGACTGCTTTGGCATGTCATGCCCAAGGAGCCCAGCTGGTGCTTACCAATGCTCCTGTTGCTTTGAGAATGGGAGAAATCAACAAATTGGCAGAGGCTGTCAATGCTCCAGTTATTGGTGCCGATGTTGTGAACATGGATGATTTGAAAAATCTTTTCACAGAATCCATGAAACACTTTGGAGGCGGGATAGATTTTGTGCTCCATTCAATAGGGATGAGTTTGAACGTTAGAAAGGGAAAGCATTATACCGAAATTGATTATGGATTTAATCAGAAGACACTTGATATTTCTGCCATGTCGCTTCACCGTGTTTTGAGAACGGCATATGAGATGGATGCGCTGAATGAGTGGGGAAGTGTGGTTGCGCTGACATACATTGCCGCACAGCGTGTATTTCCAGATTACAATGAAATGGCTGATGCCAAGGCACTCTTGGAAAGCATCACGAGAAGTTTCGGTTATCATTATGGCATCAAAAAGAAGGTCCGCATCAATACGATTTCTCAGTCGCCCACCAGAACCACTGCCGGCAGCGGTGTAAAAGGTTTTGACGGATTCATTTCATATGCAGAGAAAATGAGTCCACTTGGAAATGCTTCCGGTGAAGACTGTGCCAATTATTGTGTAACCATGTTCTCGGATATGACAAAGATGGTCACCATGCAAAATCTTTTTCATGATGGAGGATTCTCTTTCACCGGTGTTACCAATGCAGTGATTGAACAAATGGAAAAATAGATTTGAGATGGAATGGATTGATTACTTGGGACTCGTTGGCGTTGTATCAGGATCACTGACTTTTGTTCCGCAGGTATACAAGGCTTGGAAATCAAGATCAGTTGGGGATCTGTCGATGTGGATGATTTTGATTCTCATTGCCAATGTCAGCATTTGGTTGGTTTACGGCATTGTCAGAAATGATTTCCCCATGATCCTTGCAAATGCCGTCATCATGTCGCTCTCTCTGTTGATGTTGTATTTTAAGCTGACATTCAAAAAATAAAAAAGACCACATCGTGGTCTCTTTGATCAATATTCATCTTCGTTGAAGAAAAAGTCTTCCTGGCTTGGATAATCTGGCCAGATATCATCAATGCCCTCATATATATCTCCCTCGTCTTCAAGTTCCTGAAGATTTTCAATGACTTCGATCGGTGCGCCGCTTCGGATGGAATAATCGATCAACTCATCCTTTGTTGCAGGCCAAGGGGCATCTTCCAAATAGGAGGCCAATTCTAATGTCCAGAACATATGCGCTTCTTTAAATTTCGGCAAATGTAACGGTTAATTTGATATCTCCAACGCTTAAAATTTCAACAGAAATCAGTCCAATGAACTTAACTTCACGGCGATTTAACCTCCTATGCTCAGCGCTAAAGATATTCAGAAGTCGTTCGGCTCCCTTCCCGTTTTGAGGGGAGTGGATATTGAGATTGCCAAAGGGGAAATTGTGAGCATTACAGGATCTTCAGGTGCAGGAAAAACTACCCTTTTGCACATTCTGGGAACATTGGAGAAAGCCGACGGGGGTGAATTGTATTTTGAAGGAGAGGCGCTGCATCACCTCAACAGCAAACAGCTCGCTCATTTCAGAAACCAACACATTGGATTTGTATTTCAATTTCATCATTTATTGCCTGAGTTCACAGCAGTTGAAAATGTTTCCATACCTGGTTGGATTGCCGGGAATGCCAAAAAACAGGTTTTGCATGATGCAACTGCTTTGCTCGATAGATTGGGATTATCAGGTAAACTGTATTCCAAGCCGCATGAACTTTCAGGCGGGGAGCAGCAACGGGTTGCCGTAGCAAGATCATTGATCAATAAACCCGGAATTGTTTTTGCAGATGAACCAACGGGTAACCTCGATTCAGCCAATGCAAAATCGCTCCATCAGTTGTTCCAACAACTGCGGGATGAACTGCAACAAACATTTGTCATTGTCACACACAACGAAGAACTCGCTGCACGCAGCAACCGTGTGCTTCATCTGAAAGATGGAAGGTGGACTGCCTGATCAAACACGGGGATGCCATTGCAGTTCTTCGGCATTCAGTTTCAGCGCAACATACCTGCTCAACACGAAAAGATAATCACTCAGTCGGTTGATGTACTTCACGATGAGATTTTCATGTTCTTCATCCTGAAGAAGCAATTTTACAATCAGTCGTTCCGATCTTCTGCACACGCACCTTGCAACATGGATATTGGAAACGGTTGGATGGCCGCCGGGTAAAATGAAATACTGAAGTGGAGGAAGTTCTTCGTCAAGTGTATCTATTTCTTTTTCCAAAAAGAATACATCTGATTCCTTCAGATCAGGGATTTTCATTCTGGATTCCTTCTGAGGGTCGCATGCGAGGGAAGATCCAATGGTGAAAAGCCTGTCTTGTACTTCTTTGAGGGTTTGTTTGATTTCTTGTATGTCGATCAGGTCACGGCATAATCCGATGTAGGCGTTCAGCTCATCGATTGTTCCGTATGCCTCGATGCGCTCGTGTGATTTTAGCACCTTGGTGCCGCCTATCAAAGATGTTGTTCCTTTATCGCCTGTTTTTGTATATACTCTTGCTGCCATGATCACGTTTGCTTTCAAACATAATGTGATATGGGGTCAATTGTTCGGGTAGGCCCCAACTTTTTTTACACAAGTTCTGCGGTTTGTTTTCTTTTATCGCTTTCAATCAGTCCATCTCTTAAACGAATGACTCTTTTAGCATAATTGGAGATGTCTTCTTCGTGTGTAACCAAAACAACCGTATTGCCATCCTCATGAATTTTGGAGAAAATATTCATGATTTCATAGGATGTCTTGGTGTCGAGGTTTCCTGTTGGTTCATCTGCAAGGATGATCGAGGGGTTGTTTACAAGTGCACGGGCAATGGCAACCCGCTGGCATTGTCCGCCTGACAATTCATTGGGTTTGTGATGACTTCTGTCGGCCAGGTCAACTTTTCTCAATACTTCCTCAGCCATTTCATTTCTGGTTTTTTTGGGAATACCCGCGTATACCAGAGGAAGAGCAACATTTTCCAGGGCGCTCAATCGGGGCAAGAGGTTGAACTGTTGGAACACAAATCCAATCTCTTTGTTTCTGATTTCTGCCAGCTCGTTGTCGAGCATGGTACTCACATCATGACCATTCAGAATGTATTTTCCATCACTCGGTGAATCCAGGCATCCCAGGATATTCATCAATGTGCTTTTGCCTGAGCCTGATGGTCCCATCAAAGCCACATATTCGTTCTTCAAAATATCCAGTGTAACACCTTTCAATACCTGGAGCTCTTGTCTCCCCATGAAATAGCTTTTGCGGATATCTTCCAGCTTGATGACCGAATTGACCATGTTTATTTTTTTATCACTTTAGGAACGGTGAAAAAACGATCTGTTGAAGCAGGTGCATTTTTCAGTGCAGTTGCAATGTCGATGGACCCCTTTACTTCATCTTCCCTCAAGGGCATGCCTCCTTCTGACACATGGGTAAGGGGTTCCACATGTGTAGTATCTATTTCATTGAGTTTCTCAACAAAACCAATCATTTGTTCCAGATCACGCTGAATTTCATCCAACTCTTCGTTGTTGAACTCGAGTTTAGCCAGTTCAGCAAGTTTTTTGGTGGTTGAAGTGTCAAGTTTCATGCGAAAAGTTCTCAAGACAAATTTAGTCAATCTGTATCCAATCTATTTCAATATTTGATGAGCGGTAACGGTGGCTGGAGTTGGGGGATATTTTACCGTTGAGCACAATTCATATATTTGCTCCATGAGCAAGGAGCAAGCAATTGTAATGAGCGGAATCAGGCCCACGGGCTTTTTGCATTTAGGCAATTATTTCGGTGCGATGAGAAACTATGTGAAGCTGCAGGATCAGTATACCTGTTTTTTCATGGTGGCAGATCTTCATGCCCTCACCACCCATCCTGATACAAAAGAACTCAAAAACAATGTACATAGGGTGCTTGCTGAAAATATTGCCTGTGGAATTGATCCTGATAAAGCTGCCTTGTATTGTCAAAGCCATGTCAGGGAAACATCTGAATTGTATCTCTATCTCAATATGCTTGCCTATCTCGGGGAGTTGGAAAAGACAACTACTTTTAAAGAGAAAGCAAGAATGCAGCCGGATAATGTCAACGCGGGATTGTTGACTTATCCGGTTCTCCAGACAGCTGACATCATTTTACATCGTGCAACCTGGGTGCCTGTTGGCAAGGATCAGGAGCAACACCTGGAGATGGCAAGGAATTTTGTGAACCGATTCAATCATCGATACGGACAAGTTTTTCCTGAACCCATGGCGTATAATTTTGGGGAAGACCTGGTGAAAGTTCCAAGTTTGGACGGAACAGGTAAGATGAGCAAGAGCGAAAATCAATTGGCTACCTTGTATCTGGCAGACGCAGATGAATTGATCAGGAAAAAAGTCATGAAGGCCAAAACAGACGGCGGTCCTTCAAGTCCCAACAGCGAAAAACCAGATTACATTGAAAACATTTTTCAATTGATGCGCTTGGTGAGTTCAATGGATGTGATCCAACATTATGAGCATGCCTACAATGATTGCAGCATTCGCTATGGAGACATGAAAAAGCAATTGGCGGAAGACATGGTGCAGTTCATTGCTCCCATTCGTGAAAAAGCAGAAAGCATCCGCACCAACGAAACATATCTTCAGGAGATCATGGAAAAAGGAGCAGAAAAAGCAAGGAAAAGCGCAGCAGAAACCATGAAACTGGTCAGGGAAGCAATGGGACTTCGATATTGATCGAATAATATCCACATCAATAAAAAAAATTACATCCAAATCTTGGTATTTGAAAATGAATATGTACTTTGAACGCTGTTCAAAAAAGGGTTAGAATAAGTTACCATGGCCAAAGCGAAGAAACCAAAACACGTTGCTATAGCGGGAAATATAGGAGCAGGAAAAACAACGCTCACAGAACTGTTGAGCAAACATTACCGCTGGATACCTCAATTTGAAGATGTTGATCAAAATCCATATCTGTATGACTTTTACGAAGACATGCCGAGGTGGAGTTTCAATCTTCAAATCTATTTTTTGAACAGCCGCTTGAATCAGCTGATTGAAATCAGCAAAGGAACCGAAACGGTCATCCAGGATAGAACCATTTATGAAGACGCATACATTTTTGCACCCAATCTTCATGAAATGGGACTCATGAGCAAAAGAGATTTTGAAAATTATTTTGACTTCTTTCAAAATCTTCGTCAGATGGTAAAACCCCCTGACTTGCTGGTTTATTTACAGGCATCTGTACCAACCCTGGTTGGACAAATTCAAAAACGGGGAAGGGAATACGAAGAAAACATTCGCCTCGATTACCTGAAAAGACTCAACGAGTTTTACAACAAATGGATTGAAGGATACAAAGAGGGACCCTTGCTGGTAGTGAATGTTGATGAAAATAAGTTTGCTGAAAACGATGAAGATCTCGGTAAAATCATTGCCAAAATTGATGCCGAGTTGTACGGTTTGTTCTAATCAGTCTGCAAAAACCTCAAAATTACTGTTCTGTGGAACCGGATGCAACGCTGCAGCCAGTTCAAGCAGTTTCCATACTGCTGCTCTACCCTTGGATCCCAGTCCCAAGGAATAATCATTTACATACAGATCAATGTGCTGATGCATAACCGTTTCACTCATCGATTGTGCATGTTCCAGAACAAAGGGGGACAGTGTTGTGCGGTGGGAGAACGCATATTCGATGCTGCTTTTGATGACCCTGTTTATTTTTTTTAACAACGCTCCATCAAAATGCCGCTTGGCAAGAATTCCTCCGAGGGGAATGGGGAAACCGGTTTTAAGCTCCCATGCATCTCCCAAGTCCATCAGTTTTTTTAATCCTCTCTCTGCATAGGTAAATCTGTTCTCGTGGATGATGACACCTGCATCTGCTTCGCCGCGCAGCACAGCATCCTCTATGTGATGAAAAGGCATGAATACTTTCTTTTGGAATGCTGGATATGATAAATGGAACAACAAATGGGCTGTTGTATATGCTCCGGGCAAGGCAATGGTTGATGATGCCGGGTCAAGTTCAGAAATGTTGGTGTGATGAAGGGATATCAGCAATGGACCCACACCCAATCCCAAAGCGCCACCTGCATCCAGTACTTTGTAATGCACCAGCAGCCTGGCCAACGCACCATAGCTTACCTTGGTAATATCCAGCTCACCGGTCAATGCCATTTTATTCAATGTCTCTACATCCTCCAGTCTGTATTCAAATTGCAACCCCTCTGTATCTATTTTTCCATGCAACATTGCATCAAAAATAAATGTGTCATTTGGACAAGGAGATAAACCCAGACTCAGTTTCATTTCGTTGTAATATTTTTTAAAATCTCAATCATCGTATTGTGCAGTGTCTGGAGCGATTCATCCATTTTCCATTTGCTTTTATCCCTTTCTCCGATCAGATTGGAGATTGCCCTGATCTGAAGAAACGGAATATTTTTCATCAGACAACAGTAATGAAATGCAGCACCCTCCATGGATTCTACAGATGGATGGTATGCTGCTTTGTAATAATTGATTTGTTTTTCTGATGTGGTGATTTGATTCACTGAGATGCCTGTAACTTTTTTTAACCCTGATTTTTCAAGCAGATATTTGTGTGGATTGGATAATTTTTTTTGATGGAAAGGGAATGCATTCTCATCTGCAAGTTGCATGTCAAAGATGGAATGAAAGGTCTCCTTTTCCGCCACACCCATATCAGCCAAATACTCTGTTTCGACAGCTACTGCTGCACTGAGATGAAGCTCTTTTGAAAATCCACCTGCAATTCCCAGTTGTACAACAATGTCAGGTTGCTGTTTTTCGATGAGTTGTGTAAGTTGGAAAGTAGCAGCTACTTGTCCGATGCCATGCACTGCCGTTGTGAGTGTATTTGGTTCAATGACATTCACATCCCTCATGCAGCTTAACTCCCATTCTGTAGCAGCAACAACCATGATTTTCATGTAGCAAAGTTCAGCATTTCAGATTAACTTTGCATCCCGTTATTTATGGCAATTTTTTATCTTACCAGAAAAGAACACTTCAACGCTGCCCACAAGCTATACAACCCCGCTTGGAGCCGTGAAAAGAATGAAGATGTATTTGGCAAATGTGCCAATGAGAATTGGCATGGCCACAATTTTGAACTGTATGTTACTGTAAAAGGAGAGCCCAATCCCGATACTGGATTTATTGTTGATGCGAAGTTGCTGAGTTCCATCATAAAGCTCCATGTGGTGGATGTACTGGATCACAGAAACCTGAACCTGGATGTACCATTTATGAAGGATAAGATCTGTTCGATTGAAAATCTGGTTGATGGCATATGGAAGGAGTTGAGTCCTCACATTCCCCCTGGCGTATCTTTGCACTGCGTTAAATTGGTAGAAACACCCAGAATATTTGTTGAATACTATGGCGAATAAGGTAGCTGTATATAGAAAGGAACACTTCAATGCTGCACACCGTCTGCACAATCCATCATTGTCTCAAGATGAAAATGACCGTTTGTTCGGAAAATGCAACTTGCCCAATTACCATGGACACAATTATGAATTGATTCTAAAAGTAACTGGAGAAGTTGATCCTGTTACAGGCTATGTGATGGATACAAAGCTACTCTCTGACCTTGTAAATGAACATGTTATATCCAAATTTGATCACCGCAACCTGAACTTGGATGTACCCGCATTCAAGCATTTGAATCCCACAGCTGAAAACATCGCCATCGTCATATTTAATATTTTAAGACCTCTTTTGAGTGAACAATTGGACCTTCAGATACGTTTATATGAAACTCCACGTAATTTCGTTGAGTACCCTACTTCATAAATAACCAATCAAAAGGTCATGGCATACATCAAGGTTGAGCAGTTCGAGGATAAGATCACCTCGGGTCTTATTGAAAATTACAGAGAATCCATTGAGCTTCTTGGAGAGGACCCCAACCGTGAGGGATTGCTGAAGACTCCGGAAAGAGTCGCAAAGTCGATGCAGTATCTTACCCAGGGCTATCAAATTGATGCCAAAGCCATTCTTGATTCTGCCAAGTTTCATGAAGACGTAAATGAAATGATCCTTGTAAAGGACATTGAACTGTATAGCTTGTGCGAGCATCATATGTTGCCCTTTTACGGAAAGGCTCACGTTGCATATATTCCCAATGGAGTCATCACTGGCTTGAGCAAAATTGCAAGAGTTGTTGATGCATACAGCAGAAGACTGCAAGTACAAGAGCGATTGACAACACAAATTCTCAATGTCATCCAAGAAACGTTGAATCCATTGGGTGTTGCTGTTGTAATCGAAGCATCTCACCTCTGTATGATGATGCGCGGTGTACAAAAACAAAATTCAGTTACAACAACCTCTGCTTTCTGCGGTCAGTTTCAGAAAAATGAAACCAGGAGTGAATTCATTCGACTGATCGGTTCCAGGCTGCATTGATTATCAATGCGTACCGATTAATTTGACCCTCTGTCTTCTTTTTCGTAAATTGCGTCCCCAATCCAACCAATGATACACGCTTATGTATTCCCAGGCCAAGGCTCCCAATATCCGGGAATGGGAAAAGACCACTTTGAATCAAACGCATTTGCCAGACGCTTCTTTGAGCAAGCCAATGAAATTTTAGGATTCAAGATTTCTGATGTTATGTTCAATGGCACAGAGGAAGATCTCAGGCAAACCAATGTTACCCAACCTGCGATTTTTCTGCATTCAGTTATTGCATACAAGATGTTGGACAACACGACTCCACACATGGTAGCTGGACATTCATTGGGTGAGTTTTCTTCTTTGGTTGTCAATGGAACACTGACATTTGAGGATGCGCTTCAATTGGTAAATGTCAGGGCTTCGGCCATGCAAAAGGCGTGTGAGGCAAATCCATCTTCCATGGCAGCAGTGCTGGCATTGGATGATGCAAAAGCAGAAGAAATTTGCAAGGAAATTTTAGAAGAGAGCGGCGAACTGGTGGTACCAGCCAATTATAACTGTCCAGGTCAACTGGTGATCAGCGGATCGAACCAAGGAATAGATATTGCCTGTGAAAAAATGAAAGCTGCTGGAGCCAAGCGAGCATTGAAACTCCCTGTTGGTGGAGCTTTTCATTCACCTTTGATGGAGTCTGCAAAAGAAGAACTCTCGGCGGCCATCCAAAAGACAACTTTCCATCGTCCCGTTTGCCCTGTTTATCAAAATGTAATCGCAAAAGCCGTAATTGATCCTGATCAAATCAAACAACATCTCATAGATCAGCTTACAGGTCCTGTTAGATGGACACAATCCGTAGAGGCAATGATCAAAGACGGTGCAACCAAGTTTACAGAAGTTGGTCCTGGTAAAGTTTTACAGGGACTCATTGCGAAAATCAACAAAACAGTCGAAGTAGAATCTTTCAGCTGATCAAGCCTGCGCAGCTGGTCCCCCGTATTGAAAGGGTATCTGAACCTCCTCAAAGTCTTTGATGGTGCCATGTGCCAACTCGAATTTGTCTACATTGTCCTGCAATGCATGCAACAGGCGTTTGGCATGTTGGGGTGTTAATATGATTCTTGATTTGACACGGCTTTTGGGGGTGCCGGGCATAACATTGACAAAATCAACCACGAACTCTGCATGGCTATGTGTGATGATGGCCAGATTTGCATATTGGCCCTCTGCCATTTCCTCTGAAATTTCAATATTCAATTGATTGGGTGCTTGTTGCTCGCTCATGCTGATGTGTTTGAAAAACAAATATACACTAGAATTTTATTGTTGCTTGAACCCTCCATTCAGATTGAACAAGTGCATTGTATTGTGGCGTTGGACCTCTTGAAGGAAAATATTTTTTCTCAATGACCCATTTTCCAGCAAAGTGAACCTTCTTGGAAATGTTCGTTTGAAAAAGCAGGTAACTCGAGTTTCCCCGGTTGAAAAAAGATTGCATGGCATAGTAATGTGGAAGATCACGTTCCATGCTGTAAATAGATGCATCGAAACCGTCTGTATTGAAATATGTTGTGCGAATGCTGATACTGTAGGGTTGTAATACTGGATGCAGGATGATCTCTGCAAACGAGAGCCAGCCATGAAGTTTATCTCCAGCCTCTTTTTTTCTAGTCAGCAGCTCATTTCTAATTCTGAGTTCCAATGCTTCATTGATTTGAAATCCAGCGTGTATCCTTAATTGAAATGATTGTTGAACGGAAAGCAAATGTGATTTAGACTGAATGGATGGAAGGTTTTCGGTTTTTCTTTTTTCAATCAACCGAATATAGATTTCCCATTTTTTTGTTGGTGCAACTGCATACGTCAGCGCATGGATCAGTCCGCGTTGCGGACCATTTGCGCTGAATACTGGAAATGGATGCACAAATTGATCCATATATGCTTCCAGTCTGTTTCTGTTGTTCAATTTGTAATTCATGCCACCATATATTCCGCTCTCATTGTTGGCTGAAGGTTGATGTGCTATGATATTGGGTGAAAATGCATTGTATGATTTAGATATCCCTCTCCATTGCATTCCAACGTCGAGTGTGCGATGAAGGTTTTTTAAAATACCAATGATTGCTCCGGTAGAATAATCTCTGTCTATTGCCAACTCGCCAAAAAAAGTCCCCCATTTGGTAGACAGAATAAAATCACCGCTCAAGTTGAAAAATTGATCGCCTTTGATACTGTATGTATTGTAGGGCAAGGATCTTTTTTGAATGGGGATATCCAGCTGGGTATAGATTCCATTCAATGCAACATGTCCGGATTTTAAAAGGCGCTTGACTGTAAAACCGGTATGAAAGGATTGCAGCGATTTTTTATCCATCCACTCTCTCTCATTTCTGTGCAAACCAGTCAACAAAAGTGAACTGACCCATTTTTTTTCTGTTAGGCTGTCATGCATCACGTTTGCATCCAATCCTTTTTTGCTGACAAAGCCATAGAAACTTGTATTTCTTTTTCCGATTTCAAATCCCACGCCTCTGAAAAACCTGTTTTCCTCTGTTCCGGTATGAGGTCTGAGGGATGTTGACTGGCGCATGATGCTGAGAATATTCAGGCCTTTTCCAAATGCATATCCTTGCCAATGAATCATTCCCTGACCCATGGTGACCAGGTAATCGCCCACGATAATTTTTTTGAATATACCAACAGATGATTTCTGCAAATAGCCGCTGGTGAAGTCAAAAATATTTTTCTCACCTGCATCCTTCTCGGCGGATAAACCAAATGACGCATTGGTTTGATTATTGTTTCTGTAGAATAAAGTTTGTTTCATCCCTTTTAAAAAAGATTGTTCAAGCATGCTGCTGCTCCCTGATCTGCCTAGCCGAATTACTATTTGGTGTTGGCCGTTTGATAGTTTGGCTTTATTTGGTTGTTCCAGCAATACAAACCACTTCATCAGTTCTTTTATCAATGGGATTTCCCAACCTGGAATTGCCTGTAGTTCATACATGCTCAAAAAATCTCCAAACCTTTTTTTGTATTCAAAAAAAGCATTGATTTGGTTAAAACTCAGCATGTGCAATGCCTGTAATTCTTCGAATGTAACCGAATTGATATTTTTTTTCTTGGTGTGCTCGATACCGATAAGTTTTGACAAATTTTGCTCAGATGGATCATTGAATGGATCCTGCTCTTCCAGTTGTCTTGATAACTGCTCCTGTGCGTATGTTTCTTGAGATGCTGATGTAAATATTGTGATCAGCACAATCCATTGCAGTACTTTATTGCAATACATGGTACAACATCATAAAACAGGAGCTTCCCAGCATTGGGTGGTTGGAAATACCCATGCCCATCTTCCATCGCTTTGGAATGTATAGCAAGCCCGATTGTATCTCTGCGCTGCCTGTTCGGTAATACAAATAAGTTTCGAGCTGTTGCGTGGGACTCCATTCTGCATACAGATTGAGATTCGATTTGTTTCTGAAATCATTTTCAAGTTCAATTCCCATTTGTATACCTGCTGCGATTTGAAAATTGAAGGCTGTTGAGAAAGTTCCAAATTCATTGTACGTTGGAGTTGGCAACGGTTTTATCAGTTTTTTCAGATTGATTGAAATGCTTCCCTTTTTTGCAAAGAGATACAAAAGCCCAAGCTGTGGTGAGAGAATGAACAACGGAGTAAATCCTCTGAATTGATCACGCCTGACTCCACATCCAATACCCATGCCCAGTGATTTAGATAATTTTACTCCATAACCGGCACCCAAGGAAAATCCATTGAATATTTCGTTTGCCAGGGCATTCAGGTGCAAACCAACTCCTCCATTTTCCGTTTTGTATTGTGCGCTGATGTTCAGTTTTGACAGCGATGCAATCAAATATTTGTTTTCAACAGATATACCGATGGAACCATGCTCTGCAAATGCCAAAACTCCGAAAGCATCATGATGTATAAACGGGTTGGATTGAGCCGTTTTGTGCTGTACAATATTGCTGGGTTGCATGAGCTGCGCCCAGTCATTTTGTGCAATGCAGCAGAATGGCATACATGCCCACATGATCAACATCCTCATGCAATAAAGGTGAGAATTGGTTTATTCCTGGAGCTGTTTAAAACAACATATTTGGGTGTCATTTTTCTCAAGTGTACCTTTGAGGGATGGAAATAATGGATGGCAAGCTTGTATCCCAGGCTGTAAAAGACAGGTTGAAACAACAGACTGAAGCGCGCAAAGCGGCAGGCAAAAAGATGCCCCATCTTGCCGCTGTTCTCATCGGAAACAACGGTGCCAGCGAAACCTACGTCGCTTCCAAGGTCAAGTCCTGCACAGAGGTTGGATTCAAATCGACGCTTATTCGTCTCCCGGAAGATGTTTCGGAAGTACAGCTCCTGAATAAATTAACTGAGCTCAACGAGGATTTTGATGTGGATGGAATTTTGGTGCAATTGCCGCTACCAAAACATATATCAGAACAAAAAGTGATAGAAACCATTTATCCAAGCAAAGATGTAGATGGATTTCATCCGGAGAGTGTTGGAAAAATGGTGCAGGGATTGCCAACATTTTACCCGGCAACTCCCTATGGTATTTTGTTATTGCTCGAGCATTATAAAATTGATACCAAGGGAAAGCATGTAGTTGTCATTGGACGGAGCAATATAGTCGGACGTCCCATCAGCATCATGCTCAGCAAAAATGAATATCCCGGCAATGCGACGGTTACGGTATGTCATTCACATACACAACAATTAAAGGAAATATGCCTGCAGGCGGATATCATCATCGCAGCATTGGGGAAACCTGAATTTCTCAAAGCTGAAATGGTAAAGGAAGGTGCAGTGGTGGTTGATGTGGGTATCACCAGGGTGAATGATCCCAGTAAAAAATCAGGCTTCTCCATCAAAGGGGATGTTGATTTTGCAGATGTCTCTTCCAGGTGCAGTTATATTACACCCGTACCGGGGGGTGTTGGACCTATGACCATTGCAGCCCTGATGATGAATACATTCAAAGCCTGTGCAGCAAAGGATCCAGTATGAGCACTACCAGCATTTCGCAACTTCCTGTAATGGAACAATTTCTTACGCTGCAAGGAGAAGGCAGATTTGTAGGACATGCAGCCTATTTCATACGTTTAGGAGGCTGTGACGTTGGATGTGTATGGTGTGATGTCAAAGAAAGTTGGGAGATGGACAAGCATCCTTCAATAGAAGTAAAACACCTTGTTGAGCGTGCAGTTGCATCCGGCGTAAACATAGCAGTGATAACAGGAGGTGAGCCTTTTATGCATGATCTGGATATGTTGACGAGTGAATTGAAAAAGAAAAATATTCGTACACATATTGAAACTTCAGGTGCGCACAGGGTAACAGGTACCTGGGACTGGATAACGTTCTCTCCGAAAAAATTTAAAGCCCCATTACAGGATACCATTGAACAAGCACATGAATTAAAAGTCGTTATTTATAACAAGTCTGATTTTGAGTGGGCAGAGAAATTTGCTGCTCAGGTAAGCAAAGATTGTTTGCTGTACATGCAGCCTGAATGGAGCAAGTCAGCCGAAATGAATCCCTTGATCATTGAGTATATCAAATTGAATCCTCAATGGGCTTTGTCGCTTCAAACACATAAATATTTAGACATACCTTGATCAGCGTCCGATCTATATTATTATGTATATCATTGCTGATTGCAGCCTTTGTAAATGCTCAGCAAAAAATTTCTAAACAAAACCAAAAGAAATCAACTGAATTCCTGAAAAAAGGAATGGAAAGCGTGGATCAGGGAAATCTGGATGCAGCCAGTTTTTATTTTGACAGAGCTATTTATTTCAATGCATTCAATAAGTCAGCCTGGCTTGCCTTTGCAGATCTTAAGTATCAGTTGAAAGATTATGATTCCACCATTGTATTGATAGAAAAAATCATCTTGCTGGATGCTTCACAGGAAAAACTTCTTTCAGTCCCACTGATAAAATCAAACATGGGAATGGGGAATTTCACAAAAGCATCGACCTTGGTCGATGCCGCAGCATCCAGAGGTTATCTGGATACTGCAGCGGCATCATCCTACAAACAACTGCTTGATTATGCATCCAGGGTCTCTGAGAAAAATTCAAAAGCAGGTCTCCTTATTCAAAACCTGGGAGCGTCCATTAATACAAAAGCATCTGAATATTTTCCTGCTATTTCTTCTGCTGATACATTGATGATCCTGACCAGGCGAATCAACAATGGAAACAACGAAGATTTTTTCAGTTCCGCTTGGCAAAACAACCAATGGCAATCGGCATTGCCACTGCAGGGTAAAATCAATACTGCTTACAATGAGGGCGGCCAAAAAATTTCATCCGATGGGAAAACCATGGTTTTTACAGGATGCAACTATCCGGACGGATTGGGAAGTTGTGATTTGTATTATGCACACTATATGGGTAATAAATGGTCCGAAAGACGGAATTTTGAAGATCCAGTCAACTCTCCATATTGGGAGTCAGCTCCCTGTTTTTCAGCTGACATGCAATCGCTTTATTTTTCTTCAAACCGTCCAGGTGGATTCGGTGGCATGGATTTATATGTGAGTCGATATCTGGGTAATCAGCGTTGGAGTGAACCTAAAAATCTTGGTCCATCGATCAATACTTCGGGTGATGAAATGTTCCCATTTCTGCATTTCGACAATGCAACCTTTTACTTTACATCCAACGGTTGGAAGTCCATTGGCGGATCGGATATTTTTGTATCCAGATTGGTGGAGGATCAATTTTCTGCTCCTGTCAACTTGGGATATCCCGTTAATACGATTGACAATGAATCTGGTCTGGTAGTGAATGCAAGCGGGAAGGTTGCATATTTCTCCAGTGACCGATATGGAGGCTTTGGTCAAATGGATATTTATCAGTTTAAACTTCCTGATGAGGTAAAGGCGTTCCCTGTAAAACCCCGGGAAAAAATAATTCTCAACAATATTCAATTTGAAACCGCAAAGTGGGAATTGAAAAAAGATGCTGAAATGGGGTTGAATGTACTCATTCAATTTCTGTTGAAAAATCCAGCTCTTCGTATTCAAATCAATGGACATACAGACAATATTGGAAGCGGGGCAGATAATTTGAAACTATCGGAACGGCGAGCCCAATCTGTAGTTGAATATCTGATCAGAAAAGGAATTGATGCATCAAGACTGCTTTACAAGGGCTACGGTGATGCAGAACCCATTGCAGACAATCAAACCGAAGAGGGGAGGGCAAAAAATCGCAGAACTGAAATGGTGATATTGTCAGTAGAATAGGTTTTTATTCTGATGCGTGCTGTTTATTTTCTCCATTACAAATTCATCTATGCTGCTACATTCGCTTGCTACATATGAATGAAGAGCAATTGCATTATCATTTATCACTGATACTTGTTCCCCATATTGGTGATGTGCACATATCCATATTGATGGAGCATTTCAAGGATCCAAAACAAATATTTCAAGCAAAACGGAAAGAGCTGGAGTTGATCAGCGGAATAGGATCAGTAAGAGCCCATGCCATCAAATCATTCACTGCATTTGATCTTGTTGAACGTGAGTTGAAGTTTGTTGAAAAAAACAATATCAACGTGCTAGTAAAAACCATGGACGGCTATCCAAAAAAACTCAAAGAATTTCAGGACGCCCCGCACATATTATTTTTCAAGGGATCTGCAACGTTGAGCGATTGCAGGATTGTCAGCATCATCGGTACGCGGTCGCCTACTTCATATGGAAAAGAAAGGGTGGTTGAATTGATCAAATCGTTGAGCGGACAGAAAGTATTGGTAGTAAGCGGACTCGCTTATGGCATTGATACCATTGTTCACAAAGAATCTTTGAGGGCTGCACTTCCAACCCTGGGGGTATTGGGACACGGATTGGATCAGATTTATCCACAGGCGAACCGATCGCTTGCAGTGGAAATGCTGCAAAACGGTGGACTGATTACTGAGTTCTTGAGCAAGACAAAACCTGACAAACAAAATTTTCCTTTGAGAAATAGAATTGTTTCCGGAATAGCTGATGCAGTCGTTGTAGTGGAGAGTGGTGAAAAAGGAGGCAGTTTGATCACTGCCAATATGGCCAATGCTTACAATAAAGATGTTTTTGCTTATCCAGGGAGATCTATTGATACCCAGAGCAGGGGATGCAATGAGCTGATCAAATCACAAAGAGCTATGCTCATCAATGATGGAAATGATTTTTTATCTTTTATGAATTGGCAGGTTGATTCCCGTCGAAAGTCCACTATTCAATCCTCATTGTTTCAAGCGTTGACGCAGGAGGAAAGTTTCCTACTTGGACTGTTCAATGACGGAAAAACCTTGTCAATCGATCAAATTCACCTGCTGTCCAACATGAAACCGAGCCAGGTCCCGCTCATCTTGTTATCACTCGAAATGAAAGGACTGGTGAGGATCCTCCCCGGGAAAATATATGCTGCCACATCCAGCTGATGCTCTTTTTTGTATTTTTTCATACCTTCGCATATGGCAACAAGAACTCCATCCCCCAAGTTTTTCGGTGAAGGCCTGACCTTCGATGACGTTTTACTGGTTCCGGCATATTCTGAAGTATTGCCGAGAGAAGTGGACACCAGATCTCATTTAACAAAGGACATCGTCCTCAATATCCCAATGCTTTCTGCCGCCATGGATACGGTTACTGAGGCCAATCTTGCCATTGCACTGGCCAGAGAGGGAGGAATCGGAATCCTGCATAAAAACATGTCCATCGACCAGCAAGTGGAGCAGGTCAGAAAAGTGAAGAGAAGTGAAAGTGGAATGATCATTGATCCCGTTACACTTCATGAAGACGCCATCATCGAAGATGCCTTGAAGTTGATGCGTGAAAACAGAATTGGAGGTATCCCCATTGTAGACAGAAACAACAAGCTTGTTGGTATTCTGACAAACCGTGATCTGAGATTTGAAACCAACAGAAAAAAGAAAATAAAAGAGGTCATGACCAGTGAAAACCTGGTAACGGCACCGGAGGGCACAGATCTTCACAAGGCCGAAAAAATTTTACAGAACTATAAAATAGAAAAACTGCCTGTTGTCAAAAAAAACGGACAACTGATTGGCTTGATTACATATCGTGATATTCTTCAATTACAGAGTTTCCCCAATGCTGCAAAAGATGAATTCGGGCGTTTGAGGGTTGGAGCTGCATTGGGTATCACAAAGGATATGCTAGACAGAACCGCCGCACTGCAGCAAATCGGTGTGGATGTTGTTTGCCTGGACAGTGCACATGGACATACCAAGGGTGTAATCGATTCATTGAAGACAATCAGAAAAAATTTCAAGCATATCAGAATCATTGCCGGCAATGTGGCAACAGCCTCAGGTGCGAAAGCGCTCGCAGAAGCAGGTGCAAGCGGAGTTAAAGTGGGAATAGGACCTGGCTCCATATGTACCACAAGAATCGTTGCAGGTGCAGGTGTTCCGCAAATCACCGCGATCATGGAAGCATCCTCCGCATTGAAAAAATTAAATGTACCTGTTATCGCCGACGGAGGAATCAGGTATACAGGAGACATGGTGAAAGCGATAGCAGCAGGGGCATCTACTGTCATGATGGGAAGTATTTTTGCAGGAGTGGAAGAGAGTCCCGGTGAAACAATCATCTACGAAGGAAGAAAATTCAAACAATACCGCGGAATGGGCTCCATTGGGGCTATGCAGTTGGGCAGCAGCGACAGGTATTTTCAAGATGTGGAAGACGGCATCAAGAAGTTGGTACCTGAAGGAATCGAGGGTAGGGTGCCGTTCAAAGGCAATTTGAATGAAGTGGTAACGCAGTATGTTGGTGGGTTGAGAGCAGGAATGGGTTATTGCGGAGCCAAAAATATCAAAACGCTCCAAGAGGCACAGTTCATCCGCATCACCAATGCCGGCATCAAAGAAAGCCACGCACACGATGTTGCCATTACAAAAGAAGCACCCAATTACAGCAGATAAATATTGAAGATGAAAAGACTGCTCATTGCATGTGTTTTCCTTTTCTCTTTCTTGCCACCGCATGCGGCAGAGGCGCAGCAGGATAGCAGTGGACTGCAAATCAGTTTGCTGACTTGTTCTCCCGGAGCGGAGCTTTACTCAGTGTTTGGACACAATGCATTGCGCATAGTAGATTCAGCTGCCGGAACTGATATTGTATACAACTATGGAACATTTGACTTCAATGATCCGGATTTTTACACAAAATTCATTCGGGGTAAATTGCTGTACTTCGTCAGCCAGGTAAACTACAGTGATTTTCTGTTTGAATATCAGTATTTCAAAAGAGGAGTAAAAGAACAAGTGCTCAATTTTAATCAACAAGAAAAAAAGAAAATACAAGCTGATTTATTTCAGAATGTTAGAGAAGAGAACAGGTATTACAAGTATGATTTTCTGTTCGACAACTGTACGACAAGGTTGAGAGATATTATTTTTCAAAAAAACAAATACGAGGCCTATCAAATCCCCATCTTTACAAGACAGGGTCAGACATTTAGGGATCACCTGCATGTATACCTGGATCGTGCACACATGAGGTGGACTGCTTTTGGCATTGATCTTTTGTTGGGGTGGGGGGCCGATATTCCTATGACACAAATGCAATCCATGTTTTTGCCCGATTTCCTGAACAAAGGGGTTTCTCTCACGACCACTGATTTGGGAAAAATCGAGCAAACCGAGACAGTGGTTTTGGAAGATTTGCAGTCTGCACCGCAATCACTTCCTTTTTATCTTGATCCTTTGTTTGTGTTGACTTTTTTTTGTGCATTGTTGTTGATTCCATCTTTTTATTTTACTTCTCTGAGATTGTTGAGCGACCAAATATTATTCAGCTTCTCTGGTATGCTAGGATGTTTCCTGTTGTTCATGTGGTTTGGAACCGACCATCAAAGTTTTTCAAAAAATTTGAACCTTGTTTGGGCATTTCCCCTCAATCTCTATTTTACTTTCAAGCTCAATAACCTGCAAGATTGGATGCGGAAGTTTTTTAAAATATGGAGCATTGTACTGTTGGTATTGATTTCATTTTCTCTCACAAATATGGGAATGATCAATATTGCTTTGTATCCTTTGATGTTATTCATTTCTTTCAGATATTGGATCTTATCTAAAAAAAACAATACACATGCGTAAAAAAATATTGATCACAGGTGCAAGTTCCGGATTTGGAAAGTCCATGGCTCATCGATTTGCCAAAGAAGGATGGAATCTTGTTATCACCGGTAGGCGAGAGCACATGTTGATTGATCTGGCCAAGGAACTCGCTGCAAAGTATGGGACAGATGTACTTGTGAAAGTTTTTGATGTACAGCAACGCAAAGAAGTTTTCGATGCGCTTTCAAATGACGGAAGACTGAATGATGTTGAAGTGGTGGTCAACAATGCCGGACTCGCTCTTGGCAGAGATTATTTTGATGAAGCCAACCTGGATGATTGGGAAACAATGATTGACACCAATATGAAGGGCTTGCTGTATGTGTCTAAAGCAATGCTTCCCTATTTGATCAAAAGGGGGAAGGGTCATATTATCAACATTGGATCAACCGCTGGCAAGGAAGTATACGAAAAAGGAAACGTGTATTGTGCTACTAAAACATCTGTCGAAGCCATCAGTCAGGCAATGAGAATCGATATGCTTCGTCACAACATAAAAGTTACTGCTATTCATCCAGGTGCAGCTGAAACGGAATTTTCAATCGTCCGATTCAAAGGGGATGCTTCCATGGCAAAAACAGTATACGATGGTTACCAGCCATTGAAAGCAGATGATGTAGCAGATACGGCCTTTTACTGTGCAAACCTGCCTGAACATGTTTGTATCAACAGTTTGGTTATGACATGCACATCCCAAGCCAATTCATTTTATTTATTGCGCAAGTGAAATCCTGACTTGTAATCCTCCCCTTGTATTGACGGAAGGTGCTGAATTTGAGATGTATGGACTCACCCTTCTTTGGTCAAAATACAGTTGTAGATTGATTCTGTTATTCAGTACATAATCAATGGTTGGGCGAATGCTGATTACTTTTTGTCCACCTGTTGCATATGCATTTTGCTGATCCAGTCTTGAATTCGAATTGATGTCATCCCGTATGCTGAAATCCAATGCAAATGTGATATCACTGCCGGAGGGAGATCCGGGTTGGCCCTCGCTTTGATCCTTGTTTCCAAGGTTCAGGTTAAAAGGCAAGTTGACACCTCTTTTTCTCCATCTCATGCCAAATGTGATCTCGGTCGAGTGTACTTCACTCAATTGAAAATCTGCCAAACTCAAACTCAATTGTCTGGATTTTTTATACTCAAATCTTCCTGAAAGTTGGCTGGGTGTACTGAAATCTATGCCAATCAAAGGTGCAAATTGTTCAGATATCAAGAGGTTCGGAACCAGGAAATATGGAATGAAATTTCCGGTAATGGTATCTACAAAGGATGGGAATCCATACAGGAGTGTATCTTGGAAAAGCAAGGCAGAATTGAAACTGTTCATGCTCAATGTTGAATTGTATGCATGACTGAGTGTAAAGTTGCTCAGTATATTTTCTATACCTGGAATTTTACTCAATCCATTGTACGTGATCCTCCAATTGGGTTTAGGCATGTAACCTTTGAAAGGATTTGTTTTTACTGAACCCGTTTCTCCAGTGTTCAGCAGAGAAATATTTTTTGGATCCTGTTTCGTGTATGCTGCAATGAAAGATGGTACGAGCACATCTTGGGCATACCTGCCATATCCTTTGTAATATCCATCTGAACCTTGCACTTTGCTGTATGGGTTGCTTTCTCCCAATCGCTTGGATAAAACAGCCCTGTTCTCTTCAAATGTTTTGAATGTTCCGCTGATGGCATTGGGGTCAAATTTTCCAAATAGTGTCTGAAACGAGATATAGCTGATGCTAAAGCCTCCGCCTGAATATGGATTGAGTGCAGAAAATTGTCCAGTATTGGCAGTGTCTTTAAAAAGGGTGGAGTAGTTTTTATTGAGGGTCCTGTCAACATTTACATCAATCAGAAAATCTTTGAAGGGTTCAACTTGGGCGGTAAGGTTGAATTTTTGGTCATAATTCTGCAGAAACAGGTTGTTGAGCATCGGATCACTGGTAATCAATCCCTTTTTGGCAACAGATTGAAGCCATGCCTGATTGGGCTGTTTTCCTGCGATGAAATCAACTCCCGGTGAGAGGCTTTTCCAGTTTTGACCCAAGGCTCTTGTACTGTCTGTATATCCCGGCAGGAAGGTGGTTCCACCTTCGTTGTAAGAGGCTCCCACTCTTTTGAGTGCGGTAATGATGCGGAGGATTGTTTTTTCTGCGCCTGACAGAGCAATATCTTTTTTCTGTTTTACTTCTTTTTCTTTCTTTTCTTTCTCTTCAATGACATTTCCATCCTTGTCCTTCTTTTCTTTTTTCTTTTTAGCAGATGTCGCCTTGGGTTGTTTTGGCGCAGGCGCAGCGCCGTTTCCATCAATTGCTCGCAAGAATCTTACTTTGTTGTACAGCTGTGTAAAATTCAATTCTGCTGTTGCCCCTGCCTGGTTGCTGTTTTGCAATGTATTTCCGAGGTTCACGGCAAGTCTGGATGCCCCCACCCAATTATATGTTGTACGATAGGCCAGGTTCAAACTTGTCCAGTCGAGCAATGGGAAACTGTTCAATGGAACATTATAGGTGAGATCTGCATTGTGGCTGTAAAGTGTATTTCTTCCACCTTTGAGAAAATTCCTGAGCAATGAATCTTGTTTTGCTTTTGTATCAATTCTTCCGAATGGCTCATCCACCCTTGAATTATTGGTTGCCCTGAAGTCAAAGTTGAGTGATTTGGTGAGGTCCCATCGCAAATTGTAATTTCTGTCAACGATAAAGTATTTGTCGTAGGTTTCTGGAATTTTAAATTTCCCGCCTCCAACATTGCGTGGACGAATGGCGCCAAATTGCCTTCTTGTATCCAATCTGAATCCAATGAGGGAGGGCATTAGATTGAAGTTTACATTTTTGATGAAGTCAACCCATTTGCTTTGGAACGGTATAATTTTTTTCAATGGCTCAATATATTTAGGTTGCCTGTTGAAGTTATACCCTATGCCTCCTTGTGTTTTGGCAACTTCATTGTTTTCCGTCAGGGGATTGTGTTGCCTGGTTTGTGTGAGGGAATAACTGAAGTCAAAATTGGAAAGACTCCAAAGCCTGATTTTTTTATCCTGTCTTTGTACAAAACGGACATTGGTGAAGTTGATGGTTTTGATGCCTGTATAGTCAACCGCATCGCCATTGATGGAATCTCTTTTGTCTCTGTAGAGTGATAATTTGTCTCTTAATAATATATCACGGTCATATGGATCAAACTGCGGAGAGCTCATTGTCTCAGAGAGATTGAGGAAGAAGGGGATTTCCAGACCAATTTGTTTGGGAAGCAATTTGCCCAATTGAAGATTTGCTGACAGATCATATTGTTTGAGGTCATTTCTGTAACGTTCATTCACACGTTGTTCAAGCTGGCCGAATCCAACGGTATGCATGTTCGCTGAAACGGAGACTGTTCCCAGGTCTGCCAGCTGGATGTTCATTTGTCCCACTGCTGCCCAGGCACTGTTTTCATTGATTCCTGAAAGCCTCAGCTCGTTGATCCATACTTCTGCATTGATCGGCCTTCCGCCGGATGCATTTTTGGGATTTTCAACACCGGCCAGTATGCCCCTGATTTCTGCAAGATTGGGATTGCCATACACAGAAAATATTTTACCGTTGACAATCTTTCTGTAGATAGCAGTGGGGTTGTTTGTTTTGAGGTTGCGCTCGTTTTTAAGATCGATCAGTGTTTGCAAATCAAAACTCAATTCATTTTCAATGGGCCAAATGGCATTTTCATCCGAACTGCCAAATGGTGTTGTTTTCAGGGGATATTTGATTTCATAATAATGATTTATGTAATCTGTTCCTAATCTAACAACAGCATACAATTCTCCATCGTTGATTCTCGCATATTGCTTGAGGCTCTCAGCATGATAAAACATGGCGAGCGTTTTGTATTGTCTCAAATCATGGTTGAATCCTTTGAAAACAGCCCTGCCTCTTCCTTCTTCCAGATTTAAAACAGTCATGCTCAGGGCCTGTTCATTTTGTAAAATATTGATCCCACCATTGCTGAGCGTTTGCACTCTTTCAATACCGGGTGGCGTGCGATAGGGAATAGGATCTCTTTTGTCATTCTCTTCGATATTCACTGCTGTGACATTGAAAAAAGTATTCTCATTTGATTTGTTCAGTGGAATGTATGTGCCTGTGGTGTCCAATTCATAGGCAAAGCTTCTCCAATTGTTTCTAACCAATTCAAGTTTAGCAAATCGCATTACTACAGAGTCTTCAAAGTCAGTCAAAAACATCCTGATGAAACGAATGGATTTAAAATCAGGAATTTCACCAACCTTGCTGGTATATGCATTGATGGGCACCCTGAACTGATACCAAATCTGATCCTGTTTCGATCCATCTGAGAGTGTTACGTTGACGACTTTCTTATCTGCAATAAAATTTTTGCCAACCTGCATGAGCGGATCACCTGAAGGTTTGAAGTCAATTCTGTATTGGAAATATTCTTCAGCCTCATTCAAGGTATTGTCCCTGTTCAGATCTTCCCCGTCAGGGTACAATGTAAAGGCAGATGCAAATGCATCTCCTGCTCTGGCCACGGGTGAATTGCCTTGAGGGTTGTTGAAGTTTTTATACCGCTTTAAAATGCCTGCATTCTCCTGATCAAAACTTGCATCTCTGTAATATTTGAAATTATCGGAGGAGGGATCTGTATTGGCTTGTTTGTATGCATCGGATCCAACGCCTAGTCTGGATGCCAAATCATTTAAGTAGTCTTTTCTTTTTGCAATTTCTGCAGAATCACTCAATCCGTCGAGTCCCACATCCTGGAAGGAACGATCATTGGGTTCATTGCTGAATCCAGTGGTGATTTGTGTGGGATTCAGCGGCACCCTTCCCCAATTGGATGTGGCAACGCTGGATGGAATGGTAGGTGTCGGCAATCCATTTTCATAAAATCTTCTGGAATCTTTGAGGATGTCCTCTGAAATGTTTCCAAGGTTGATGTACATCGATCCACCTGCCTTGTTGGTATTTTTGATAAAAGGATCCAATACCCAAAAATCGATGAACTCAATGTTGGCAGTTTCAAAATCTGTTTGATCGATGCCCCGCATGATGCCACCCCAACGTTGTTTTGGATTTCTCAGTGCACCATTGCTTTCAATATTTGTTGCGTCATAGTTATAGGGACCTCTTTCTTTGGGGTAGTAAGCCAGGTCAAATGTTACAAGCTGACTTTGGCCGAAGTCAGGTGTTCTTCTTGGAAAAATTTCCTGTTGTCCAACACTTCTGACCCTGGGATCTGAAAGCTGTTCGATGTCGTTTCGAAGGGGGTTGCTCAAATTTCTTTTTTCCTGTAAAATCGGTTCGATGTTGTACCATGCAAGTTTTGCTCTGTTCTTTCCATAGTCAATGTTGTCAAATGAAGTGGCTTCAGGAAACATGGTATTACCAAAACGATCCTTTGCACCCGCAGGAGTTGACGCCAGTGTCCATCCAATGATGGGAAATCTCAAATCAATGCTCGATTTTGTTCCCTCGAAATCATCCAAATACACCAATCCTTTTCCTCCTTTCCCAATTTGAGGTGCGTGTCCAGGTTTCAATTGGGCAACTTCAGCAGAAGCACTTATACTGGATGATCCCGATGCTTCATAGAAAGGCAATTTGCTCAGCCACTTGCTCAATCTGGGCACTTCACTGTTGTAGGACATATCGAGTCCAGCCATGCTGTTCCTGATGGGGTCAGAACCGTATTCCATTTTTGTGAAAAACGGACGCTCTCCCAGTCTGACCATATTGCCACCAATGGAAAACTTGTCGCTGAAAAGATAATCCCACCGTATTCCGGTATAGGTCCTTTGTTGAACACCAAATGTTGCATTGTTTTCAAACTGCACATTTACAGGTACACCGGATTGTTTGATGGAGCTGTTGATTACACGTAGCGTTCCTGAGAGGTAATCAATGGTATAATCAACATTCTCTATTAATTTTTGTCCACCTGCAGTTACTGTTACTGAACCTTGCGGAATATTGAATGCGTTCAAAGAAATTTCTCCGGAAGATCCGCCGGATGATTTTGAACTCCCCTTCATGATGAACCTGTTCAGGTTTGCATATGTTTGGGCAATGGCCTTGATTGTATCGTAGAGTGGATAAAACAAATATTTTTCGCGCAGTGCAGGATCGGTGAATGCAAAATCAAGGTCATGTCCAAATGGCTCCAAGACAGGGAACATCACGCGACTTTGATAAGAGTTTACAGTAAATCCCTCTACGTAGTCGAATACACCATCTGGTTGGGGATCATTCTGGTTGTTCAATCTATCAAGGTTCAACAAGGTGATCAACGGAACACCCGCCTGCTCTCCCTCTGTGATGTATCTTTTTTCTCCTCCTCCTGGCTCCTGATACAATACATTGAATTGAAAATCCTGTCGTTCCAATTGTCCCGCCCCCACAGCATAAACATTCTTCATCATCAAATCCCATATGGGCAAGGAAGTCCTTTGTGAAGTCGCTTTCAATAATTTCAGGAAAAGTATTTTTGAAACACCGCTTGTGGAATCAACCGGTACATCTTGAGCAAACTCACCAACCTGGAATACCTTTCCGTTGACGGTATATTGGAAGGCAACACCCAGCACTTCATCCGGTTGTAGGGTTACGTTCAGTGATATGAATCCAAGTTGTCTGTTGAAATAATATTGTGATGAATCCAGTTTTCTTGCAAAGGTTTTTTCAAAGTCCCTGATCGGTTGCAATCCGATTGAATTCATGAAGTTGACCACTTGTGCCGGATTGCGGCTGTTGGGACTGCTGACGATTTTACTGTACAGGTCGTTGGATTGGTTGGAGGGATAGGTGGCACCCGGACGTGGATTGATCACAGGGGGCTGTTGATATGGTTTGTCTTCCCCAAGATCCATCAGTCCCACTACATCCCTGGCATTGGTTGTAGCACCAAATCTGTTTGTTACCCAAACTTCCAATCGCAAGAGTTGCACTTGAGAGTTGACGATGGGTAAGTTTTTCATTCCCTTGTTGAACTCTTTTCTGAAATGTTGTGCCAGCAGGAAATGTCTGTTCTCTTCGTATTCATCAGCCTTTATTTCAAAAGGCATAGATGAAGATCCACCCTTGAATGCAGTCGATTGTCTCTGTGAACGTTGGCTGGCAAATACAGTGGTCAGCCATAATTTTCCGAATTGCATTTGTGTTTTGATGCCAAACAATTGTTGCGCACCCGGTATCAATGTACCCTTGGTAGCAAAAGATGTATTGCCTAATTCTATTTTTTTGAAGACATCCTCTGCGCCTCCTGTATAGTCGAGTTTTAATCTGTTTTCAAAATCAAATGTCGAGAGCGTATTGTAGCTGATCGGGAATTTCATTTTGTCGCCGATGTTTCCCAATACATTCAGATTGGCGGCCATATCAAAATCCAATCCTCCATTTCTTCTTGCTCTTTCAGGCAGTGTCGGATTTTTGATGTTTTGTCCCTGGTAGCCTGTAGTGATATTGACTTCACCCTGCGGACGAATATCGACCACCCCTGTTCCAAAAAGACGATTAAACAACTCCTCGCCCATGCTCAATCGGGGCTTAACCAGTTTCCTGTTGAGGAGACTGATGGTATTGGATCTTTTTTGAAAATAATCTCTTTCTGCCTTTCTTGATTGGATGCGCATGTATTCATCAAAAGTCAGGGAAGTGGGTTTTCGGAAATACCTGGATCCGATTTTTTCGATGATGTAATATTCTTTGGTTTTGTAATCATACACCAGAGAGTCTTTCAGGTTGACAGGATCCTTCAGGTCGAATGGATTCTTTTTTGAAAGTGAAATTTTGTCACTTCTTCTGTCCTGCAAAGGATACATCAATGAGTCATTGAAAGGCAGGGTGTCTTTTGTTCTTTCTACTATCAACGGCAAAACCATGCCAGTTGCATGCACAAACGTTGCACACATGAGGAGAACCGCAAGAGATGTTATCTTATGAGATAACGTTTTCAATATTTCCTTCTGCTTTGGTGGGGTAGAGTTCTAATCAAATAAATTGAAGTGATTTTTTGATGAGTGATTCAAGTGTATCTTCAGAGGAATGGAGAGTTGATTTTTTGATCGCAGATTCAGCACTTGCTCTTGGAATGCCCAATGCAATCAGAGCCTGCAATGCTTCATCTTGTATCCCACGATGTGCAAAACCGGATGTTGAAGTTGCTGATCCGTTTTTTACCATTTTATCTCTCAGTTCAAGGATGATGCGTTCGGCTGATTTTCTGCCGATGCCTTTTATTTTTTCCAAAGCACCTGTGTTGCCGGATGCGATGGCATTGCTCAACTCTTGAGGTTGCATGGCAGACAGCATCATTCTTGCAGTGGAGGCGCCAACGCCGTTTACATTGATCAGCTGTTGGAATAAATTCTTTTCATTGATGTCCGCACATCCAAAAAGGGTATGACTGTCTTCTTTGATTTGACGCACGGTGAGCAAAGTACCTTTGTCGAGATCCTGGATTTTTGCAAACGTATTCAAGCTGATTTGTGCCTCATAGCCAACTCCATTCACATCGATGTGAACATAGGAAGGGGTCTTCAATATGTAGTTACCTGTCAAACTGGCAATCATGAGGTTTTATTGTACATAACGAAGATAAGAACACCCGTCAAAATAGTTACATTTGTGGTCCAATTGAATCATATGCAAAAAATCACTGCTGCGATCACTTCTGTAGGTGGTTATGTTCCAGAGGACCTGCTTACCAATGAAGATCTGGAAAAAATGGTGGATACCAATGATGAATGGATCAGAACCCGCACAGGAATTGTTGAAAGGCATATTCTGAAAGGTGAGGGCAAGGCAACATCAGACCTGGTGGCACCTGCTGTAAGAGACCTTTGTGCAAAGCGTGGCATTGATCCCAATGAAATCGATTGTCTGATTGTTGCGACGGTTACCCCTGATATGTTTTTTCCCAATACAGCCAACATCAGCTGTGATAAATTAGGTATAAAAAATGCCTGGGGATTTGACATCCTCGCCGCCTGCTCCGGATTTCTGTATGCACTCACCACAGGCGCCTCTCTGATCGAAAGTGGACGATACAAGAAAGTAGTGGTGGTTGGGGCAGACAAAATGAGCTCTATCGTGGATTATACCGATCGGACTACCTGTATTCTTTTCGGAGATGGGGCAGGGGCTGTTTTATTGGAACCCAACTCGGAGGGCTACGGTGTGCTTGACAGCATTTTAAAAAGCGATGGCAGCGGAGGAAAATATTTGCACATGAAGGGAGGTGGTTCTCTCAATCCATCCAGTGCCGAAACCATTGCAAGAAAAGAGCACTTTATCTACCAGGATGGACAACCTGTTTTCAAATTTGCCGTGACCGGCATGGCTGATGTAAGTTATGAATTGATGGAACGCAATCATCTGAAATCAGAAGATATTGCATGGCTTGTCCCACATCAGGCCAACAAGCGCATCATCGATGCAACGGCAAGACGCATGGGACTCTCAGATGAGAAGGTCATGTTGAATATACAGCGCTATGGGAATACCACAGCTGCTACCATTCCTTTGTGTTTGTGGGATTTCCAATCAAAATTGAAAAAAGGTGACAACATCGTGCTCGCTGCATTCGGCGGTGGATTCACCTGGGGAGCAACATGGGTTAAATGGTTCATCAATTAATCAGTATGTCAGGAAATAACAAAGTATTCAGGGGATTCAGTTCATTGGCCATTCATGCCGGTCAGCATCCCGATCCCATGTATGCCCATCTTACACCCATCTACGCATCTTCAACATATGTATATGATGAAGCTGAACAGGGCAGCAGGAGGTTCTCCGGACAAGAAAAGGGATATATCTATTCAAGATGGGGCAACCCAACGATGAATGAGGCAGAGGAAAAAATTGCTGCAATGGAAACCTTTGGATTGCAGAAAAATGGCAGTCCACTTGAAGCAAAAGCAATTCTTCATGCTTCCGGCATGGCAGCCATCAGTTCACTTTTGTTGGCTACTTTAAAAAAGGGAGATAAAATTCTTACACATTACTCTCTTTACAGCGGTACGCAGGACTATATGAAATCTTTGTTGGAGCCACTGGAACTTTCATCCATCATCGTTGATTTGCGTGATCTTGCTCTTGCTGAAAAATATTTGAAAGAAGATGCCGCTATCAAATTGATTTATCTTGAAACGCCTGCCAATCCCACATTGCAGTGTGTTGATTTAAAGGCGTTGTCTGATCTTGCAAAAAAATACGGGAAAATCTCTGCCTGCGACAACACGTTCGCAACACCTTTTCTGCAACAACCCTTCAAACACGGGATTGATTTTGTGGTACACAGCACTACAAAATTTTTAAACGGACATGGAACCGCTATTGGTGGTGTATTGGTGGGGACAGATATCGAATTCATGCAAACGCGCGCAACCAAAACCCATCGTTTGTTGGGTGGGAACAGCAATGCATTTGAAGCGTTTTTGTTGATCAATGGCATGAAAACATTGGAACTGCGGATGGAAAGACATTGTGACAATGCCATGCGAGTTGCCCAATTCCTTGAAACGCATCCTGCTATTCAACAAGTAAATTACAACGGACTCTCAACTCATCCGGATTTTGATGTTTCACAAAAACAGATGCATCATCCGGGCGCGATGATGAGCTTTGAATTGAAGGGGGGATTTGACGCAGGTGTGAAATTCATGAACAAGTTGCAGATGTGCACAAGAACAGTTTCACTAGGTACCTGTGATACATTGCTCTCGCATCCAGCCTCCATGTCGCATTCCAGTATTCCAAAGGAAAACCGACTGCAATACGGCATCACCGACGGATTGATCCGTTTGAGTGTGGGTATTGAAAATGGGGATGATATTTTGAACGACTTTGAACAGGCTTTGCAATGATCTTGAGGAAAGCAGAAAAAAGAGATATTTCTGCCATGCTGAAACTCATTCAGGAATTGGCAGATTATGAAAAGGCGCCCCACGAGGTAACGGTCGACCCTGCCCATTTTGAGGCATCCGGATTCGGTCCTCACCCTGTTTGGTGGGCATTTGTTGTGGAGGATGAAAAACTGGATGGGAGTCCCGTGGTTGGTTTTGCGCTTTATTATGTCCGCTACAGCACCTGGAAGGGTCAGGTCATGTACCTGGAAGATATCATCGTAACATCCAAATACCGCGGCAAAGGCATCGGTAAAATGCTGATGGACAAATTGATAGAAGAGTCCAGAGAAAAGGGTTTCAAGCGCATAACCTGGCAGGTATTGGAATGGAACGAGCCCGCGATTGGCTTTTACAAAAAATACAATGCAACATTCGACCCGGAATGGGTAAATGTTATCCTTGATCTGAACTGATTTACGGGGTATTTGCTTAACTTCGCGCTCAAATTTTACGCCCCATGGCAGGCCAATTAAAGGAAGTCAGAAACAGGATCAAGTCGGTACAATCAACCCAGCAGATTACCAAGGCAATGAAGATGGTGAGCGCTGCCAAATTACGCCGTGCACAAGATGCCATCATTCAGATGCGTCCATATGCAAAAAAACTGCAGGAAATGCTGAGCAACATTGTGAGCAATGTAGATACCAGTGCGAATATTTCACTTGCAGAACAAAGACCTGTAAAAAAAGTATTGCTGATTGTCATTACAAGTGACCGCGGACTCTGCGGAGCTTACAACGCAAATATTCAAAAAACGGCGCTTGCAACCATTCAGCAGCGTTACAGCAATGTGCACGCCAATGGCGACCTTACCATTTGGTCCATTGGAAAAAAAGGTGCTGAATTTTTTCAAAAAAGAGGCTACAAGGTTGAAACAACATTCAGAGATCTGTTTCTTCATCTTTCCTTTGATGGCGTACAGACCTGCGCACAAGCTGCAGTAAAAGCTTTTGCGGAAAAAGAATATGATGCAGTTGAGATAGTATACAGTGAATTCAAGAATGCTGCAACACAGCGCTTTGTTTCAGAGCCATTTCTTCCCATACCCAAAGAGGAAAAATCTGCTGGTGCGTCAACCCAAAAAGCGGATTTTATTTTTGAACCTTCTCAGGAGGTACTGATTGCTGAGCTGATGCCCAAGATTTTAAACACCCAGTTGTACAAAGCTGTGTTGGATGGCAATGCATCTGAACATGGTGCAAGGATGACAGCAATGGACAAAGCATCTGAAAATGCAAACGAATTGCTCAAAACATTGAAGATTTCTTACAACAGAGCAAGGCAGGCTGCTATCACGACTGAGCTTACTGAAATTGTGAGCGGAGCAGCAGCATTGCAAGGGTAAGATTTCGGGATATTCCCTTACATTTAACACCCCAAAAAGGGTAAAAAAGATTTCAATATCAATGGAAATAGCCAATTTAATCAATCATGTTGAGGCGCTGATTTTCGCCAGTGAAAAACCACTCACTGCAGTTGAAATTGTTGAACTCATCAACAATGCTTTCGGTTTCATGGATGATAAAGTCACCATGGATCAGGTGGAAACCAGTATTGAAGGTATCAATGAAAAATACCAATCAGAATTTTATCCATTTGAATTGAGACAAAGCGGAGGCGGATGGCAGTTCCTCACCAAAAAAGAATTTCATACCACCATTGCTCAATTGAACGGGGATAAATTTCTCAAACGTTTGTCCACCGCAGCTTTGGAAACACTTGCCATCATTGCATACAAACAACCCATCACCAAATCTGAAATTGAAGCCATTCGTGGCGTCAACTGTGATTACTCTATTCAGAAATTGCTGGAGAAAGAATTGATCATTATTTCCGGAAGAAATGAACAAATGGTTGGCAAGCCGCTCATTTATGCAACTTCCCGTCATTTCATGGATTATTTTGGTATCAACACATCTGATGAGTTGCCCAAGATTAGTGAGGTTTTGGCCGAACAGATTGTCATGCCCACCCTTGTAAATGCTGAGCATTTTGAGATGGATGGGGAAATTCAATCGAACACGGGGGAGGGACAGGCAACAAGTGACGATGGACAAGGAGAAAATATTGAAGGGGCATAGTTTCAAATCATCATTCAATCATGGCTCCTTCTCTTTCAAATGACATTCTACTCAAGGCAGCTGAAACATACGCAACTCCCCTTTATGTTTATGACGAAGAGCGTATTCGTTTTCAATATCATAAACTGGTACATGCATTTCACCAATCAGATGTCAGGATTTTCTATGCTTGCAAGGCGTTGAGCAACATCAATATATTGCGCATTTTTCAGCAAATGGGTGCAGGCATCGATTGTGTGAGTCTGAACGAGGTGCAATTTGCACTCAGAGCAGGATTCGAGCCGAACACAATAATATTTACACCCAACAGCGTTTCATTGGAAGATTACAGGGAAGCAGTCAGCTTGGGAGTCAATATCAATATCGATAATCTCGAGATTCTTCAACAATTTGGAGCTGCTTACGGCGGTTCATATCCGGTTGTGGTGCGCATCAATCCACATATCCTGGCTGGAGGCAATATCAAGATATCTACCGGGCACATTGATTCTAAATTTGGAATTTCAATTGACCAGGTCACTGAGATCATTGCTGTAAAAAAGCAAACCGGATTGGCGATCAAGGGCTTGCATCTTCATACAGGCAGTGAGATCAAGGAAGTAGAAGTTTTCCTCAACGGACTCAACCTCTTGCTTGATTTGAGCAAGCAGTTTGATGAATTGACTGTAATTGATTTGGGAGGCGGATTCAAAGTGCCCTACAAGCCCGATGAAAAAGGTGCAAATATTGAAGAGTTGGGACAGAAGCTTTTTGAAAGACTGGATCAGTTTCAACAGACAAATCATAGAAATTTTCAAATATGGTTTGAACCTGGAAAGTTTCTTGTGAGTGAAGCCGGTTATTTTTTAACAAAAGCCAACATTATCAAAGAGAATCCCACGCGCAGGTTTGTTGGTGTTGACAGTGGCTTCAATCACTTGATCCGTCCAATGTTTTACGATGCTTACCATATCATTGAAAATATCAGCAATACAGATGGCCCGTTGAAAACATACAATGTAGTAGGAAACGTTTGCGAGACCGATACATTTGCATGGGACAGGACACTGCCCGAAGTCAGTCCCGGTGATGTGCTCATGTTTAAAAATGCCGGTGCATATGGATTTGAAATGAGCAGTCGTTTCAATTCAAGAGCAAGACCTGCAGAGGTGCTTGTCAGCAAAGATGAAACAAGACTCATTCGTAAAAGAGAAACACTGGATGATTTGATCCAGGGACAAATACTCTGACTATTTTTTATTTTTCTTTCTCAGCTTGGAAAACCTTCCGTCAAAACTGCACCTGACTGATCGGTGATTTCCACATGCTTCGAGTTCCTTTACCTGCAATCCACTGCTGCTGAATGTAAATTCAAGCACACAATGGTCATCTGCCTTGTTGTATTGATAAACTTTTGGCTTGACCTGCGCAATGTCTCCTCTCAAGCTTCCTGTGCAGGATTTCCCATTTTTATCTACGTTGATGAAAAACAAAAGTTTTCCGTTTTTCCCTCCATCTCTGATCGCAACAAAGTTTTTCTTGTCCTGTGCATAATTCCCACTCAATGGTTGCGTCATCGGAAGCGTGTCAATCGGATTGTAAACCTCTTTCTCTACGACAGGTTCATTGCTCTCAGTTAGAATCAATGTGAAAACTCCTTCGGTATTGTATACAAAAACACTTTTGTTGTAGTAGGACTTTCCAGTGCCTATGCTGCTGTTTTTGACCTTGGTAATGGTAAGTCTTCTGTCCAACCCACCATCATATGAAACAGCTGGGTTGAAACTTTTTTCACTCAACAACATGCCAGTTTTGAAAATTTCATCTTTATCAAAACAAATTACGTAAGCATATCTTTTCTCTTTTTTTTGTGCAGTCAAGAACAAATAAATTTCACCTGTTTCTTCGGCTGCATATCTTCCTTTCCGGTAAAATTTGACATCTTTCGTTTTGCCCAATTCATTCTTGAATACACTGTCCGGTATGAATTTTGAGACAACGGATGCTTTGATAAAACTGCTGTCGGATTCTTTTTTTTCAAAATAGTCCTGTTTGAATTGTACGGGCAATTCAACAATTTTAAAGGCTTTGATGAAATCGCCCGCAACAATTTCATCATCCACATTGATGTCTTTTTCTTTATGGTTGCATGAACCCATCGAGCAGAGCAGTGCCAAAAAGACGAAAAATTTTCTCATGAGCGAGTATTGTTCAAATGTAGTTTTTTTATGGGTAAAGGGAGTGATGACGCGAGGGACTTAAGTTTTCAACAGAATGTGTAAAATATACATATTAATTTCATGCATTCCCTTTTTGGGACTATATTGCGGCCTTATAAAAAACGGATCATGTCCAACTTCAGGAACTACTCTTTGCCCTATTCTATTGATTCCAGGTTCTCCAAAAAAGTTGCCTATTTCTCCATGGAATTTGCCATTCACCAACCGCTGAAAATTTACAGTGGCGGACTTGGATTTTTATCTGGTTCACATCTGAGAAGTGGGTACGAATTGCGTCAAAACTTAATTGGCATTGGAATACTGTGGAAATATGGATATTATGATCAGGCTAGAAATCAGGATCAAACCTTGCAGGTGCAATGGAACGAGAAAATTTACAATTTCCTGGAGGATACCGGAATCAAGTTTCAAGTGATGATTCACGATGCCCCGGTTTGGGTCAAAGCTTTCTATTTGAATCCCGAAACTTTCAAGTCGGCCCCTTTGTTTTTGTTGAGTACAGACCTTCCTGAAAACGACTATGTTTCTCAGACCATTACACACCGTTTGTATGATGCCAATGTTGCAACGAAAGTTGCACAATTTATTTTATTGGGTGTAGGCGGTGCAAAATTGATAGATGAATTGGGTTACAAACCAGATGTCTACCATTTGAACGAGGCCCATGCTATTTCTTCAGCATTTTACTTGTTGAATAAAAATGGTGGTGATCTCGATGCATTGAAACGTCAGTTGGTATTTACCACACATACACCCGAGGAAGCGGGAAATGAAAAACATGATATTTATCTGTGTGAAAAAATGTCTTATTTCTGTGGCATGCCGCTTGCTAAAGTGAGAGAGATAACTGGAATGGAGGATGATCAATTCAATCATTCGCTTGCGGCACTGAGATTTGCCAGATTGTCCAACGCAGTTTCTGAATTGCATGGACATGTAAGCAGAAAAATGTGGGGTAAATATGATGGTGTTTGTCCGATCATCCATATTACCAATTCTCAGAATTGGAGATATTGGGCGGATAAGCAATTGTACTTTGCCATGGATGAGCAAAACGATGAAAAATTTATTGACCGCAAAAGATATCTTAAAAAAAGAGCATTTGACTTGGTGGCTGATCAAACAGGCAAACTGCTCGATCAGGATGTTTTTACCATCGTATGGGCAAGAAGGTTTGCGGGATACAAACGTGCAGATTTGCTGACACGTGACAGGGAACGATTTGATGCAATGCTTGCCAATGCCAAATATCCAGTTCAAATCATTTGGGCTGGAAAGCCTTACCCGGTTGATTATCCAGCTATCACCGAGTTCAATCACCTGGTTCACCTCAGCAAGAGCCATCAAAACATGGCTGTTTGCACCGGGTACGAGCTGGGACTGAGCAAGCGTCTCAAGCAGGCAGCAGACATATGGTTAAACAATCCCAGGGTGCCAAGAGAAGCATCCGGCACGAGCGGCATGACAGCAGCCATGAATGGAGCTGTGAATTTTTCCACGAATGACGGATGGATTGTAGAGTTTGTAAATCACGGTAACAACGGATTTGTTGTCCCGCCGAAAGATTACGAGAACATGTATGTGCATGACCAGGATGATTATGACCTGAATGAATTGTACAGAATACTGCAAGAGGAAATTCTTCCCTTGTACTACGATGCACCCCATACGTGGCGACAAATTGTTCAAAATGGCATGAAAGACGTCCGATTCAGGTTTGATTCCAACCGCATGGCAACAGAGTATTACGATCTGCTTTACAACGGGTAGTTCTTTAGTATCTTTGCAGCATGATTCTTCCAGTTGTGGCATACGGACATCCTGTTCTGAGGCAGGTTTGTGAGGATATACAATCTGATTATCCCAACCTAGATGTATTGATTGCAAATATGTGGGAGACCATGTACCACTCCCATGGCATGGGAATCGCCGCACCTCAAATCAACAAAGCCATCAGATTGTTTGTGATTGATACGGAACAGGTGTACAACAACAGTGATGAAGATGAGCGAGTGCAATTTGAAGGTGAGCAAGGCTTGAAAAAAGTCTTCATCAATGCACATATCACCGAAAGAACTGGAAAAGAATGGACTTGTGACGAAGGTTGTTTGAGTCTGCCCGGTTTTAGAGAAGAAGTCACCAGGGAAAATATCATCACGATTTCTTACTGCGATGAAAATTTTGTCCAAAAGGTTGAAACTTTCCGCGGACTCAATGCACGTGTGATACAGCATGAGTATGACCATATCGAAGGAAAATTATTCATAGATCATATTTCTTTGATCAAAAGAAAATTGCTCAAGAAAAAGCTGGATGATATCAGCGCAGGAAGAGTAAAGCCTGGCTACAAAATGTTGTTTGCCAAATAATCCTGCAACATCATGGTTGCGGCAATGACATCAATATTTGATTTGTCTCTGCGGTCCTTTTTTTTCATTCCCATTTCCACCATTGCTCTGGATGCCATCTTTGAGCTGTATCTCTCATCTACCGGAATGACGGGAATAGCGGGAAACATATTTTTCAGTCTTCTGATGCAATGTTGAACCGAAGCAGTCGCATCTGTGGGAGATCCATCCAGGTTGGTTGGATTCCCAATGATAATTTTTTCGACCGATTCTTTGCCTGCATAGTCTTTCAAAAAATCAAAAAGTTTTTCAGTTTCAATGGTTAGCAATCCATTGGCAATGATTTTCAATGGATCAGTTGCTGCAATGCCAGTCCGCTTCTTTCCATAGTCCAATGCGATGATTCTTCCCATTTATCCAAAATAAATTAAATCTGTGATGCTGAAAGAGGCGAAAACAATGCTGGCAATGCCATTGGCTGTCATGAAGGCAATATCCACCTTGCTCAAGTCATTTTCTTTCACAATGCTCTGTTGATAAAAGAGCATGGCAGCATAGATGATGAGACCAGTGTAGTAGATCCAATGCATACCGCTTGCGTATCCAAACCCAATCAAAAGCAATGCAGTGCTGAAATGCAAAATTCTGGAAACCAGCAATGCGTTTTTTCTTCCCAAATAACCTGGAACTGAGTGAAGTCCCTCCGAAATATCAAATGCGTCATCTTGCAGAGCATAAATGATATCAAATCCGCTTACCCATCCAATCACAGCGGCAGACAATAATATGATGGGCAGGTTTGCTTGTTCTGTGACTGCGATGAATGCGCCCACCGGTGCCAGGGAAAGTCCTAGTCCTAATATCAAGTGGCAGAGAGGTGTAAAGCGTTTGGTGTAGCTGTAACCCAGAATGACGATCAGCGCAATTGGAGACAACCCAAAGCAAGTCGGGTTGATCATCCATGCACTCGCCATAAACAAAATGGAGTTGATGATGGTAAACCGGCGGGCGCCAGCTGGACTGATGATTCCTCTTGGAATTTCACGAATGGCTGTCCTTGGATTTTTTGCGTCAAATGTCCTGTCCAGATAGCGATTGAATGCCATGGCAGCACTGCGAGCAAAAATCATGCAGAGCAGGATGTGAAAAAAAATCATCCAATGTCCAATGAAATAATCTTTTACTTTCTCCCATCCATTCAATGAGGTTTCATTTTGTTGTTCGAACATAAGTCCAACAAAAAATCCGACCAATGCAAAAGGCATGGCGAAAATCGTATGGGAAAATTTTATCAGGGATAAATAATGCGATAGTCGTTTCATCTCAATTTTCTCATTTGTTTGTAAAGCTCCCAAAGGACAATACCGGGTGAAACGCTGATATTGAAAGAATGTTTGCTGCCAAATTGCGGAATCTCAATACAGCCATCACAGAGACCTATGGTTGTTTCTTCCACACCTGTAGCCTCATTTCCAAAGACCAATGCAATGGGTTGATGCGATTGAATTTCTATATGCTCAAGAGAAATGCTGCCGTGTACCTGTTCAACTGCAAAGACCCTGTAGCCTTTATTTTTTAATTGTTGAATGCAATCATGGGTGTTTTCAAATCCTGCCCAGGCAACAGTTTCCGTTGCTCCCAGCGCGGTTTTCTGGATATCTCTGTGGGGAGGTTTGGGTGTATATCCACAGAGGAAAATGGTGTCAACCAAAAATGCATCAGAGGTCCTGAAAACACTCCCCACATTGTGCATGCTTCTCACGTTCTCCAGCACCAAAGCAATGGGCATTTTTTGGGTTTCCAGAAATGCTTGTCTGCTGAGGCGGCCCAGTTCGTCCATTTCTTTCTTCTGCATATGCCAAAGATACAACCAGATGCTTCTTTTATGAATAAAGAATAACTTTGCATCATGCACAATGCATTCGAAAAAATTACAGAGGCTGTAAGCAAGTGGGATGCTGACAAAGGGATTGAGATTGAGTCATTGAGACAGGCAGGCAGCAACCGCCAGTATTTTAGGTTGAAAAAGGGGGAATCGTCATTTATTCTGACCTACAATCCTTCCAATGTTCCTGAAAACAATGCCTTTGTTTCATTCACCAGGCATTTTTCTGATCATGCCTTGTTTGTCCCTCGCATTGAATACGTTGCCGACAACCAGGAATTTTATGTTCAATCTGACCTGGGCGATCTCTCTTTATTTGATGTAATCAAACAGGAAGGATTTTCTGATCGTGTGAAGGATCTTTTCAAACAAACCTGCCAGTCGCTCGCACAACTGCAAATTGTGGGTGGTAGAAATATTGATTACAGCAATTGCATAGCCACCCGGTCGTTTGACAAGCAGGCGATTTACTCAGATTTGCTTTATTTTCTATATTACTTTGTACGCGCACTCGATCTGCCATACGACAAAAATTTATTGTTGAATGATTTTGAAATGCTCAGCAGTTACCTCGTGCAGGAAGAGCAACAATACTTCATGCACCGTGATTGTCAAAGCAGAAACATCATGATCAAAGACAGCAATGTTTGGTTCATTGACTACCAAGGCGGCATGCAAGGTGCATTGCAGTATGACATAGCTTCGTTGCTGTGGCAAGCCAGGGCGCAGATGCCTTTTGAATGGAGGGATGAACTGGTTAATTATTATTTTGACCATGCGAACCAATTGCTTGAAGGCGCTTTGAAAAAAGAAGATTTTCTTTCCAATTACGATGGATTTGTGCTGATCAGGATGCTGCAAACATTGGGTGCATATGGATTCAGGGGATTGTTTGAGCGTAAACCCCATTTTATTGCAAGTATTCCATTTGCACTTAAAAACCTGAAATGGTTTTTAGAAAATAAGAAGTTGCCCATCAGGCTGCCTGCATTGCAAAAAGTACTGCATGCCATTGTTGCAGATGAAATTCTTGAAAAGTTTGCAACCATCACTGCTGGTCCCGATTGCAAACTGACCATCCACATCAACAGCTTTTCGTTCAAAAAGGGCATTCCGCAAGATGAATTTGGAAATGGAGGTGGTTATGTGTTTGATTGCAGGGGAATATTGAATCCAGGACGGTTGGAAGAATACAAAACACTTACAGGAAGAGACAAGCCTGTTCAAGAATTTTTGTTGCACAAAACCAATATGCCATCCTTTTTGCAGCATGTTTTTGGCATCATTGATATTTCTGTGGAGGATTATATCAAAAGAAGTTTCGAGGGACTCACCATCAGTTTTGGTTGCACCGGCGGACAGCATCGGAGTGTATTTGCTGCAGATCGACTCGCTGAACACCTGATGGAAAAATACAAGGTGCAAACTGTAGTCCGCCACATAGAGCAGGATGCTAAAAATTGGATCAATGAGCCCTATTAATCAATGCAAGGCCATGCTGTTTGCAGCTGGATTGGGTACAAGGCTCAAGCCATTTACCGACCATCATCCAAAGGCACTTGCTCAGGTCAACAATAAATCACTGCTTCAAAGAAATCTTGAGTACTTGCAATCGTTCGGCATCAAACATTTTGTTATCAACGTGCATCATTTTGCAGATCAGATCATCGCAGCGTTGGATAAACTTTCCAGTGAACAGTGGAGTTATGACATTTCTCATGAAGTAAACGGCCCTTTTGAAACCGGTGGGGGATTGGCTTTTGCTGCCAAGTATTTATCAGGACATGATCAGCCATTTGTGGTCATGAATGTTGATATCCTTACAGACCTTGATTTGAATGGCATGTTTGATTATCATCAAAAAATACAACCGCTCGTTACACTCGCGGTCACAGATCGGAAAAGTTCGAGACATTTTTTATTTGATGATGAAATGAAGTTGGTTGGATGGAGAAACAACAAAACAGGAGAGGAGAAATGGGTAAATGGATGGGTTGAAAACACAAAGCCATTTGCTTTCTCCGGTATTCACATCATTGATCCCCGCATTTTTGGTTTCATGCCCACTGAGGGAACATTTTCCATTGTTGATGTTTATCTGCGCATTGCCAAGGATGAATTGGTCATTGCATACGATCATACAGGGGATCTTGTGCTGGATGTAGGCAAGCCAGAAGCCCTGGTGAAAGCGGAGGAAATGTTTTCTTGATCAGGGTATATAATCTTTTCCGGCAATTACAATTACAATTTCACCTTTCACGGTTTTTTGGATGAAATGATCGTGCACTTCTTTCAAACTGCCTCTTGCATTTTCTTCAAATTTCTTGGTGAGCTCTCTTGAGACGCAACAAGGGCGATTCTCACCGAAATATTCCATCAGTTGATGAAGGGTTTTCACCAAGCGCATGGGAGATTCATATAAAATAATGGTTCTGTTTTCATTTGCCAGAGCAATCAACATGGTATGTCTCCCTTTTTTCAAGGGCAGAAATCCTTCAAAACAGAAACTATCCGATGGGAGTCCGCTGTTTACCAATGCAGGTATCAAAGCTGTTGCACCCGGCAAACATTCTACTCTTATGCCTGCTTTGATGCATGCACGGATGATAAAAAAGGCGGGGTCTGAAATACCCGGTGTACCGGCATCAGTGAGCAAAGCCATTTTTTTTCCTTCCTGCATTTGCGCAACCAGTCGCTCAGTAACCTGATGTTCATTGTGCTGGTGATAAGATTGCAGTGGTTTGCTGATGGAATAATGCTTGAGCAACACGCCTGATGTGCGGGTGTCTTCAGCAAGGATCAAATCGACTTCTTTTAATACATCTACAGCCCTGAATGTCATATCAGCCAGATTGCCGATGGGAGTAGGTACGATGTAAAGCATTGTAAAAGTTTACTGGGAGATGATGCTGATCTCGAAATGCTCCATCACTTGGTTGGCAAGTAATTTTGTGGCGGCTTCTTCTGCAACTTTTTTTGCATCGTTTTCATTTGCAGCATCAACTTGCAGTGTAATTCTTTTTCCTATTCTTACATCTTGCACGGATTTCAATCCAAGGTTGTGCAAACCTCCCAATACTGCCTTTCCTTGTGGATCCAATAAGTCTTTCAAGGGCATGACATTGATGGCAACAGTATAAATCATTGTAGCTCTTTTTTGAAAAGCAAAGATACTAGAATATAGGTGATCAGAATGACAAAGCCCGAAAGCCATCCCAGCAGGATCACTGCTGCCAATGAGAGGGTGATCAGAAGATATCTTGAAATATTTCCCTTCCAATGATAATTTTTAAACTTTAGGTTGATCAGTGGAATAGAGGAGACCATCAGATAAGCAATGACAAATGCAATTCCATAAAGCATCCATTTATTGACCAGGATCGCTTGCAAGTTGAAGAGGTTGTAAAACGAAATCATGGGCAATGTTGCAATCAGGAGTCCAGCTGCAGGTGCAGGCAGTCCCTTGAAATGATGACTGCTCGAACTGTCGATGTTGAATCTTGCCAATCTCCATGCAGCAGCAACGGGAAGAACAAGCATGGGAAGAAAATAAAGGTTGGATTGATCCATTCCAGATGGTTCTGCTGCCAGTGAAATTCTCAGCAATTGATACATGATGGCTCCCGGTGCAACACCAAATGAGACGACATCTGCGAGCGAGTCGAGCTGTTTCCCCATCTCTGAATCAGCTTTTAACAGTCTCGCGATGAAACCATCAAAGAAATCGACTGTTGCGGCGAGAAAAATACAAATGGCTGCCCATGTGATTTTCTCAGGAAAATAAATTTTCCATTCACCACTCTCGAGATTCACAATGGTCTCACCTGTTTGCAGTGTGAACACCATTGCTATGCAACCAAAACAAAGATTGAGCAGGGTAAAAAGATTGGCCAGGTGTTTCATTTTTTGACAGCAAATTTCATGAGTGCTTCAATATCATCTGCTTCAATGGGTATGTTTGACATCAGATCTTTGTTTCCACTCTTGGAGATCCATACATTGTTTTCAATGCGTACTCCCATTTGTTCCTCCTCTATATAAATTCCTGGTTCAACGGTCAGCACCATACCTGGTTTGAGCGGCTCTGTTTTGGTACCGAGATCATGTACATCTATTCCAAGATGATGGGAGATGCCATGGTAAAGGTATTTTCTGTACGCCCTGTTTTCGGGTGATTCATTCTTGATGTCTGATTTTTTCAGCAATCCTATTTTTTGAAAAAGAACCGTTGCTTCATCACCAACCATTTCATGGTATTTGAGTATGTTGATGCCAGGTTTGAGCAAGCTTTTTGCGTAATTGTGCAGATGCAGACAAGCTTTGTATACCGTTTTTTGTCTTCTTGTGAATTTGCCATTGACAGGAACTGTTCTCGTCAAATCCGCGCAATAGCCTCCATACTCTGCGCCAAAATCCATCAATACCAATTCACCTTCTTTGCATGCTTGGTTGTTGGCAATGTAATGAAGTGTTCTTGCTCTGTCGCCGCTTGCTATGATAGAAGAGTATGCTGGGCCAGCAGATCCTTGCATCATAAAATCATGGTATATTTCTGCCTCAATATGGTTTTCCCATACTCCCGGTTGAATGAATTGCAACAATCTTCTGAACGTATGTTCTGTGATATCCACTGCCTTTTGTAAAACGGTTACTTCCAAAGGTGATTTGATGGCTCTCAGCTCCCGCATGATTTTTGCAGCCCTTTTGTATTGGTGCAATGGATACCTGTTCTGCATTTCCATTGCAAAACGGTAATCTCTGACAGCCAGCAGATTCGCTTTTCTGTCATTTTCATTGGTATTGAGGTAGATGGTATCTGCCAAATGAATCATGGGTTGCAGCAAACCATCCAATACATCCAGCCATACAATGGTTTGAATGCCTGAAATGGCAGTTGCTTCATGTGAACGATGTCTTTTTCCATCCCATTTTTCTTTCAGTTCATTCGGTCTTACGAGCACCAGCACTTCTCTGTATTTTTTATCCGGATTATCGGGGTATAATATCAGCATGCTGTCTTCCTGACGTATACCGGTCAGCCAAAAAAGATCAGTATTTTGTTTGAATGGATACAATGCATCGCCATTGCTCGGAATTTCATCATTGCTGTTGAAAATGGCAATGCTGTTTTTTTCCATTTGTGCAATGAATCTTTTTCTGTTGTCGATGAATATCTGTGGATTGATCTGAGCGGAATGCATATGAGCGTTTTGGGTTGTGGGTTTTGAGTTTCCAGTTGACTGTTAACTGTTAACTGTTAACTGTTTTATAGTCGTCTAAGTTAAATAAAAACCCACAACAGGCAACTGTCAACTGGCAACGGGGCGCTCACATCGCCCCCTCATCTGCAAAACTGTAGTATCCCTCATTGCTCACAATGATATGATCCAACACGCTGATGTCAAAATACTTTGCCGCCTGCTTGATCTTTTCTGTAAGGTCCTGATCGGCTTTAGATGGTCGAAGATTGCCGGAAGGGTGGTTGTGGCTGAGAATGATGCTCACGGCTTCTTCCTCCAGCGCTTTTTTCATGATGATCCTCGGATCTGCGACGGTACCAGTCATGCCTCCCGAACTGATGATTTCAAAGTGTTTGATTTTATTGGCGCGGTTCAAAAAGATGACAGCAAATACCTCATTGGGCAAGTCCATCATTTTCGTTCTCAAATAGGTGGCAACCATCTTACTGTCACGTATCACTTCCTCGGTCATGGCCTCTTTGCCCATTCGTCTTCTTCCGATTTCCATCGCCGCTTGAAGCATGGCAGCTTTGGCAATGCCAATGCCCTTGGTTTTCATCATTTCTTTCATGGAAAGTCGAGCCAGAACAGAAAGTTTGTGGTTGCACCTGCTCATCAATTCATTGGCCAAATCAAATGCAGAAGATTCCTTGTTCCCCTGCTGAATCAAAATAGCCAGCAATTCCACATCCGTCAAATGAGCTGCGGTTTTCATCCTCATTTTTTCTCTCGGTCTGTCTTCCTCTGCCCAATCTTTCAACCTTTTACGCTTCATTTTTACACATTTGATGAGAGGGTGACTTTATGTCCCTGAATCGGTCTTTAGTTTCTTTATCTTCGCGTCACTCAATCCTTTATTATGCAACGCGTAGGTCCCTCTTGTAAAGTCTTTTCCGGAACCAGCTCTGAATATTTGGCGGCCAAAATTGCGGAGGCTGTCAACGGCACTCCCGGTAAAATCAGCATCCAGCGATTCAGCGATGGTGAAATCCAGCCAGTTTTCCTCGAAAGTATCAGAGGCGATTATGTTTTCCTCGTGCAAAGCACCTTCGCTCCAGGAGATAATCTCCTCGAATTGCTGTTGATGATCGATGCCGCGAAACGCGCATCCGCATATAAAATCATAGCAGTTTTGCCATATTTTGGATATGCCCGTCAAGACCGAAAAGACAAGCCCAGGGTTGCCATAGGGTCTAAACTGGTGGCCAACTTGCTTACTGCTGCAGGTGCTGACAGGGTCATCACGATGGACCTGCATGCTCCACAGATCCAAGGCTACTTCGATATACCGGTGGATCACCTGGACAGCTCAGCCATTTTTATCCCTTATATCTCCAATCTTCAGCTGGAAAACCTTACCTTTGCGGCCCCCGACGTGGGAAGTGCGAACAGAATCCGTGAGGTTGCCAGTTATTTTAACGTCGAAATGGTCATCTGTGACAAGCACAGAAAAAGGGCCAATGAAATAGCAAGCATGGTTGTAATAGGAGATGTGGAAAACAGGGATGTGGTACTCATTGATGATATCTGTGACACTGCAGGGACCCTGACCAAGGCAGCCAAACTGTTGAAAGAAAAAGGTGCAAGAAGCGTTCGAGCCCTTTGTACACATCCGGTGTTGAGCGGCAATGCCTACGAAAACATCGAGAACAGCGTCCTGGAAGAGTTGGTGGTTACGGATACCATACCCGTAAAAAATACCTCCTCCAAAATCAAGGTGCTGAGCGTAGCCAATCTTTTCGCAGCTGCCATCAGAAATGCCTACGAAAACCAAAGCATCACCAGTCTCTTTATTCATTCTCAACTGAAGAATAAATAGCTGGAAAGAAAAGTCAATTTTTAAACACAATACAATGAAAACGATTACAATCGAAGGACAATTGAGGACCGAAACTGGTAAATCAGCCACCCGCCAGTTGCGCTCTCAAGGCTTGGTACCTGGTGTAATTTATGGGGGTGCACAAGAGGTGAACTTTTCTGCAAAAGCTCTTGATCTCAAGCCTTTCATCTACACACCAGACTTCCAATTGATAGAAGTAAAAGTAGGAGGCAAATCTTACACTTGCATTTTGAAAGATCTTCAGTTTGACAAGGTGTCAGATATCCTCTCACATGTTGATTTGCTTGAATTGGTTGAAGGCAAGAAAGTGAACGCAACCATTCCTCTTAAATTCACAGGAACAGCTGCTGGTGTGAAAGCCGGTGGTAAACTTGAAATCAGGCTGAAATCTGTTAAAGTAAAAACACTTCCTAAATTCCTCAGGGAAAACATCGAAGTAGACATTACCAACCTTGAATTGAACGGCAATATCCGTGTTCAAGACATCGCAACAGAAAACTATGAAATCCTGAATTCGCCCAGAATTCCCATCGCATCTGTAACGTTGACACGTCAGCTGAAGCAGGAAGAAGCTGCTGCACCTACTGCCGCCGCACCTGCCGCTGCTGCTGCACCTGCCGCTGCTGCAAAGAAATAAATACAAAGGTTTTATCTTTACCGCCCCGTGACCTTTTCACGGGGCTTTTTTTATGAATAAGTTTCTCATTGTTGGATTGGGCAATATTGGTGACGAATACATCCATACCCGTCACAATATTGGATTTGATATCCTTGACTTTTTCATCAACAAGCACAAATCTGTTTTTGCTGTAGAGAGACTTGCTGCAATGGCAACTGTTTCCTTGAAAGGAAGAAAAATCATCTGCATCAAACCAACAACATATATGAACCTGAGCGGCAGGGCTGTAAAATATTGGCTTGAAAAAGAAAAAGTTGAAATAAGTAACATGCTTGTGCTTGTTGATGAACTTGCGGTTCCCATCAACAAAATAAAAATGAAACCGGCGGGCAGTGACGGCGGACACAATGGGTTGAAAAGTATTCAGGAATCATTGGGGACAGCCAACTATCCCCGGCTTCGCTTTGGCATCGGCAATGATTTTCCCAAAGGCATGCAGGTGGATTATGTATTGGGAAAATGGAAGAAGGAGCAAGAGGAAGTTGTTGCAAAAAAAATAGAGCGCTCAGCCTTGGCGATAGAGGATTTTGTGCTCGTGGGACTCGATAAGGCAATGGAATCTGTCAATAAATTTGAACCCTAAATCAATACCATGAAATTTCTTTGTATCGGTAGAAACTATGTTGAACATGCCAAAGAATTGGGAAATGAAGTGCCAGAGGAGCCAGTTATTTTCATGAAACCAAAATCCGCATTGCTGCAGCAAAACATGCCTTTTTATTATCCAGCCTTCACCAACGAATTGCATTATGAATGTGAAGTCGTGCTGAGGATTTCCAAGAATGGCAAATACATCAGCGAAGAAAATGCACATCAATACTACGATGCCATTTCAGTTGGCATTGATTTTACGGCAAGAGATGTGCAAAGTGAATTGAAGAAAAAGGGACTCCCTTGGGAAAAGGCAAAAGCATGGGACAATTCGGCTGTTCTGGGAAGCTGGAATACTGTGGCACCTGATCTTGACAGAAAAAACATTGTGTTTTCGATGAAGAAAAATGGCGAAGTTGTTCAGTCAGGCAATACCCGCGATATGATCCATGGTTTTGACCAAATCATTGCACATGTTTCTAATTATTTCTCCCTCAATATCGGCGACGTTATTTTCACCGGTACCCCAAAAGGAGTGGGTGAGTGTTCGGTAGGGGATGAACTGGAGGGATTCTTGGGTGATCAATCCATGTTTAAAATCAAAGTACATTAATTGTAAAATCTTTAGGAATTAACCATCCATATCGCCTAAATCTATCGTAGATTAGGATATGGAACAATCTGTCTTGATAAAAAAACTGAGCAGTAGTTTTTGGTTCCGGCTATACCTGGCCCGCTCTCTGCCTGCCGCCTTTTTTGCAGGATTGAGGATCAACTCACTCTCAACCACTTCAGCTGTTGTCGGTATCAGATACTCCTGGTTCACCAAAAATCCATTCCGGTCAATTTATTTTGCTGTATTGGCCATGGCTGCAGAGATGAGTACTGGTATTCTTGCACTTGTTCAAACGCAACACAGGCGCCCACGCATCTCCATGTTGGTGCTTTCCATGCAAGCATCATTTCACAAGAAAGCTGTTGGCAAAATACATTTTGAATGCCATGATGGCGACAAAATTGAGCAGGCCATTGAAGAGGCCATTGCTTCAAAACAAGGAACGACCTGCATCACCCAATCAAAAGGGTTTGATGAGCAGGGTATATGTGTCGCTGAATTCAACATCACATGGACATTCAAGGAAACATCAAAATGATTTGAAATGAAAATAACTTTTCATGGTGCTGCAAGAACAGTAACGGGGTCCAAGCACTTGATCACATTGAAGAACGGGAAGAATATATTGCTTGATTGTGGTATGTTTCAGGGGATGGGGAAGGAAACCGACGCGCTCAACAGGCATTTTGGATTTGATCCCAAAACAATTGATTGCATGATTTTGTCGCATGCACATATAGACCACAGCGGACTCATACCAAAATTGGTCAGTGATGGATTCAAGGGAAAAATATATTGTACACCCGCAACAAGAGAGCTCACCGCTGTTTTATTGGTTGACTCTGCCCGCATACAGGAAGACGATATCAAGTACCACAATAAAAAAAGAAAGGCAGCTGGACTCCCGCTTCTTAAGCCGTTGTATACTGTGGATGAGGCTGAAGCTGCGCTCAATCAATTCTCTGTCGTTGAATATGGAGAGTGGTCATTGATTGAACCAGGCATCGAACTTTTATACACGGATGCCGGGCATATCATCGGCAGTGCTGCTGTGCATGTACGCATCAATGAAAATGGAAAACAACAACATATTACATTCAGCGGAGATGTAGGAAGATACCGCGATGTTATTTTAAAGTCACCTGAGGTTTTTCCTCAAGCAGATATCATCATCCTGGAATCTACTTACGGTAATTCATTGCATGACCTGCACCAGCCAACACCAGATCAATTGTTGATGTGGATTGAAAAAACATGCATCCAAAAAAAGGGCAAGCTGGTCATTCCTGCTTTCAGTGTGGGAAGAACGCAGGAATTGCTCTATGCATTGAATCAACTTGAACTGGAACGCAGATTGCCTGAGTTAGATTATTTCGTTGATAGTCCACTGAGTGTTGAAGCAACAGAAATTGTAAAAAAGTATCCACAGTATTTCAATCCCCGTATCAGAAAGGTATTGGAAAAGGATGAAGATCCTTTTCGTTTTGCAGGATTGAAATATATCAAGACAGTAGATGAATCCAAGCTCTTGAATTTTCGCAATGAACCATGTGTAATCATCTCTGCGAGTGGAATGGCAGATGCAGGCAGGGTGAAACACCATATCAGCAACACCATTGAAAATTCAAGAAATACCATTTTGCTGACCGGCTACTGTGAGCCTCATTCACTGGGAGCAAGATTGCAGTCAGGTAAAAAAGAAGTCAGTATTTACGGTGTTCAACATGAAATTCATGCAGAAGTTGCCAGTATCCGAAGCATGAGTGCACATGGAGATTATGAAGATCTTTCTCAATTTTTGGCCTGCCAGGATTCCAAAGCCGTGAGAAAACTTTTTTTGGTACATGGGGAGTATCCCGTACAAATAGATTTCAGGGAAAGATTACTGAGAAAGGGATTTACAGATGTTGAGATTCCAGAAATGCATCAGGAAATGGGACTAGGTTGATAGAGACAGTTAACAGTTAACGGTTAACTGTTAATTGGTTTACCAATCCCCACCAGCACCACCGCCACCAAAGCTGCCCCCGCCAAATCCTCCAAAGCCGCCTCCACTGCTGCTTCCACTTCCAAATCCCCCGCCGAATCCTCCTGCACCAGGGAATAACCACATGCCGCTGCCTCGGTGATATCCACGTCTGTTGTAGTGACCGCCGCCACCACCGCCTCTTTTGATAATAGACATGATGATGATCACGATGATGATGATTACAATACCTGGTACTCCTTTTTTGTCTTTTTGGTTGTATCCTTCAGGAGCCTTGTATTCACCTTGTATGGCTTTGATGATGGCATTGGTGCCCTCATCCAATCCGCGGTAAAAATCGTTTTCACGAAAGTTGGGTCTGATTTCGTTTGCAATGATTTGTTTGGCCAATGCGTCTGGCAGTGCGCCTTCCAGTCCATAGCCTGTTGCAATAAATATCTTCCTGTCGTTTTTTGCAACCAGTACAAGTATACCGTTGTTGAATTCCTTGTTTCCGATTCCCCATGTCCTGCCCAATGCAAATGCAAAGTCAGCAATATCTCTGTCACCTGTAGACTCTACAATGACAATAGATATTTGACTGGAGGTAGAGTCGTCAAATGCAACAAGCTTTTGCTCGAGTGAATATGACTGATCTGCGCTGAGGGTGTTTGTATAATCCACCACGAGTTTAGGTGGACTGGGTTTGGCAGGAAGTTCTTTTTCAATTTGCCCAAAGGCAAATGAGCAAGCGAGAAATGATAATATGGTAAACAGCTGTTTGATCATTTTCCAAAAACGATGTTGTCATCCAATTCATTCTTATCGTCTGAAGCGTATGGAAAATGAGTTTTCAATGCATCACCAACATCTTGTATCATGTGGCAAATGCCTTCAACAAAATGATTGCTTTTGAATTCGCTGAGTATATTGGCAACTTCTTTTTCCCAAAATGCCTGCCCCATTTTTTGGTGGATGCCTTCATCACCCCAAATGGCCATTTGTCTGTCCTTCATGGCAAAATACAATAGCACGCCATTGCGGTCTTTGGTTTCATGCATCTTTAGTTCAGTAAAAAGTTCTTTTGCTCTGTCAATTGGATTGATGAATGAGCAGCTGCTTTCAATGTAAAGCCTAACTTCTCCACTGGTTTGCTTTTCAGCAAAACGGATGGCTTGCACCATCCGTTCTTCATCTTCTTTGGAGAAAAATGATTTTTTCTTACCCGTAAAGAATGAAAATAAATTCACAGATTATTTTTTGAAATCAACTGTTGGTGCCTTCTCTGAGCCAGCTTCGGCAGTGAAGTATCCTTTTTCATTGAAACCAAACAATCCGCTGAAGAGTACCATTGGGAACTTTTTCACGCTGGTATTATAATCCTGTACAGCAGCGTTGAAGTCATTTCTGGATACTTTTATTCTGTTTTCTGTGCCTTCCAATTGTGCTTGAAGATCGCGAAAAGCTTCGGTTGCTTTCAACTCTGGGTATCTCTCAACACTCACGAGCAATCTTCCGATGGCGCCGCTGAGTTGTCCTTGTGCTTTTTGGAATGCAGCAATTTTTTCTGGAGAGAGATCGCTGGCGTTGACTGTGGTTTGTGTCGCTTTTGATCTTGCTTCGATCACGGCAGTAATGGTTTCCTGCTCAAAATTGGCTGCACCTTTCACAGTGTTCACCAGGTTTGGAATCAGGTCTGCTCTGCGTTGATAATCACTTTCAACGTTTGCCCATTTTGATTTTACATTTTGATCTTTTTGTACAAGTCCGTTGTAACCGCTGCAACCGCATCCTCCCAAAAGAAGTATAAAGGCTACGATGCTAATCAGAACAATGTTACGTGTGCTCATAATAATAGTATTAAGAGCGTAAAGATATGCCAAAAGCCATCAAGCTTTTGTTAACCTTTGCGCAATGTGATGGGCGGTTAATTTTTGATGGCAGCGATGCCTGGCAGTACTTTCCCCTCAAAAAACTCAAGCATGGCTCCTCCACCAGTGGAGACATAGCTGACTTTTTCATTGAATCCGAATTGGTTAACAGCTGCTACGCTGTCGCCTCCTCCCACCAAAGAGAAAGCACCCTGTTGGGTTGCTTCTGCAACTGCTTCAGCGATGGCTTTGGTTCCGGCCTGGAATTTGTCCATTTCGAAAACTCCCATGGGGCCATTCCATAAAATTGTTTTACTGCTTAGTATGACTTTTCTGAAATCTGCTCTTGCTTTTTCGCCAATATCCAATCCCATCCATCCTGAAGGGATGCCATAGCTTTCACAATTGGTAGTGGTCGCATCGTTGGCGAATTTATCTGCAATCGTACTATCTATTGGCAAATGGATGTTTACTCCTTTTGATTTTGCTTTTTCCATTAATTCAGCTGCCAGTGGGAGACGATCTTCCTCACACAATGAGTTTCCAATAAGTTTTCCCTGGGCTTTCCAGAACGTATAGGCCATTCCTCCACCTATGATGATGTCGGTAGCTTTGTTCAATAAGTTTTCAATGATCAATATCTTGTCTGAAACCTTTGCTCCGCCGATGATTGCGGTAAATGGTTTTTCAGATTTCAGCAGAACCTTTTCTGCACTGCTTACTTCTCCCTCCATCAACAAACCGAACATTTTTTTATCTGAGTCGAAAAAATCTGCGATGATGGCAGTGGAAGCATGTGCACGGTGAGCGGTTCCAAATGCATCATTCACATAAACGTCTCCCAGCTTGTGGAGTTTTTCAGCAAATCCCATGTCACCTTTTTCCTCCTCTTTGTAAAAGCGAAGATTTTCCAGTAGCAAAACTTCCCCGGCTTTTAAATCACTTGCAGTTTTTTCAGCAACTGGACCAATGCAATCACTTGCAAAATGAACTGGATATTCTTTGCCAACCAATTCTTGGAGGTGTCCTACCAAATGTTTCAATGAAAACTTATTGGTTGGGCCATCTTTGGGTCTCCCAAGATGACTCATTAAAATAACGCTTCCGCCATCTTTCAAAATTTTGTGAATGGTGGGCAATGCAGCACGCATTCTGGTGTCATCTGTCACCTTAAAATTTTCGTTGAGGGGCACGTTGAAGTCAACCCGCACCAAAGCTTTTTTACCTCCAAAATTTGTTTTGCTGAATGTGTACATGGACGTTGATTTAAAAAGAAACCCGGCAGTTTGTCTGCCGGGTCGGTTGATAAGATGTATTATTTTGAAATCAGTTGCGCAAAGTATTTAACGGTGCGGACCAGCTGACTGACGTAGCTCATTTCGTTGTCGTACCAGCTGACTGTTCTAACCAGTTGGTGGTCTCCTACTGTTTGTACTTTGGTTTGGGTGGCATCAAACAATGAACCATAGTTGATACCGATCACATCGCCTGAAACGATTTCATCTTCGGTATAACCATAGCTCTCATTGGCTGCAGCTTTCATGGCAGCATTGATTTCTTCTGCTGTGGTTTTCTTATTGAGTATTACTGTAAGTTCAGTCAATGATCCTGTCAGTGTAGGAACACGCTGTGCAGTTCCATCCAATTTTCCTTTCAATGAAGGAAGGACGAGTCCAATTGCTTTTGCAGCACCTGTACTGTTGGGAACGATATTTTGTGCAGCAGCACGTGCCCTGCGCAGGTCACCTTTCGGATGCGGAGCATCTTGTGTATTTTGATCATTGGTGTATGCGTGAACAGTGGTCATCAGTCCGGTAGCAATACCGAATTGATCCTCTAATACCTTTGCCATGGGTGCAAGGCAATTGGTGGTGCAAGATGCACAGCTGATGATGGTCTCGGATCCATCAAGAATATCGTGGTTGGTATTGAATACAATTGTTTTCAAATCACCTGTTGCGGGAGCGGAGATCACCACCTTACGTGCACCTGCTGTTAGGTGCGCAGCAGCTTTGTCTTTGTCGGTGAAAAATCCTGTGCACTCCAATACTACATCTACCTGGTGCGAACCCCATGGGATTTGTGCAGGGTCTTTTTGGGCATATATTTTTACTTCGTGTCCGTTGACTATAATGGAGTTGTCAGTGGCAGTCACTTCCTGCTCAAAACGGCCTTGTGCAGTGTCGTATTTTAGAAGGTGGGCCAGTACTTTGGGGCTGGTCAGGTCGTTGATTGCAACAACATCGATGCCTTGCATGTTGTAGATCTGGCGGTATGCAAGACGTCCGATTCTCCCGAATCCATTGATGGCTACTTTAACTGTGCTCATGATTGATTGCTTTAAGTGTCAAAAAAGTGGGGCGAAGTTAAGAACTATTCCAGTTTTTTTGGCCATAATTCTATAAGAACTTACCTTTGCATTCCTTTTTACAAGGGCCCGTTGGTCAATCGGTTAAGACGCCTCCCTTTCACGGAGGAATGAGGGGTTCGATTCCCCTACGGGCTACAAATCCCTGGCAAATGCCGGGGATTTTTTATTTTGATAACTCAATGAATTTGTTCAATTCTTCCCTTGTATAATATGTTCAGAGATGACATAAGTAACCCTTTCTGCTAATGGATCAATTGCTGGCGTCCTTCAACTTTTTTTCCAACTGATCCATTTCTGCAGGGGTCAGATAGCGCCATTTGCCTGTTGCCAGATTGCCCAGCTCAATATGCATGATGCGGATACGTTTCAACGTCTTAACCTTGTAGCCGAAAATCTCGCACATGCGCCTGATCTGGCGGTTGAGGCCCTGCTTGAGAATAATACGAAAACGTCTCGAGCCTTCCATGCGAACAAAACAGGGCTTGGTCCATTCACCAAGTATCCTTACACCCGAGGCCATTCCTTTGATCATTTCCGGCGTCAGTCCTTTGTCGACCGTTACCACATATTCCTTCTCATTGTTGTTGCTGGAGCGCAGGATCTTGTTGACAATATCTCCATCATTGGTCAGCAGGATCAAACCCTCAGAGTCTTTGTCGAGCCGGCCAATCGGAAATATTCTTTTGGGATGATTCATGAAGCGGATGATATTGGTTTTATCACCCATGTCTGTCGTTGAGGTTACACCAACCGGTTTGTTCAGGGCAATATAAATAGGTCTCTGTTTATTTTTGATCCGTTCGCCATCGATCGCTACTTCATCTCCTTCTTTAACACGGGCTGTTGGCAAGACACATTCTCCGTTGATGGTTACACGCAATTGATCAATCAGCTTGTCGGCTTCTCTTCTTGAACAGAAGCCTGCGTTGCTGATGTATTTGTTGATTTGGATACCTTCTTCCTTGCCTGCAGATTTCATTGGTACGAAGATAAAAAAGTTGAATGGCATCAAACATCCATATCAGCAGAAACCTAAAACGCCCTTCGTGGGCTGTATTTCTGCTGCAGTCGAATTTTCACATTCGGTCGTTTTTATTTCAACAAAGTTGGTTCTATGACTTTAATCCAAATAGCATAGCCTTTGTCATTCATATGCAAATTATCCTGAACAAATATGTCTTTCAGCACTGCATGCTTATCATCCAGCATGGGTTGGTGCACATCAAGGTAGTTTGCATATTTATCTGATTGAAGAAATGATTTGATCATTTCATTGGAAGCAATAAAAGTTTTTTCCAATTTCCAGCGAGCAATACTTGGTTTGATGGAAATGAAAACTACGGGTAGTTTCTTTCCGAGCTTCTCTCTGATCATGCCATGCAGTTTTTTATAACGCTCAAGCAACATGCCGGGCGTTACACTTGTATCCATGGCCAGATCATTTTCTCCACAATAGATATATACCTGCTTGGGCTTGTATTTAAAAATCGTCTCATTTGCAAAATGAATCAGATCTGTCAAACTAGATCCGCCAAATCCTCTGTTCAAAATCGGATATCCTGGAAAGTCATTGTTGATTGTTTTCCATTTTGTAAATGACGAACTCCCCACAAATAAAATGGGATGCTTTGGTAGTGGTTGCACACTATCCTGTTTCTTGAATGCATCTATTTCACTTTGAAATGGGATCTTTTTTTGAGCAAAAGACGGATGGTGAATAACCGCAAGTGCGGAAAGTAGTATGACAATTTTATTGAATTTCATTTCTTAGTTATTTTTTGTTGCAGCGTATTGAAGATTCTCCAATGCAGCTCCATCCTCTAATTGACTAGGCTTCGTTTCTTTGTCAAATAGCATGATTGATTTTCCCTGACGTGTGTAAGTATTCCAAATTGGCAATTCATTTCCATTTGGATTTCCTGTTTTGATGAAGTTGATCCAGTAAGTTGACATGGTATTGGCCAGTCCAAAATCAGCTTGGTCAAATGGTCGGTGAACAAATTTTAAGTTGTTGTAGGCATAGGGGACTTCCCCTGTGTGAAAAGCACTGAATTGACTTCCCGCTTTATTTTCTGGAACCAACTTCTTGAATCTATACACAAAAACGGTTGATCCGTTCTCAACAGCCATGTTGCTCCAAACAAAATTTTGCATACCAAAAGTCATGTCTCTTGACATATTTTTTTGGGATAATGCAGCATCTTCATCATTGCTGCCCGGGTAGTATTTCAACAGTTGTTCTGAGTGTACAGAGAATTGTTTGGCGATATCCTCTTTATATGCGAGAGCATTTTTGGGTTTGCCCATCAATAAACCCTCGTCCTGATTCCACCCTGTCAACAATATTATTTTATTCTCTTTCTTGCCTTGAAATATATCCAAAATATGTTGAGGCAGAACAACACCGTCAATGTAAGGACCTCTGATGCCAGCTGACTTTTTCATCAATTCATCGGCTCGGATACTTCGCATCTCATTCAATGTGGATTTCCCGAACTGGGATGCAAATCGTTGACCTGCTTCGTTAGCAAGCTCTTTGGTCAAATTGCCACGTGTAAAATTTGCACCACTTTGTGCGATGGCCTTCTTAAAGAGTCCTTTCGCAAGAGGAGATGCAACCAGACAATTCACGCTCATGGATCCTGCAGATTGACCAGCTATTGTAACATCTTCCGGATCACCTCCAAAGTTTGAAATATTATTTTTAACCCATTTCAACGCAGCAATCTGATCGAGAAGACCGAAATTTCCAGAACCCAGTCCATCGTTGTTTACATTCATATCCGGATGGGCAAAAAAACCGAATATGCCAACTCTGTAATTGATGCTCACAAATACAACATCTTCTCTTGCAAATGATTCGCCATCGTAAATGGGGCAAGCACTGCCGCCACTTGTAAAGCCCCCTCCATAAATCCAAACCAAAACGGGTTTTTTCTTTTGATTTTCTTTACTGCTGATCCAGATATTCAAGTACAAACAATCCTCACTGATAGGTGCTGTCGGTATCAGATATTCTTCTGTCCATACAAAGAAAGGGGTTGGTTTTGGTTGCATGGGACTGGCACTGAATGTTGTGCAAACCCGAACATCTTTCCATGGAACTGGGGGCATTGGTTTTTTCCAACGCAGTTCTCCTACTGGTGGTGCGGCAAAAGGAATTCCTTTGAAAACTTTTATTTTCCCATCATTCGTAAGAAGTCCTGAGACTTTTCCGAATTCCGTTTCTGCAACGATTGAATTCATTTGCGCGTGACTGGCAAACCCTATTTGAAAAACCAGCGATATTGTTACAAGTATCTTTTTCATAAAAATTAGATATTTTTTCATCTCCATTTCTGTTCGAGCAACTTGATGAAATATCCACCTACGACACTTCTTGCCTGAAATCCAACTTGTTTCCCGTTGGTGGTTTCGTGCCAGTCACTCAGAGGCACCCTGGTAGGAGTAGAAGTCATGAAACGATGAACGGGATCAATCAGTGCATCAAAATCTTTTTTATTGCCAGCAAGGGTGGCTGTCCACAGTATCCAATCGCTCTTGGTATAAGTTTTTCTGCTGTCCAACGGAAGTCCAAATGATTGTTGCTTGGTCAAATAATATTTGATCTCCTTTTCATACACGGCATTGGGAAACAAATTCAACTTCAGTAGTTTGTCCCAAACCAGGTTGTATTTCTGGCTCCAGGTATTGTTCTTGTCAAATGTCAACGCAAAGTGATCACCCTCATCAGCCATGGCAATCCACTTTGATGCATAATCCTTTGCTATTGCATCGTATTTTGATGCAGTTTTTGTGTCTCCAATGCCTTTTGCCATTTGTGCATATGCACCGATCCCAGTGATGGCTTTCATTGATAAATTGACATTGCGTGCCAAATGCCCTGCGAAATCATCGGTGCAGAGCTGATTTGCCGGATCGAATCCATCCTTCACCAAAAATTCAACCCATTGCGTCAGGGTTTTCCAATGATTGTTGGCAAATGAAAAACTCTTTTCGGCTTTGCAAATCGCAGCTGACAATAAAATCATATTACCTGCTTCTTCAACAGGCATGTCCTCGGGATAGGTTTGACCATTGGCCAATGGGTAAGTGCCAAGATCATGCGCAGCAAAGGGTTTTGTCCATTTACCACTTTCGCTGTACACAATCAAAGGCTCAACCATGCCCTTTAGTAGCGCTGGATTGTATATCAATGTCAAAGGGGCTGATGGATAAGTGACATCCACTGTCCAAATCGACCCGTTGCTGAAATTTTCTTTCTGTGGAAACAATACCTCATTGTTTTTGCCTCTGACCAGCTTGTGCGCTGCAAGTGATTGACGATAAGAGGCAACACATAATTCAGCATAATTTTTACCTCCTGCCTGTAAGGCATCAGTGTAAAGCTTTTGATCAAATGCTTTGCACCTTGCAACAATGGTCGCATGCTCCTTTGCACTTGTTGCAAGGAGATTTTCAATACTACCATGCTGTTTCTTCCACCATGCTTCCAGGTTGTCGCCAAAATATTGAATAGAATACAGATCGTCATAAGCAAGCATCAAATAGTTCCGAGAACTCAATTTGTTGTTTGTTGTGAGCACAAAGGCAGCCGACAATAAATTATTTTGGCTACTTAATTTTGTTTGTTTGTCGACCGATGCCAAATATCCATATCCCCAATTGATTCTCACATTGTCTCCTTTCTTGCCAAGTACTTTCTGTTCGCTGGTTCCAACTTTTACAAAGTTGATGGCTTGGTGATTGCCATTTGAAAAAACAACCGGTTCATTTTTTTCATTGACCGCTATATCGCTGCTGATTTTTACATCGATCTGGATCATGTGTTTTTTCCCATCCTTGTTGTTGGATGAAAAATCAATATAAGAAACGGGTCTGGAAAAAAGATTCAGGTCTTCCGCAATCAAGGGGGATAAAAAATCAACTTCAATCAATGTTCCTCCGCAGTCAAATTGATATTGTGTCGAAGTGCCTGTAACATTTAATGATACTTGCTTTGCATTTGCGGTCTCCTCACGCTCTTTTTTCCCCATCAACTGGTACATCACTCCATCGACATCAGCTGTGATCAAAATAGCATGTTCTCTTCCGGTCCAATGCCTTGTATTGCTTTCATTTGCATTGTCACTGAATGACCAAATGCTGAAATAAGGGTCATGTGTGATGAGCGGATAAGCAGGCATTTTTGATACCTGGGCAAAATCATGGATTGCATATATCATCAATGCTAAGAGCAGAACGATTCTTTTCATGAGAAATGTTTGTAGTACAATTTAAATCTTTTTATTACTTTTCAGTCAGCATGAAAGCAATTGTTTGTATTCGTCCGGGTGAATTTGAGATACAGGAAAAAGATTATCCGAATCTTGCAAGCGGACATTCAATCGTTAAGATAAAACAGATTGGAATTTGCGGGACCGACTTAAATGCTTTCAAGGGAGAACAACCATATTTTTCTTATCCCAGGGTATTGGGACACGAGTTGGCTGCAGCATATGTTGAAGGAGATGCAGCGGGTTTTTCAAAAGGCGATCAGCTTGCTATTATGCCGTATAAATTTTGCGGTGACTGCTTTGCGTGTAAACAGGGTAAGACAAATTGTTGTTCAACTTTGAGTGTAATGGGCGTGCATGAAGATGGAGGCATGTGTGAATTTTTATCTGTCCCTAATCATTTGCTGATTCAAGCAAACGGTTTATCACTCGACCAAATTGCAATGATTGAACCGCTCGCAATTGGCGCACATGCGGTGAGAAGAGCAGCAATAAAAAAGGAAGATCATGTCTTGGTGATAGGTGCAGGTCCAATTGGCATTGGATTGCTGCATTTTCTGTTAGCCTACCAAGTAAAATTGATGCTTGCTGAAACCATTCCATTCAGGGCGGACTATTGTCGAAAAAATATTCCGGATATTGTTTGTATAGATCCATCCAAGGAAAATATGGTGGACAAATTAATTGATTGTACAAATGGAAATATGCCCTCTGTTATTTTTGATGCAACAGGGAATTTGTCTGCCATCAATGATTCCATCCATTATTTATCTCATGCCGGAAGGTACGTCTTGGTTGGACTTCAACAGGGTGATATCAAAAT
>VFQT010000451.1_pt1 | contig 60442 bp, 57 predicted proteins | sample 3512381 | NCBI WGS metagenome assembly VFQT01 (sample SAMN10412376, study PRJNA504923) | tailings metagenome | isolation source: Relicate 2 Philex TSF3 active mining site | place: Philippines: Tuba, Benguet | collected 2017-08-29
GCAGGCCGTGTACGTGCCCGCCGACGACTACACCGACCCGGCGCCGTTCACCACGTTCACCTTCCTCGATGCGACGACCGAACTCTCGCGTCAGATTGCTTCGCTCGGCATCTACCCGGCGGTCGACCCGCTGGCGTCGACCTCGACGATTCTCACGCCCGAAACCGTCGGCGATCGTCACTACGCGGTGGCTCGTCGTGTGCAGGAAATCTTGCAGCGTTACAAAGAACTCCAGGACATCATCGCCATTCTCGGCCTCGACGAACTGTCGGAAGAAGACCGCCTCACCGTTGCGCGTGCGCGCAAGGTGCAGCGCTTCCTCTCGCAGCCGTTCTACGTGGCCGAAGTGTTCACCGGTGTCTCGGGTGAGTACGTGCCGGTCGCCGAAACGGTCGAGAGCTTCGAAGCCCTCATCAACGGCGAACTCGACGAAGTTCCCGAGCAGGCGTTCTTGAACGTCGGCGGTGTCGAGCAGGTGCTCGCCAAGGCGAAGGCACTGCAGGAGAACGCCTGATGTCATCCGAGGCCGGCGGCTTTCGTGTCGACGTGGTCTCGCCCGAGCGCGTTCTGTACTCGGGTGAGGCCTCGCAGGTCATCACCCGCACCCTTGGTGGGGGAGAGATCGCCTTCCTGCCCGGACACGTCTCGTTCCTCGGTGCTCTCGTCGAAAACCACACGCGCATTTACCAAGCCGACGGCAAGGTCGTCGATGTGGCGGTGCACGGTGGTTTCGTCGAAGTCTCGGGTGCCACGGTAACGATCCTCTCCGACGGTGCCGAACTTGCCAGTGAGATCGACGTCGAACGAGCGCGTCGCGCCAAGGAACGCGCCGAAGAGCGCATCCGCGGCGAACACGACGCCGAGGTCGAGGCCGACCTGCGTCGCGCACACGCGCGTCTTGCCGCCACGGGCGGCCTGACGGGCACCGCTGTCGGCCACTAAATGCCGGCGCTGCCGTTCCGCCGTGCACTCGTCACGGGGGCCTCGGCGGGAATCGGCGAGCGTTTCGCACACATCCTCGGTGGCTCTGGAGTTCCGTGCGTCGTCGTTGCCCGTCGCGGTGATCGCCTGCGTGAACTTGCCTCGCGCTATCCGGGTTTCGAGGTGCTCGAGGCCGACCTGCAGTCCGACGACGGCATCGCGGTCGTCGCCGCACGCATCGCCGCCAGCAACGACCCCATTGACTTGTTGGTCAACAACGCCGGCTTCGGAACCAGCGGCCCGTTGCATGAGACCGAAGTCGACCGTGCAACGGGCCAAGTCGACCTGAACGTGAAGGCCCTCGTTGCCCTCACGCATGGTGCGGTGACCGCGTTTCGTGCCCGTGGTGGAGGACACATCCTCAATGTCTCGAGTGTCGCAAGTTTCCTTGCCAGCCCGAACATGGCCGTTTATGCGGCGACGAAGAGCTTCGTCACCAGCTTCACCGAGGCCGTGCACGAAGAGAACCGCGGCCACAATGTGAAGGTCAGCGCACTCTGCCCGGGCTTTGTCTCGACCGAGTTCCAGGCAGTGTCGGGCGGAGCCGACAGAGTGTCACGCACGCCTCGCATGTTGTGGCTCGATGCAGACAAGGTGGCGCGCGCCGGCCTCGACGGTGTCGCGAAGAACCGAGCACTTGTCGTGCCGGGTTGGCAATACGCAACGATGCCGGCGCTGTCGAAGTTGACGCCACGTGTCGTTCTTCGACGCATCGCCGGCAAGATTCTCTGACACGCGCGTTTTTGCGTGGCCGTTTCAGAGGTCGCATGTTTGTCGCGGCAACTGCCAATTGACCGAATGTAAAACCTTGCATGACCAAGGTACCGATTTCCGAAAGTGGCCTGACAAATCTCATCTCGCGCACGTATGTTGCCTTCACCGCCGGGCGAAGAGTCCGGGTTGAACAAGTGAAGCGATTGGGGAGGTTGAGATGAGAAAAGTAGTTCTGGCAGTGACCCGCGAAGAACTCGAAGGGGCAGTTGCGCACATCATGAAGCCCACGTCGGGAATTCAGGTGGTGTGTGTTTCGAACGAACCATTGAAGTCGTGCGACGTTCCCTCGCTCGACGGCGTGAATGCCATCATCCTGGGAGAGCGCTGGGCGCATCGCTTCATCGAAGTCAACAACCTCGCCGCGGGCGTGTCGTGCGGGCCCGCTCAGTCGATCCGGACCATCCTCCTTGCCGACGAGGTCAATTCGGCAGTCGTGCATCAGGCGCTTGCGTTCGGTGTGGCCGACGTCGTTGCGCGGCGCCAAGAGCCAGAGCCACTGCTGTGTGACGTGCGAGATGCAATCGACCAGACACGACTCGTGTGTCGCGACCACATTGTGCGCAGCGTCCCCGTCCCGGAGTTTCTGGCGCGGGGAGAAATTCCGCTCCTCTCGGTGACCGACCACAAAATCGTCGGCATGATCGCTGCGGGCTATTCCGACAAGGAAATTGCCGAGGTGATGCATTACTCGCACCAGACAATTCGCAACCGTGTCAGCCACCTGTTGCTTCAGTCGGGTGCCCGAAACAGGACCCAACTGGCCGTCAAGTACGCGGCGGGTGGCCCATCGCTGCACCCGGCCTTCGGCTAGCCGTAGTTCACTGTGCTCATTGCGTGAACTACTAGCCGTAGTTCACTGATGCATACGTGCCGAGTTTGTCGAGGCGATGGTGTGCATCGATGAGGCGCACGGTGCCCGACAACGAGCGCATGACGAGGCTTTGGGTGTGGGCGCCCCGTGAGTCGAACCGGACACCGCGCAATAGTTCGCCGTCGGTGACGCCGGTGGCGGCGAAGAAGCAGTTGTCGCCACGTACGAGGTCGTCGGTGGTGAGCACCTGGCTGAGGTCGTAGCCGGCTGCGACGGCGGCATTGCGTTCGGCTTCGCTGCGCGGCCAGAGACGCCCCTGGATTTCTCCGCCCATGCACTTGAGGGCGGCAGCCGAGACGACGCCTTCGGGCGTGCCTCCGATGCCGAACAGCACGTCGACACCCGCTTCGTGCCATGCGGTGGCAATGGCACCGAAGATGTCGCCGTCCTTGATGAGCTTGATGCGCGCGCCGGTGCTTCGCACTTCTTCGATGAGGTCCTTGTGGCGGTCGCGGTCGAGGATCATGACGGTGAGGTCGCGCACCGACTCGTTCTTGGCGCGGGCGATCCAGCGCAGGTTCTGGGTGGGGCTGGCGGTGATGTCGATGGATCCGGCGGCGTCGGGGCCGACCGCGATCTTCTCCATGTACATGCACGGGCCGGGGTCGAACATCGTGTTGCGTTCCGACACGGCGATGACGGAGATCGCGTTGCCGAGACCAAGCGACGTCAGCGTGGTGCCGTCGATGGGGTCCACGGCGACGTCGGTTTTTGTGCTGCTTCCGTCGCCGACCGCCTCGCCGTTGAAGAGCATTGGTGCGTCGTCTTTCTCGCCTTCACCGATGACAACCAGACCGTCCATCGGCACGGTGGCAAGCACGGTGCGCATTGCTTCGACGGCGGCACCATCGGCGCCGTTCTTGTCGCCGCGGCCAACCCAGCGCGACGCGGCGAGTGCCGCCGATTCGGTGACGCGCACGAGTTCGAGGGCAAGGTTGCGGTCGGGCTTCTGGATTTGGCTGTCGGGCATGAACCCACGGTAGTTCCGTCACTGGTCACGACCGATACCCTCGGGCCGTGGTCGGACCGAGCGTTGCGCGATGCCTTGCACAGCGGGATCTGACCGAGCCGAGGCTCGACCCCACCGGGGTGTGGTTGGCCTTCGGATCGTCCCACGACGGGGTGGGGGCGCTGCGGCTGGTTGAACTCTCCGATGGGTCCGAACGCGAGTGGCCGCTGTCACCTGCGCCTGCGCTCGCCCGTGGCATGGGCGGTGGCTGCTTTCGATGGCTTCCCGACGGGTCGGGAATCATCTACGCAGCGAAGGACGGTGGCCTGTGGGAAGCGTCGCTTCCCATTGCCGACGAGTTCGTCGAGGCGTGTCGGGTCGACACGCGGCATGAGGGAACGTTCACGTCGTTGCACTGTGTGGCGGTGTCCGATGATTCACGTTTTGTTGCCGCAATCGATTCGTTGACCTCGGTGGTTGTGGTTGAGCGGGCGACCGGCGTGACGCGCAAAGTCGTGCACCAGCACGCTTTTTCACTCGATCCGGTGTGGCATGGTGACACCGTTTACTGGCAGTCGTGGTCACGGCCGCACATGCCGTGGGACGAGGCGGAGTTGTGGTGTGCGGCGGCACCCGACTTTCGTGCCCGGCGCGTCGTGAGGTCGCGTGGAGTGTCGCTGCAGCAGTGCGCAGTGTCGCCGTCGGGTGAACTGGGCGTGATGAGTGACACCACCGGCTGGTTGCGACCGGGAGTGGTCGATGACGGCAAAGTGTTGTCGCTGCCGATCAACAGTTCACCCTGCGAGTGCGCCGGGCCACAGTGGGGTGGTGGCCTGCGTTCCTGGTGTTGGTCGCCCGATGGTGCGAGGTGGCTGGTTGCGCGCAACCTGTCGGGGTTTGGCGACCTTGCCGTCGTCGATCGCGCGTCGGGGGACGTGACGACCCTGGCGCGTGCCGTGCACGGAGCGGTGTCGTGGTCGGCGCACGGAATCGCTGCATTGCGCACGGGCGCCGTCACACCCACTCAGGTGGTGTTCTTCGACCCCGTCACTTTCGAGCGTCGCGTTCTCGCGACGTCGGAACTGCCCTGCGACGACGGACCGTGGTCTTCGTTCGGTCTGGTCGAGCCGACAGTGGGTGTTGTCGACGGAATCCCGTACCGCTTGTTCGCCCGGGATGATGCGTCGGATGAATCGCCGTTGTTGGTGTGGGTGCACGGCGGGCCAACCGACCAGTGGCAGGTCACCTTCATGCCCCGTATTGCGCACTGGGTGGGCCGTGGTTGTCGTGTGTTGGTGGTCGACCACCGCGGCACGACTGGTCACGGTCGCGCGTTCCAGCAGGCTCTGAACGGTCACTGGGGCGAACATGACACCGCCGATGTCGTCGCGGCCACCCGGCACGCACACGCGGTGGGCTGGGGTACGCCTCTTCGCACGGTGGTGCTTGGAGGCTCTGCCGGAGGTTTTGCTGCATTGAATGCGGCAGGCACCGAGCCAGCGCTTTTCGCCGGTGTGGTGGCCTTGTACCCGGTGGTCGACCTCGTTGATGCCGCGATGCGTTCGTGGTACTACGAACAGCACTCGATCCCGGTTCTCGTCGGTGGTTCGACCGACAATGTCGGCCTCTACGACGAGCGTTCGCCGTTGTCAAAGCTCGATGCGCTGTCGAGGGTCAGGGTGTTGTTGATGCACGGCGATCTCGACGAAGCCGTGCCGCTCGACCACAGTGTGCTGATCGCAGATCAGTTGCGCCGCCGCGGCGGTGACGTTGCGTTGCATGTTTTCGAAGGTGAAGGCCACGGCTTCCGAAAGCGCGCCAACCAGGAACTCGAGTACCGCTTGATTGGTGAGTTCTTGCGGACGTTGTAGCGTTCCCGTTCATGTCCGACTGGAACCCTCTCGACCCCGACGCGGAGAGCGTTCACTACGACCTTGGCGAATGGTCGCTCGACCAACGTGCAGCGGTTGCCGAGGTGTTTGCCGAGGCGGAAGTTCCCCATGCGTGGGTGGGTGACGAAGTGACGGTTCCCGCCGAGTTGGAAGAGGTTGCGGACGCGCTACTCGATCGCCTCGAACAAGAATTTGCCGTCGACGGCGGCGCGTTCGTCAATCGTGGCTCTGCCGCAGCGATAGATGAAGCAAGCGACGACGAGATCACCGAGTACGAGCTCGACGAATGGGCCGACAACGAGCGTTCGCGTCTGAGCGAGTTGTTGGTTGCCTCGGGCATCCCGTTCAAATGGGAGGGCGCACTGCTCGTCACGCTCACCGAATTCGAGGACACGGTTGACGAACTTCTCGACGCGGTAGAGGCCGGAGACGTCACGATCGTCGACTCCATCGGTCCCCGCGGGGCAACGATCTCGGCCGGCGGGTCGGAACTATCGGGTGAGACCTTGACGCAGATGTTCCTCGCCGCCGAACGTCTGCAGCGCGACCCACTCGACGCCAACGGTCTCGCATCGCTGGTGCAAGTGCTCGAAGACGTCGAAGACGGGGGCGCACCGTTCGGGGTTCCGATGCCGGCGTGGCGTCAGGCCGTCGAGCTCGCCGATCAACTGGCCGAGGCGCTTGCCGGCAGCGAAATACCCGACGAAATCGGTGCGATGGAAGTCGCACAGCGATTGTTCGTCACGCTGAGGCCTCACGTCTGATCCGCCACTAGCGTCGCGCGCGATGCTGCTGGCCGAACTCGAGATCTGGCATTCCCGGCCCATCACGCCCACGCGGCGTGTGGCGCTCGGCCATCTCGTGTTGCCGGCCGACCCGACGCCCGGTTTCGGTGGGGTCCTGCTCGGCGCGGTCGTCGCGCGTCACCTTTTCGAGGTCGACGACGACCTGCATCCCGACATTCAACGTCTCATTCTCGAAGTGCAGCGCGGCGATCGTGTGGTGCAGCCGCGCCTACGACATCGCTTCCAGGTCGACAGGCATGGCTTGTCGCGCAGCGTGCACAAACTGGTGGGCGAGGACGACGCAGCCGAGTTCGTGTTCGGTACGCACGGCAACCCGTTGCAGCAGGTCCTTGGTGCGATCTACGCCCTCGAGCGACTCGAACCGGCGACACGTCGGGCGCTCGGGCCGGTGTTGGTGCGGTCGATGTCGTGGCGCGGGCCGATCGGCGCGTCGTTCATTTCGTATCTCGTGGGAAACGCGACGAATTCGGTGTCGGCGCTTGCCGACCCACGTGCGTGGGCACTCGAGGTGTTGGGTTTCCCCGCCGGCACGATCAAGCCATCGAAGCGCGAGATCACGCAGCGCTTTCGCGACAAGTTGAGACTCGTGCACCCCGACCACGGCGGGGCCGAAGATCGCGCCAGCCGGGAAATCGCCGACTTGGCCGAAGCACGTCGCGTGCTGACGAAGCTGTGAGGTGCGAGTGAGGGCGAAGGGTCTCGTGTTGTTTCCCGGCGCGGGAAGCGACCGCGACCATTCGTCGCTGCGCGTGATCGAATCGCGTCTCGCACCGATGCCCGTAGCGCGAATTGACTTCCCGTATCGGCGCGCGGGCCGACGCGCCCCCGATCGCGCACCGGTTCTGCTCGACTGTGTCGTCAACGAGGTGAAAGCGTTCGCAGCCGAGGTTGGGTGTCGTACGTCGTCGCTCGTCATTGGCGGCAGGTCGATGGGTGGACGCATGTGCTCGATGGCGGCCGCGGCCGGGTTGGCAGTGAAGGGTCTTGTTCTCGTCTCGTATCCATTGCATCCGCCGGCGAAGCCCGAGAACCTGCGTGTCGAACATCTTCCACGCATCGCCGTGCCGACGCTTTTCGTCCACGGCACAAACGACCCGTTTGGTTCGCCCGTTGAACTGCGCCGGCACGTGCGCATGGTGAAGGGTGAGGTGACGCTGCACTTGGTCGAGCGCGGTCGTCACGACCTGAAGGGAAGCGACGAATTGATCGCCGACGTCGTCGCCGACTGGATGGCAGGTCTCTAGAACGTGTCCTGTGGGTTCAACTCTTCGAGTTCACGGTGGGCGGTTTCGGGGTAGAACACCCACACCATCACAGCGATCACGATGGACACAGAAGAGAACATCAACATCACGGTGCCATACGACCAGTGGTGGTCGATCAAGGTGCCGCCTGCGATCAGGCCGACGCTGCCACCCAACAGCGCCGACACCGTGACGAGAAACGACGACGTTTGGCGCTTCGCCGTGGGGGCGAGTTCACCGCGGTAGACCGCCATCGCCGGATAGGCAGTTGCGGCAAACACACCGCCGACGACCGCGCACAGCCACATGAGTGGTCCTTCGGCCACGAAGGAGAGTGCGATCATCAGCGCACCGACGGGAATGCACGCGGCTGCGACGAGGCGCCGGCCGTAATCGTCGGCCAACCGACCGCCGAACACAAGGCCGAGCGCTGAAGGGATGGTGGTGACCAGCGTGAATGCCGCGACAAGTACCGCCGAATAGCCACGGACGTCTTTCAGATAACGGTTCTGGAAGATCGATGCGGTGGCAAGAAAGACGTTGCCGAGGAACGCCACCACGAGGATCACCCCTTGCGTCCTGGCGTTTTTCTTGAGGGTTCTGGGTGTGTAATTACCCGTTTTTCGAGTCTTTTCACACCGAGAATCCTTGTGTTTGATGAAGCGGGTGGTTTCCGAAAGGCGGCGGGTGAGGCGGGCCGCTACGACGAGCCACAGGAGGGACACCACATAGATGATTCGCCAGCCATCGTCGCCGACGTCGGCGAGCGGTAGCGCAAGGACGGCGATACCCGCACCGAGTCCACTCGCCAGGGCCAGAATGCTGAGACCGTAGGCGCGTGCGTTCTTCGGCATCTCTTCGACTGCAACGACGAGCAATGCGACGTCGAGTGCAAGGCCGAGTGGCCGCGCGATCGTTTGGTTGGCAGTGAGCAGCCAGAAGTTCGGGGTGAGTGCGCCGAGCGCCGCCACCAGCGGCGCGACCCAGGCGAGTGCGACGATGATTCGTCGACGGCCGATGCGGTCGCCCAACACCGCGAGGGGAATCGCGATGATGATGCCGAATCGCACAATGGCACCGGCGATGCCTTGGCCCTGCTCGCCGACGTCGAATGCTTCCGCCGCGTACGTGACCGTTTGGGTGAAGAGCGTGTTGATGAACGCACTCGCCATCGATGCCGCGGCCAACAGCGCGAGCACGAGAACTTCGCGTTCGTTCAGTTCCTGCGGAGGCGCCCACCACGGTCGTTTGTCGCGATGGGTGCGTCGGGCGAAATGGCGGCTGATCAGCGGCGTGAACATCCACCAGAACCAGGGGATATCAACCGACCACGTGGTGGCCTCGATCGCGCCCCCATCGCGGCGGCGCGTCACTTGCCGTTCGTACCGAGTGAACGGTCCGTTGTGCTGTGCAAACGTGGCCGACTCGGAAGAATTTTCGGTGGGAACCTCGACCACGACATCCGCGTACGGAGCGAAAATCGAGGCGATTTCCGCGTGATTCGGGCCGATTTCGCGTCGGGTGACACGAGTTTTGCGACCCACACCCGTGCGAATGATCGGGTCGCTCATACCGGCGGGAGCATACTGACACGGTGACTTCGTCGCGTATCCGGGTGCGCCCGGGGAACAAACTCACCGGCACCGTCGACGTACCCGGCGCGAAGAACTCGGTCCTCAAGTTAATGGCCGCGTGTCTCATGGCCGACGGCGATTTCACGTTGACAAACGTCCCCGACATCGACGACGTCGTCACCATGTCCGACCTTCTTGCGGCGATCGGCCTACGGATTGATCACGACAGGGCACATGGCCAATTGAAGATCACCAACCCGGGGGTCCTCAGCCTGGTGGCACCGTATGAACTGGTCGAGCGCATTCGCGCCAGCATCAACGTGTTGGGTCCGTTGCTCGGTCGCTTCGGCGAGGTGCGCATCGCCCTTCCGGGCGGCGACGACTTCGGCTCGCGTCCCATCGACATGCACCTGAACGGCCTCATGCAGATGGGTGCAGAATTCACGATCCGCCACGGTGATGTCCATGCTTTTGCCGACCGACTGCACGGTGCCGACATCACACTCGATTTCCCCAGCGTTGGGGCAACCGAAAACCTCATCACAGCGGCAGTGTTTGCAAAAGGCGCCACGACGATCGACAACGCAGCGCGCGAACCCGAGATCGTCGATCTCTGCAACATGCTCGTCGCGATGGGTGCATCGATCGAGGGCATCGGTTCCACGACGATCAGCATCCATGGCGTCGAACGCGACGCGCTGCGTCCCGTCACCCATGCGGTCATTCCCGACCGCGTGCAGGCGGCCACCTACATTGCCGCCGCCGCCATCACCGGCGGCGAGCTGCTGGTTCGCGATGCCGTTCCCGAACACATGGAAATGCTGTTGCGACGCTTCGGCGACATGGGCATCACGGTCGAGCCGCAACACAACGGCGTGCTCGTCGTCGGGCCCGAAAAGCTCAAGTCGATCGACGTCGTCACGTTGCCGTTTCCCGGTGTCGCAACCGACTACAAGCCCCTCGTCGTTGCGTTGCTGTCGGTGGGCGACGGCGTCGGAATCGTCACCGAAAACCTGTACCCGGGTCGCTTTCGGTACGTCGACGAACTGCGTCGTCTCGGCGCCAACATCCGAACCGATGGTCATCACGCGATCGTGCGCGGTGTGCCGAGGCTCTCGGGTGCTCCGGTTCGCGCGCCCGACATTCGCGCAGGAGCGGCTCTTGTGGTGGCGGGCCTGGTTGCAGAAGGTGAAACGGTGGTCAGTGATATCCACCACATCGACCGCGGCTACGACGATCTCGTCGGCCGCCTTGCCTCACTCGGCGCCGATATCGCCCGCATCTGACGTTTCGGCGGGCGCTTTCCTGCGCACGCGAACCGTTGCAACACGCAGCAATCCGACCATCGCGACGATCGGTACCATCACCCACAGGATCTCGTCCCATCCGCCCTGATGGGCGAGTAGACCCACGGCAAAAAGAAGCGAATCGGTGGACATGTTGGAAACACTGTGCCACCGCCCCGTTCAAGGCAACAATTCAGCCGTTCATCTGCTTGAATTTCCCCCGTGTCCGACACCGTGAGCGCCCCCAACACCGGACGTATGCGTCAGCAGGTGGAAGAGACCATCGAGGTCATACGACCTGCATTGCATGCCGACGGCGGCGACATCGTCCTGCGCGATGTGAACGAGGAAACGGGCATCGTGTCGGTGACTCTCGTCGGTGCTTGCGGCACCTGTCCGGCCTCGACACAGACTCTGAAGGCCGGCATCGAGCGAATCATGCGTGACCGAGTCGACGGCGTCACCGAAGTGGTGGCGGTCGACTGATGGCGGCACGCAGCAGGGACCCGAAAGAGCTCTTCGACGCGGCGACTGCGGGTGACCGCGCATCGCTTGCACGACTGCTGTCTTTGATCGAACGCGGTGGCGAAGACGCCCGTACCGTCGGCCGTCTCAGTTATCCGAAATCGGGCAGTGCGTACACGGTCGGCCTCACCGGGGCTCCCGGTGCGGGCAAGAGCACGCTGACCAGCGCCATCATCGGTCATTTGCGTTCACTCGAGATCGAGGTCGCGGTCGTGGCCATCGACCCGTCGTCGCCGTTCACGGGCGGTGCGATTCTGGGTGACCGCGTGCGCATGCAAGACCATGCCACGGATCCCGGAGTCTTCATTCGATCCATGGCGACGCGCGGCCACCTCGGTGGCCTTTCGCTTGCGACGCCCGAAGCCATTCGCTTGCTCGATGCGGTCGGTCGTCGTTGGGTTCTCGTCGAAACCGTTGGCGTTGGTCAAGTCGAAGTCGAAATCGCCGGCAAGGCCGATACCACCGTCGTCGTGTTGAACCCGGGCTGGGGTGACTCGGTCCAGGCGAACAAGGCGGGTCTCATGGAAATTGCCGACGTGTTCGTCATCAACAAGGCCGACCGCAAGGGTGTCGAGGAAACCCGCCGCGACATCGAGCAAATGCTCGATCTTTCCGACCTTTCCCACGACGCCTGGCGTCCGCCCATCGTGCCAACGGTTGGTTCGACGGGCCAGGGTGTCTCTGATCTGTGGGACGCCGTGCTTGCGCACCGTGCGCACGCCGAAGCATCGGGCCAGCTGGCCGAACGCCGTGCATTCCGCATGCGCGAGGAACTGCGCGAAATCGTCGCCCGTCGTCTCGAGGCAAAAGCCCGCGAGATCTGCACCGGTGAGCGTTGGGACGAACTGCAGAACGAGGTTCTCGGCCACGTCACCGACCCGTGGAGCGCCGCCGACGAGATGCTGCGCCCCGTCGGTGCCTGACGCCGACGACTAACGTCGCCGGAATGAGCAATGGACTCGTCGACCTCGACATGCGTGATGATCGTGTTGCGGTCATCACGCTGAACAACCCCAAGGTGAATGCGCTCGCGAAAGGCGTTCTCGACGATCTTCAGGAGATCGCCCACGAACTGCACGCCACCAGGCCGGGGGCCGTCGTCATCACGGGTGGCGAGCGCATCTTTGCCGCGGGAGCCGACATCTCCGAGTTCGGCGGCCCAGCCGAGGCAAAGCGTGTGGCCGACACCATTCATCGCGCGTTCGACAAGGTGGCTGCGATTCCGGCGTTTGTGATCGCCGCGATCAGCGGTTACGCCCTCGGCGGTGGCTGCGAACTTGCGCTCGCCTGCGATTACCGAATCGGAAGTACTAAGGCAGTGCTCGGCCAGCCCGAGATTCTTCTCGGCATCATTCCGGGTGGTGGCGGCACTCAACGTTTGCCACGGCTCGTCGGCGCAAGCCGCGCGAAGGAACTGATGGTGACGGGCCGACAAGTGAAGGCCGACGAAGCACTGCGCATCGGTCTGCTCGACGAAGTGGTCGAGCCCGAGGTCCTGCACGAGCGTGCCCTCGCGCTCGCCGCAGAAATCGCAGCCGGTGCAACTGTTGCCTCGGCACTCGTCAAGCAGGCGGTCGACACGGGCCTCAACATGCCCCTCGCAGGCGGCCTCGCGGGGGAGAAGGACCTCTTCGTCGAGGTGTTCAAAACCAACGACAGCCAACGCGGCGTGAAGAGTTTCCTCGAAAATGGACCGGGCAAAGCCGTCTTCGAAGGCAACTGACGACTGGTCCGGAATCATCGGGCCGGCACTCGGCCTGGGGTTCGCCGTCTTTGCCTTCGGTTTGTCGTTTGGTGTCATGTGCATCGACGCCGGCGGCAGCATTCCGAAGGCAATGGCGATGTCGCTGTTCGTCTTCACCGGCGCGTCGCAGTTCTCGGCCGTCAGCGTCATCGCTGCGGGTGGCAGTGCAATCAGCGCGGTGGCGGGTGCCCTGATTCTGGCATCGCGAAACGCGGTCTACGGCGTTGCCGTCGCGCCGTCGCTGCGCGGGTCGATGCCCTACCGTCTCTTTGCCGCGCAGTTCACGATCGACGAGACCACCGGCATGACTCTCGCCCAGGACACACCGGCACGCAGTCGACGCGCCTACTGGGTCACCGCCGCGAGCATCTACGTTTTCTGGAACCTTGCGACCCTCATCGGTGCGGTTGCAGGCAGCAACATCGACACGAAGAAGTACGGCCTCGACGTCGCATTTGCCGCCGCGTTCGTCGGCATGCTTGCGCCGCTCGTGCGGTCGCCGCGTGCACGCAAGGTCGCCGCCGCCGGGGCAGTGGTCTGTATCGCCGCGACGCCGTTCGTTCCCATCGGGGCGGGCATCATCGTGGCTGCTCTGGTCGCCCTCGTCGGTTTGCGTCCCGGCACCGAGCGCACCACCGCAGTGTCGACTGGTGGGCCCGCATGACCTGGATGTTGATCATCGTCTTGTCGTTCGGCGCGTACGCGCTGAAGGCTGGTGGTTTGGTCGGCGTCGGCGTGCGCGATTTTCCGGCACCCGTTCGTAACGTGATTGCCCTCGTGCCGGCCGCGGTTTTGTCGGCTCTCATCGTGAAAGACACGTTCACGAACGGCCATGACCTTCAGATCGATGCGCGCGCGGTCGGGGTGGCCGTTGCTTGCATTGCCGTTTGGCGGAAGGTTCCTCTGTGGCTGGTGATCGTGCTCGCGTGTGGTGCTACAGGAACAGTCCGCGCAATTTCTTGAGGTTGCGACGCCAAATCGCCTTCATCACGATGTTGCCGCCGATGACCTCTCCGAGGCGCCCGCCGAGCCACCAAGGAAAACGTAGTTCCTCGCTCCAGGTGAACCGGCTGGTGGAACCGTCACCTATGGCTTCGATGGTGAAGCGACCGGTTCCGGTGACGAGACCCGTGTGGCGCACGCCCATGACCGCAGCCGGCACCCATTCGGTGATTTCCATGTGGTCGACCAATTTGATCGGTCCGACCTTGGTGTCACAGAGAAACTTCGTTCCGACACCGCGGGTTTGCTCGGTTTGGAAACGAATCGCGACGGCATCGGCCATCCAGTCGACGTGCCGTTCGACTGGTTCGACGACCTCCCACACGCGCGCGGGCGATGCCGGCAGTTCGATCGAGACGGTGATTCGCGACATCAGCGGCTGTTCGCGCTGAGAAGTTCGAAGGCTGCGTCTTCGGGCGGCACGATGTTGATGAGAACCCCGGTGCCCTTTTCGAAGCCCGCGGTGGTGGTGAGCTTCGGCCAGAGGTGCACGTGCCAGTGGAAGTTGCCCGCGTGGTGCGACGGTGCCGTGTGGAAGACCAGGTTGTAAGCGACGTCGCCGAGCGTGTTGTTGAGCATGCGAATGGCGTCGCGGATGGCGATACCAATCGCTGTCAGCACGTCGTCGGACGAGTCGGTGAGGTGGGCATCGTGTGATTCGGGGATGATGAGCAGTTCGTACGGACTTCCGCTCCAGTACGGCGTCACGACGACTGCGTGTTCCGACTCGAGAACGACCCGCTTGTTGTCGACGCGCTCGGCGTCGATGGTGGCGCACAGGATGCAGCCGCCCTTGAAGCGTTCGAAAGCGCGCTCTTCTTCGAGAATCTCGCCCGGAACGAACGGCAGACCGAGGATCTGACCGTGTGGGTGTGCGAGGGATGCTCCGGCTTCGCGGCCGTGGTTGATGAACGCCTGTGTGTAGCGAACGTTCGGCGTGCCGGCATGCTCTTCGAAACGACGGCGCAAGGCAGCCATGATGTTGCGGATCACGCTGTCGGAAAAAGTGCCGACGCCCGACGTGTGATGGGGCGTGATCACGAAGACCTCGTGGATGCCGCTCGCGTCGGCCATCGTGTGAACCGGACCGAGATTGCGCACCGTGAGATTGCCGTCACCTTCGAAGGCCGGGTAAAGGTTCGGCACGACGCGCAAAGTCCACTTGCCTTCGCTGTCGACTTGTTCGAGTGCGGGTGGAGTGGCTTCTTCGTTGCCCGGACAAAAGGGGCACGGCCTGCTCGGGTCGGCTTCGACTTGGGCGAGACGCGGCGCAAAGTCGGTTGGACGCTTGGCGCGATCGGCAACCAAGGTCACCCAACGGCCGGTCAGTGGGTTCAGTCGCAACTGGCTCATCTGGTACTCAGCCTACGGCGCAAAATGCACACCTGCCGAGCACTGGTCGCAAGAAAAGGGCGACGACCGAAATCCTCCCAGCGATCCGCAACGATGAGACCCGCATCGTGCGCCATCTCTGCGAGCATTCGCGGTGTCGCATAACGGATACGCCACGGTCGCGCACGACCCGTATCGTCGGTGAACTTTCCCGTCACCGTGTGTTCAGCGGGGTCGATGACACTGGTGCTCATGACAAGCGTTCCGCCGGGCCGCCGACGCTCTTCGATGAACTCGCCCGCAACGGCGTGTTCGTCGTCCGGAAACACCGCGAACTCGAGGGCGATTGCTCCGCCGGGTGCCAGTACGGCCGCGGCATTGCGCAGGCACGTGCGCTGCCGCTTGTGGTCGGGAAGATTGAAAAAGGTGTTGAAGGTACAGAAAACGACGGCGTACGGTCCGCGGGGAAGCGGTGCAGACATGTCTCCCTTCACGATCGTGCTGCGTGCCGCGGCATCGGGGTTTGCCGACAATTTTGCGCGCCAGATCTCGAGCATCTCGTCCGACTCGTCGATTCCAACGATGCGTGCTCGACCACCCAGCCGTGCGGCAAGTGGCACAGCGATGCGCCCCGTGCCGACGCCGAGTTCAAGGAGGTCACCGCCACCTGCGAGGCGGACGAGCGTGTCGACCGTTTCATCGACGTTCGTCACCTGTGCGTACCAATCGTCGTACACGTCGGCAAAGGCGTGACCGTACGTCTCGTCGTGTTGCCCGGATTCGTCGTGCACGTGGCAACGGTAGATTGCACACATGTCCGCCGGCACCATTGATCGGGAACTCGTCTACCTCGATCACGCCGCCACGACCCCGATGCGGCCCGAGGCAATCGAAGCGATGCAACCGTTTCTCGCCGATGTCTATGCCAATCCGTCCGGGTCTCATCGCTTTGCCCGCGAGGCGCGTCGCGCGATCGACGAGGCACGAGATGCCGTTGCCGCAGTCGTTGGTTGCAAGCCCGGTGAAGTCATCTTCAATGGAGGTGGAACCGAAGGCGACAACGCCGCAATCTTCGGTGCGGTGCGGCGTGTCCGGGCCACCGGTGGTGCGGCGACTGCCGTCTGCAGCGCTGCCGAACACCATGCAGTCCTCCATTGCGTCGAACACCTCGCGCCACATGGTGCGGGGTTGGTTGTCGGTACCGATCGCGAGGGTTGCATCGATGTCGCTGAACTGACCGATGTATTGCGTCGCCTGGCGGCCGAGGGAACGGTGCCGGTTGTGTCGGTGATGGCGGTCAACAACGAAGTCGGCAGCATCACCCCGCTCGACGAAGTGGCGCGAGTCGTCCGTGCGGCAGCGCCCGCCGTCATTCTGCACACCGATGCGGTGCAGGCGGCGTGTTGGCTCGATCTCCACCCGATCACGGCATGTGTCGACATCCTCTCGCTGTCGTCACACAAATTCGGCGGACCCAAGGGGTGCGGCGTCATGTTTCAGCGCACCGGCACCGACCTCGAGCCGCTCATTTTTGGTGGCGGACAAGAACGCGATCGCCGCAGCGGTACCCACAATGTCGCAGGCATCGTCGCAACAGCGGCGGCACTCGTCGCAACCTCTGGCGAACGCGCAACCGAAACCGCGCGTATCGCTGAACTGCGTGGCGAACTCGTCGCCGGTCTCGTCGCCATCAGAGGCGTCCGGGCCACCATCCCCACCGATCGTTCGGTGCCCGGAATCGCGCACGTCTGCATCGAGGGAATCGAGAACGAAGCATTGCTGTTCCTCCTCGACGAGGCCGGCCTGTGTGCCTCGGCGGCGTCGGCATGTGCCAGCGGAGCAATGGAGCCGTCACATGTGCTCGCCGCGATGGGAGTCCCGCGCGACATGGCCCGCGGAGCACTGCGGCTGAGTCTCGGCCACACGACCACGAGAAGCGACGTTGCATCGGCGATCGGCATCATCGGTACGGCCGTTGACCGACTGCGTGCCCACGCCCGCGCCTGACCCGCACGTCCTTAGACTTCCCAACATGAAGGTGCTCGTGGCGATGTCTGGTGGGGTCGACTCATCGGTCGCCGCTGCCCTGATGCAGCGCGAGGGTCATCACGTGGTCGGGGTGACGATGCGTCTGTGGGGCGGCGAAAGCGACACCGGATGCTGTTCGGTGTCCGACGTCGACGATGCCCGTCGTGTTGCACAACAACTCGACATCGACCATCTCGTCTTCAACTTCTCCGACGACTTCCAGGAAAAGGTCGTCGACCCGTACGTGCATGCGCACGCCACCGGCGTCACGCCGAACCCGTGCATCGAATGCAACCGCAGCCTGAAGTTCTCGCGGCTCACCGAGCGTGCCGATGCCCTCGGCTTCGATGCGGTGGTGACGGGCCATCACGCACGACTGATCCGCAACGACCGTGGCGAGATGCGCGTGCACCGTGGTGGCGACGCGGCAAAGGACCAGTCGTACGTGGTGCACATGCTGACCGGCCGTGAACTCGAGCGCACCCTCTTTCCCGTTGGTCACATGACCAAGGCTGAAGTCCGTGTTCTCGCCGCCGAACTTGGTCTGCGCACTGCATCCAAACCCGACAGTCAGGACGTGTGCTTCATTCCCACGACGGGCGGCCGCGAGACATTCCTCGGCAAGCGCATCCCGTTCCATTCGGGTCGTGTCGTCGACACCGAGGGGCACGATGTGGGTCATGTCGATGCCGTCGAACTGGTCACGATCGGTCAACGTCGCGGCATCGGTTTGTACAAAACAGAGGCAAAGCGCTTCGTCGTCGACGTCGACACGACGTCGCGAACCGTTGTGGTCGGTACCGAGGGCGACCTTCAGCGCACGGGGCTGGCGTTGCATTCAATGGTGTGGGCCGGCGGCATGCCCGAGTCTGGAAGGTTTCGCGTGCAGTGCAGCGCGCACGGTGCGTCGATGCCCTGTGCAGTCGAGGCGCTCGACGGTGGTCGCGTACAGGTGACGCTCGACCAACCACACCGTCGCATAGCTCCCGGCCAGAGCGCGGTGTTGTTCGACGAATCCGACGCCTACGTTGTCGCAGGTGGCTTGGTCAGCGCGGCAAGTGCATGGCCGGCAAGTGTGGGTGCCACCGCGTAGCCACGCACGTGCACCGCGTCGAGGGTGCCCAGCATGCGCGAAAGATACGGACTGAGAGCCAAGTTCTCGGCGTCGCGCATCGACACGACGAGCAACGCGCCGCGAGTCACGCCGCTGAGGTCGAGTGCCTCGCCGGGCGCATCGGTCAGGCGAACCGATGTCACCGCGTTGGCCTTCACCATGAACGTTTCGGCCAACAGCACATGGTCGTGCACGACAACGCCCGCCGGAACAATGACCAGCCAGCGCCGGGAAAAGCGATGCAATCGGGTGGCCGCCACCCACACGAAGACGCCGGCGATCACAGCCGTGCACGCGGCCAGCCACCACACCTCGCAGGCAACAGCGAAGAGAAGTGCGGTGATCGACCCGGCTGCCAACACCCACGAGAGGACGATCGGCGCGATTTGGGGAACCGGTACGCGCAGCGGCAAACGACTCTCCGCGCCGTATGCAGACGCCTGAACGTGGGCGGCGGCATAGTCGGGAAGGAAGGCCCCGAATGCCGCGACGACACCGAGCGCCACGGAAAGAAGGGGCCACAACACCGCAGCATCGGCGACGCCGGGCCGCGCGAGTGTGGCGACGACGAGACCGACGAGTGTGGCCGGCGCAAGCGAGCGGATTGCCGTGAGGGACACGGGCGACAGCCACGCGACGGCGACGACGCCGACGGCCCACACCAACCATGAGGCGAAGGTGAACACCACCTGCGGGGTTCGTCCCGATTGCGAAACGGCATCGCCGATCGGCGCCGGAACGACCGCGAGAAGAACCCACGCAACGCGCACCGCCCATACCAAAAGGTTGCGTGCGTCGGGGCCAGTCTTCATTCCGTCAATGTTCTACCCGATTGGTACGGTGAAACCCGTGGCGTCGAAGAAGAACAAGTCGACCAACGGCGGCAAAGCCGGCGCCGCCCCGGCGCGCATCGCAGAGTTGCGTGACCTGATTTCGCATCACAACCAGGCCTATTACGGTCACGACGAGCCCGAAGTCAGCGATGCCGAATACGACGAGCTCGTGCGCGAACTCGCTGCGCTCGAGGAAGCCAACCCCGACCTCTTCAGCGCCGAATCGCCGACGCAAACCGTGAGTGCGGCAGCGATCACAACATTCGCACCGGTCACTCATGCGATACCGATGACCAGCCTCGACAACGCAATGGACGAAGACGAGCTTCGTGCGTGGGGCGAGCGTGTCGCGAAGGGTCTCGACGGGGAAGCGGCCAGTTACGTCTGTGAGCTGAAGATCGACGGACTTGCCATCAGCATTCGTTACGAAAACGGTGAACTCGTGCAGGCCGCGACCCGCGGCGACGGTCGGGTGGGTGAAGACGTCACCGCGAACGTCGCCACCATCGCGGCGGTGCCGAAACAACTCATTGTGAAAAGGGGCGAAGTCCCGGCGGTTCTCGAAGTGCGCGGCGAGGTGTACATGCCGTTCGCCGCGTTCGAAAAGTTGCGTGCAGCGAAAGAGTCAGAAAATGCAGAGCGCATTGCGGCGGGTCGTAAACCCGAGCCGGTGCCCGTCAACCCGCGTAACGCGGGTGCGGGGTCGCTGCGCCAAAAGAACCCTGCCGTCACCGCTCAACGCGAACTGTCGTTCTGGGCTTACCAACTCGGCGAGACCCGTGGAGTTCCGCGTTTCGAGTCGCACAAAGACACGCTCGACTATCTCGCGTCGCTCGGCTTTCCCGTCAATCCGGCCATCACGCGTGTCGACACGTTCGGCGACGTCGTCGAGTTCTGTCACCATTGGCGCGACTCGCGTGACACCCTGGGTTACGAAATCGACGGCGCCGTGGTGAAGGTCGACTCCCTTGCCCAGCGCGACCGCCTCGGATTCACCAGCCGTGCCCCCCGGTGGGCGATTGCGTTCAAATTCCCGCCTGAAGAGCGCACCACGCTGCTCCGCGACATCCAGATTTCGGTCGGTCGAACCGGCCGGGTGACGCCGTTTGCCGTCCTCGAGCCCGTATTCGTGGGCGGATCCACGGTCGGCATGGCCACCTTGCACAACCGCGCCCAGGTGGCCGCGAAGGACGTTCGCCCCGGCGACACCGTCACCGTTCGAAAGGCCGGGGACGTCATCCCCGAGGTCGTCGGTCCCGTGCTTGCAAAGCGCCCGAAGGACTGTGAGCCGTGGCAGTTTCCCGAAACATGCCCGTGTCCACTTGCAACCGAACTCGTACAGATCGAAGGTGAAGCCGACACACGTTGCGTCGAACCTTCGTGTCCGTATCAGCGCGACCAACGCATCATTTACTTCGCATCGCGAGGTGGCATGGACATCGAGGGACTCGGTGAACGCACGGTCTTTGCTTTGTCCGACGCGGGTTTTGTCGAGGACGCAGGTGACATCTACTCACTCACCGAAGAACAGCTGCTGCAAATCGAAGGCTTCGGCAAGATCAGCGCGCAGAAATTGTTGGTGGGTATCGATGCGTCGCGCCACCGTCCGTTGCCGAAACTCCTGACGGCACTCGGTGTGAAGCATCTCGGGCCGGCGGCATCGGAATCGCTTTCGTTTGCATTCGGATCCCTTGACGCGATCGCGGCAGCATCGGTCGACGATCTCGCTTCCGTCGACGGTGTCGGCGATGTCATCGCCCAGTCCATCAGCTCGTGGTTCGCAAAGCCGGCAAACAAACGACTCATCGACAAGATGCGTGATGCCGGTGTCGACTTCGGCAACGTCGAACGCACCTCACTTCCACAGGTGCTCGTCGGCAAGGCCGTGGTCGTGACCGGAACTCTCGAGGGGTTCTCGCGCGAAGAAGCCGAGACCGCGATCAAGCAGAGAGGCGGAAAGAGCCCGGGAAGCGTTTCGGCCAAGACATTTGCCGTCGTCGTCGGGGCCGAGCCGGGGGCCTCGAAGCTCACAAAAGCCGAATCCTTGGGGATTCCGGTGCTCGATGAGGCCGGATTCAGGGCGCTTCTCGAAACCGGCGAACTTCCGCTGTAAGCGGCTGTACGAACTTCCGCCGCCGGCGAAGACGTCAGTCGACGCTGAATTCCCAGCTGTAGGACTTCGCTTTGTCGCGCGACTCGGTGATCTTCCAGAAGAACACGCGCGCGCTGTGCTTGCCCTGATCGAGTCGCTCGATGGGTGCACCTTCTTGCGGAAGGAACGACAGAGTGAAGTTGCCGGGGTCGTACACGGCGGTAGGTGGAAGTTCGACTTGTTCGCCGGGTCGCGGTTGTTTGCCACTGCTTTGAAGTTCATCGAGTCGCGTCGTCGGTATTTCGATTCCATTCACGATGAGCACACCTTGGTAGCCCTCGATGAAGTCGACGCGAATCTCTGATTGACGCAACACCTTCTCGTTGTTGGCGGGTGACATGTTCTCGATCTCGTCGGGAAGGTTCAATGCATCGCGTCCGGTGGTGGCGGCATTGAGTCCGAGAATGATGAGAATGAGGCCCACGGAAACACCGAAGCTGGCAAAAAGTGCCCCTTTGTTGATTTTTTTCGGTGTTTTCACGCTCTCATTCTTACGGGTTGTGGCGGAAAATGCCCATCCGGCGACTAGTTTCTTTCTGCCCCTATGGAAACGCAGCGCGACCTGATCGGCTACGTACTCGCCGGCCGCTACCGCATCACTTCGCGGCTCGGACTCGGAGCGAGTGACGAGCCGCGAGGAATGTTCGACGCACTCGACATTCGCACCAACGTCGCAGTACGTGTTCGCCTCACTCCGCTGAACGACCTCGTCGACCCGCGCTCATCGAACCGCCGTACCGCCGGCGACGCGCGTCGTGCAATCCAGCATCATCTTCAACTCGCACTCTCGACTCGACACGCAACCCTCGCACCGATCTCTGATTGGGGTGACACCGACCTCTACGGTGTGCGTTGCATCTACACGGTGCTCGGCCAGTTGCCCGGCGGAAGCCTTCGCGAAATGCTCGATAGGGGTCGCAGGCTCACCCCGTCCCAGGCGCTTGTGGTGGGCCTCGACGTCTGCCGTGCGCTCCATGCCATCCACGCCGCAGGCTGGGTCCACGGTGACATTCGCCCCGCCACCATCGTTTTCGACTCCAATCGCCGCGCCCGGCTGGGGGGCCTCGACACTCTGACCCTTGAGAACATTGGGGAAGCCGACATCGAGCGGGCCCGTTATGCCGCCCCCGAGGTGGGCCAGGGCGCCGCACCCAGCGCGAGGTCCGATGTTTATTCGTTGGCGCTGACGCTCGTCGAAGCCGTCACGGGTGAAGTGCCGTTCAATGCAGACTCGGTGACAGTCGCGCTTTCCAATCGTGTCGACAAGTTGCTTCCGGTTGATGCCGACCTCGGGGCCCTCGCAAGCGTGATGGAGCGAGCCGCTCGACCCGACGTCGACAGTCGCTTCACCGCGCGTGAGTTTGGCGAAGCACTGGTTGCGGTTGCCAAGCGTGTGCCACGTCCGACGCCGATCGACGTCGTGGGTATCGACGAACTTCTCATTCCCATGCCGCCGGCGTCTGTCATCGACCACGGCGATGCCGGAGATCCGACGGGCGAAATTTCGCGACCGATTCACAGCGCGATAGAGAAAGACAAAGACCTCGCGAGTGCGGCACAAGGTGCACGCCCTGCGCAGGTCGACGATCCGACGGGTGAAATCGCGGCGGCCCGCAGCTCGCGTCTGCGTGGTCGAAAGATCGTCGCGATCGTTGCGGCGCTCGCCATCGTCGGTGGTGCGGTTGCCGGTTATTTCCTTCTGAAGAAGGAGAGCTTCCAGGTTCCCGTGCTTGTTGGTCTCACGCAAGGCGAAGCCGAGAATCTCATCGTCAATTTCGATTGGACGCTCGATGTGCGTGACGGACGCAGTGACGTCGTCGAAACGGGTCAGATCATTTCGACCGATCCGTCCGACGGTCGCATGTTGCAAGAGGGCAAAACTCTCACGATCGTCGTCTCGCAGGGGCGCACTTTCTCCACGCTCGAAGACTTCAGTGGCAAGACCATCGAAGAGGCGACGCGCCGGATCGAGGAAATGGGTCTCGTCGTGGTTTCGGCCAGAATCAACGACGAAAACACCCCGGCGGGCACCGTTCTCAAGTGGGCGGTGGCCGAGCAGCCGGCAGCCTCGGTGGGCGATCAGGTCGTGAAGGGAACGACCATCACGCTCACCGTGTCCGACGGGCCAGCTCCGCGTGTCGTGCCCAACCTGATCGGCCTCGACCCCGCAGCGGCAGAAGCCGAAATCCTGAAGCTGGGTCTCACCATCACAAAGTTGGCCGACGACATCGGCGAAGCCGAGGCCGGCAAGGTCGGGGGACAGGTTCCCGCGGCGGGCGAAACGGTTCCGCGTGGCGGCAGCGTCAGCTACTGGGTGTCGAAGGGCAAGGAACTCACCACCATCCCGTACGTGCAGATGCAGTACAAGGCAACCGTTGAAAAGCGTCTCACCGAGGCGGGCTTCGTGATCGGCACCGTGACGGGCAAGGCACCGACGCACCGACTGAAGAAGATGTTCATCGGCGGTGTCGAGGTGAAGAGCGGCGACGAGGTCTCGATGGGCGCAACCATCGACCTCGAGTACTACGGTGCATGAACGACGCGCCCGGCGTCGATGAAGTCGGCGTACTGCCGTGGCAGGCGGTGCGCGGAAAGCGATTCGTCCGCAAAGTTGCCAAGCGCATCGGCCTCAACCGCGCCTGGGCAACTCTCATCGTCGTGCTGTCTGGACTCTTCGCTGTCAGTGCAACGATCACAGTCCTCGTCGTTTCGCTCGACACAATCGCAACCGACCTGAACACCGACACATCCACCATCAACTGGGCACTCACCGGTCCGATGCTTGCGTTCGGAGTCGTGGGGCCGGCATTCGGCAAGGCGGGCGACCTCTGGGGTCACAAGCGGCTTTTCCTGCTGGGTCTGCTTGGTGCATCGATTTTTGCGGCTCTCACCGCGATCGCCTGGAATGCAACCACGATGATTCTTTTCCGCACGCTGTCGGCCACGGCGGGTTCGGCCACCGGTCCGGCGGCGATGGCGTTCATCAATCGCATGTTCGAACCCGAAGAACGCGTTCGTCCGCTGGGCTTCTGGAGCTTCACGACAGCCGGTGCGCCGGTGCTGGGCGTCGTGCTCGGCGCACCGATCGTCGAATCGGCGGGCTGGCGCGTGATCTTCGTTGTGCAGGCACCCCTTCTTGCAGTCGCATTGTTGGTCGCGTGGCGATTGCTGCCAGAAACCGATCGTCAGTCGAACGTGAAGTTCGACCTGCGGGGGTCGGCGATTTTGGGTGTCGGCGCAACATCGTTGCTGCTTGCCATCAACCGCGGCCATTCGTGGGGCTGGATGAGCGCGCCTGTGTTGGCACTTCTCGTCGTCGGTGTTTCGGGATTGTGGTTCTTTTTTCGGGTGGAACGAGCGGCCGAGGCACCGCTGTTGCCGATGCGTTGGCTGCGAACACGCAACGTTGTTTTCCCGACGCTCAGTCAGGCATTGATCAACTTCGCCTACATGGGTGGCTTCTTCGCAGTACCGCAGTTGTTGGAAAAGGGGCTCGACTACTCGACGTCGCACATCGGCTGGCTGATCATTGCGCGCCCGCTGACCTTCTCGATTGTTGCTGCCGCCGCGAGCATCATCACTTTGCGCATCGGAGAACGATCGAGCGGGGTCATCGGCGCATCGGCGACGATCGTCTCGATGTTCGTGCTCAGTTCGGTGGGTGTCGGCTCGTCCGATCTGGTGATCGTCGCCGGTCTCGCGCTCACCGGAGTGGGTCTCGGAGTCGCTGGTCCCGCTCTGACCGGTTTGTTGTCGAGCGCGGTCGACGCCGAGGACATCGGCACAGCGGCCGCCTTTCAGCAGTTGATGACGCAGTTGGGCGCCGTCACCGGCACCACCGTGATGACGATGGTGCATGAATCCACGCTCTCGCGTGGAGTCGTCGAAAGTTACGGCTACGCATTGTGGGCCGGCGCGTTCGCGGCATTTCTCGGCCTGCTCGCGGCGCTGCGGGTCTCGCCGTTGCGGAGATAGCGTCTCGAGCGATGTCCCGCAGATTGATTCCACTCGCTCTGCTGATCGCTTCCGCGATCGGTCTTTCCGCTTGCTCGAACGACTCGGACCAACTTCGTCTTTCCGGCGGCGTCAAGGACTTCGTCATGGATCAAAAGTTCACCGAGTTCTGTGCCGCGTACGACGAACTCAATCTTGCGATGAACGCCATGTCGGATCGCGGAACAACCAAAGAGACATTCGCCGTGGTCCTCGAAAAGAGTAAGGCTCTCGTCGAGGCGTCACCTGACGACATTGCCGATGCCGTTCTCAGCAACGATGCAATTCTCAACGCGATGAACCAGGCATTTGCCGAGCGTGGGTACGACGAGGAAAAAATCAGCGCTGACGAAGGTCTACGCCAAGAAGTCCAACGTCTTTATGCGCAAGAAGGACTACCCGAACTCACATCGAAGTACGCCGACTATCTCGTGACGAACTGCGGCGTTTCGGTCGAAGCCGACTGACGCCTGCCGTCACTCGGCTGTGATGTTCTTGATTTCCTCGGCGACGATCTTGGTGATGTCGGTTTGCGGAACAGCGGTTTGCATTCCCATGACCTTCATCATGTCGCCGACGACTTTGATTTTTCCCGACATGAAGGCCTGCATACCCGCGGCCTGATCCTGGTTCACGAAAATTGCCTTTGCAGTCGCATAGTCGGTGGTCACTGTTGCGTCGGCATCGGCGAGTTCGCCGAGGTCCATCACCATCTCGCCCGAACTGGTATCCATGAAACTCTTGACGGTGCCCTCGCCGAATGGCACGTCGGTGACCACCTGATTGATCTTGATGCTGAAGGTGATCATCGGTGCCTCGTCCTTGTACTTCTCGCGAATCTCGCGCGCGGCGGCCATCCACTCTTCGGACAAAAACTGGTGCGACATGCGACCAACCTACCCACACTCAGAGGTCGAGGGGAACGCCTGACAGGCCGGGGCGTCGCACGCCGGGTACTGCCACGAGGCCGACGTTGGCAATGACGGGTTCTGTGATGTCGCGGATCCAATAGCGATCGGACCCCCCGATGTCGGATGCAAGGGTCACCGACGGATGCGACGCCAGGCGAACGTTCGCCCAGCGGGCCACCCCGGTGTCGAACATCCCTCCGATCCATGCTCCCGCGCCGTGGTCGGCGAGTTTGTCCAACGCCTCGATGCAGGCGAGATAGCCGAATCGGGCGGGTTTCAGGGTCACGTCGGTGCACTCGTGGTTGGCCAGCGCGTCGAGGGCGTCCGAGGCGTTGCGCACTCCTTCGTCGAGGGCCACCCGAATTTCGCCGGTGGCAACAAGTGCCTGATGAGATGCCGTGTCGTGCGGTGCGAAGGGCTGTTCGACGATGTCGAGTCCGAGTTCGCCGAGCGATGCGAGGTGTCTCACGTCGTCGTTGCCGTACGAGCCGTTCGCGTCGCCCAACAACACGACTTCGTTCGCAATGACCGTGCGCAATTCACGCACCAGCTCGGTCGTGCGCAGCCCCGGTCCAATTTTCAGTTTCAGGCGTGAATACCCTGCGGCGACTGCTTCGAGTGCGTCGCGCACTACCACCTCGACTGCGTTCGATGCATCGGTTTCGTCCGGCGCAACGTTTCCCAGCGTCGCGCCGGCAGCCGCCGTGCGTTTGGGCGTCGTTCCGAACAACGATTCAAAGGCGACCCCGGAGGCACGCAACTGGGCATCGAGCACCGCCATTTCGAGTGCGGCGACGGCCATCGGGTGCCGTGAGCAGGCGTCGCCATCGATCGCGGTGACGAGCGCTCGGACCATCGCGGCGGTGACCGAGGTCTTCCCGGCAAAGGCAGACGGTGCAACGTCGGCGAGGAACTCCGCAGCGGCATCGGCGGTCTCGCCGGTGTAGGTCGAGCCGTCGGGTGCTCCGCATTCGCCCCACCCCTGTGTGTCGCCGGTCCCGAGGCCGACGATGAGCAGGCGTCGCGACCTGTGCTCTCCGTGGCTGGCGACAACGGGATGCACCAAATCGAGTTCGCAACGGTGCAAACGGATGAAACCCGCGGCATCGCCGACTTCGACGGGCGGCAGGGCACTCAGATTCACGAGCACACGCTAGGGCGTGACCTTTGGCGCCTTTACATTCCGCTAAGGATTGTGGCGCAAGCGACACCCGAAGGCAGACTTGGAGCCCTATGGCGCGCATTCTCGTGACCGAAGAAATAGCCGATGGCGGCCTCGACCGTTTGCGGCAGGCCGGCCACGAGGTCGACATTCAACTTGGCCTCAACCATGCCGAGTTGCTGTCGGTCGTGAAAGGGGCGCACGCGCTGATCGTGCGCTCGGCAACCGACGTCAACGCCGAAGTGCTCGCTGCTGGCGCGGACCTCGTTGTCGTTGGTCGTGCCGGCGTCGGCCTCGACAACGTCGACGTCGACACCGCGACGAAGCAGGGCGTCATGGTGTGCAATGCGCCGGAATCGAACATCGCCTCGGCCGCCGAGCAAACGATGGCGCTTCTCCTCGCCATCGCGCGAAACGTCCCTCAGGCGCATGCAGCACTGGTGCAGGGGCGTTGGGAGCGCAGCAAGTGGGAGGGTGTTGAATTGCTCGACAAGACCCTCGGCATCGTCGGCCTTGGTCGAATCGGCAAGCTGGTCGCACAGCGCGCGGTCGCATTCGGCATGCGGATCGTGGCGTTCGACCCGTACATTTCGGCCGAACGGGCCCGCCAGATGAACGTTGAACTGCTGCCGCTCGACCAGCTGGTCGCCGAGTCCGACTTCCTCACCGTGCACCTGCCGAAGACGAAGGAGACCGTTGGTCTCATCGGTCGCGAGATGTTCCTGAAGGCCAAGCGCGATCTGCGCGTCATCAACGTTGCTCGCGGTGGAATCATCGATGAGGCTGCGCTGTACGACGCACTCAAAGAGGGCATCATCGCCGGCGCCGCGCTCGATGTGTTCTCGAAAGAGCCGATGACCGAGTCGCCGCTCTTCACGCTGCCGAACGTCGTCGTCACTCCGCACCTCGGCGCGTCGACGCGTGAAGCGCAGGACAAGGCGGGCGATGCGATCGCCGACATGGTGCAGCTTGCACTCGCGGGCGACTTCGTTCCCTACGCGGTCAACGTCAATGCAGCCGATGCGAACGAAACCCTCAAGCCGTTCCTTCCGCTCGCCGAGCGCCTCGGTCGTCTCTTCGCAACGCTCGTCGGTTCCGCACCGAAGTCTCTCGAGGTCAGCGCCACCGGAGACATCGGCGGCTACGACACGCGCATTCTGACGCTCAGCGCATTGAAGGGCTTCTTCGGATCGCTGACGAACGAACCGGTCACCTACGTCAACGGTCCGCAGATTGCCGCCGCGGCGGGCTGCGAAGTCCGCGAGAACAATTCTTCGACGTCAACCAATGCCGATTACGTGAACCTTGTGACGCTGCGCGCCGAAGGCCACAGCATCGCGGCAACTCTCGTCGGCCCGCGACGCGAGGCACGTCTTGTTTTGGTCGATGATCACATCACCGACGTTCCACCTGCCGACAACATGCTCGTCGTTTCGAACGACGACCGACCTGGTGTCATCGGCATCGTCGGTACCTTGCTCGGCAACCACAACGTGAACATCGCCGACATGGACGTCGGCAAGGCACTGAAGCCCGGCACCGCATTGATGGTGATCGCGCCGACGGCTGAGGTCCCGACGGAAGTCGTCGAACAACTCCGCGTTGCCCCCGGCATCTTGAACGTCGCAGTCCTCCACGCCTAACGGAATCCCTCAAGGAATCTCGGCGCCTAGTGGTGCAGATTTTGCGCGGTTTTGCGCCGAGATCAATGACAGGTCGATTTTTCGGCGCGAAAATTGACGTTTCCTGCACCGCAGCGCGCCGAGAACCCCTAGTGGGGGAGGGTGGTGCGGGCGGCTTCGGCGGCCGCTGACGCGAAGTCGTCTCCCGATGATGCGTAGAGAACCGCTCGCGATGAGTTGATGATGAGGCCAAAGCCATCCGACGAGCGACCGACATTCAGCACCGTCGCTGCGTCGCCGCCCTGCGCGCCGACACCGGGAACGAGTAACGGCATGTCGCCGACGATCGCGCGCACGCGGGCGAGTTCATCGGGATAAGTGGCGCCGACCACCAGACCAACCTCTCCCATCTTCGCCCATTCGGCGGCGGCTCGTTCCGCAACGTGTTCGTAGAGCGGGCGGCCATCGACGAGTTGTGACTGGAACGTCCCGCTGCCGGCGTTGGACGTGCGACACAGCACGACGACGCCGCGCCCCGTCGACGAGAGAAACGGTTCGAGTGAATCGGTGCCGAGATACGGGTTCACGGTGACGGCGTCGGCTCCGTACCGGTCGAAAGCTTCCCGTGCGTACAACTTGGCGGTATCGCCGATGTCGCCGCGCTTTGCGTCGAGTATCAGTGGAATGTCGGGATGTGAGGTCTTGATGTGATCGCACACGCGCTGCAGCTGAGCCTCGGCGCCGACGGCCGCGAAGTAGGCGATTTGCGGCTTGAAGGCACAGACGTGCGGTGCGGTCGCATCGACAATTGCGATGCAAAAATCTGCGATTGCCTCCACGCGACCGGACATCGCGCCGGGCAAGCGAGAAACGTCGGGGTCGAGACCGACGCACAGCATCGAGCCGGTGGAGCGCCACCGGCCGTTCAGTTTCTCGAGGAAACTCACTCTTCGATCGTGATGGCGGCCGTCGGGCACAGCTCGGAAGCTTCGCGTGCCTTGGCCTCGAGGTCGCCTGTGGGCTCCTCAACCAGGATGTAGAGATAACCGTCGGACCGGATCTCGAAGATCTCGGGAGCCACTTGTGTGCATGCACCCGTCGAGGCACACACGTCAAAGTCAACAACTACGCGCATGTGTCGAGACTACTTGCCCTGACGCTCGGCGGCGGCAAGGACCGCCCGAAGCGATGCGGTGATGATGTTGGGGTCGGTGCCGACGCCCCACTTCACCGAGCCCGAGGATGTCGAGCTTTCGACGTAGGCGACCGCGGTTGCATCGGCTCCGGCACCGAGGGCGTGCTCGGTGTAGTCGAGAACATCAATGTCGATGCCGAGACCGGTCCGCAGGCCGTGCACGAAAGCATCGATCGGACCATTGCCCTGACCGACGACCGTGTGCCGCTCGCCCCCCACATTCACCTGGGCAGTGATTGTCGTTGCGCCGGTCGAATCGCTCTTCAGCTCGTGACTGTCGAGGTGCATTGTTGGCGCGACGGGCAGGTACTCGGTCTTGAACGCATCCCACATGATGACGGGCGAAATTTCGGTCCCCGAATCTTCGGTGATGTGCTGGATCGTCTTGGAGAACTCGATCTGCAGACGTCGCGGCAAGTCAAAGCCATGTTCGGTCTTCATGATGTACGCGACGCCACCCTTGCCGGACTGGCTGTTCACACGGATCACCGCTTCGTAGGAACGCCCGACGTGCTTGGGGTCGATCGGAAGGTACGGAACGCCCCACTCGTTGTAATCGGCTTGCAGTGCTTCGAAACCCTTCTTGATTGCGTCCTGGTGGCTTCCCGAAAATGCGGTGTACACCAGGTCGCCCACGTACGGGTGACGCGGGTGCACCGGAAGGCGGTTGCAGTATTCGGCGACGCGGCGCAGCGCGTCGATGTCGGTGATGTCGAGTTCGGGGTCGACGCCGTTCATGAACAGATTCATTGCAAGGTTCACGATGTCGACGTTGCCGGTGCGTTCGCCGTTGCCAAAGAGCGTTCCTTCGACACGGTCGGCGCCAGCCATCACGCCGAACTCGGCCGCGGCAACCGCACAACCACGGTCGTTGTGCGGGTGCAAAGACAACACCACCGACGAACGGTTCTTGATCGTTCGGCCGAACCACTCGATGACATCGCCGTACACGTTGGGGGAGTAGCACTCGACCGTCGCGGGCAGGTTCAGAATGATCGGGTTCTCGGGTGTCGGCTCGATGACCTCCATCACGGCCTCGCAAATTTCGATTGCGAACTCGGGCTCGGTGAGGGTGAACGACTCGGGCGAATACTCGTAGCGCACCTTCGTATTCGGCACCGTTTCTTCCAGCTTCTTGCACAACTTGGCGGCGTTCACCGCAATGTCGACGATGCCCTCCTTCTCCAGCCCGAACACCACGCGACGCTGCAGAGGGTTGGTGGAGTTGTAGAAGTGCACGATGGCCCGCGGTGCACCGGCGATGCACTCGTACGTGCGCTCGATCAGCTCGGGCCGACTTTGCACCAGAACCTGAATCGTCACGTCGTCGGGAATCATGTCTTCTTCGATCAGCATCCGAACGAAGTCGAAATCGGGCTGGCTGGCGGACGGGAAGCCCACCTCGATCTCCTTGAAACCCATCTTCACCAGCTCGACGAACATCCGGCGCTTGCGCTCGGGGTCCATCGGGTCGATGAGAGCCTGGTTGCCATCGCGGAGGTCGACCGAACACCACAACGGTGCCTTGTCGATGATGCGATTCGGCCACGTGCGGTCCTTCAGCACCACGGGGACGAACGGCTTGTACTTGTCGAACGCCATCTTCTTGGGGGTCACGTTTGCTGGTGGCATTGGTTTGGCTTTCTTTTGGGTATTCGTTCGGAGAAACAAAAAATCCCCCTGGCCTTTCGGGCGCAGGAGGATCGGCGACAGCGGTATGCGGCTGTCGCCGTTACGTAAGGAGGAGGCTCAGGGACTTCGTCACTGGGAAGAATGCTACCCCCACCCGTCGACTGCCGCAATCGCGCGGCACTCGTGGCTGCACAGTTCGGCCAAAAGTTGCTCCATCTTGGTGATCTCCTCGCGTTGGGTGGCCGATACCCGTCTCGCGAGGGCTCGAAGGCTGCCATCGACACCCTCGGCGACCTCGGCGGCGGCCAGGGTGACCGCGCCCTCATGATGGGCAATCATCAGCACGAGCCATCGAATGTCGTAGTCCCGCGCGGTGAGGACATTGAGTTCGTTGATCTCGTCGGGGCTGATCCAGCCGGGATAGCGGACCGATGCGGCGACACTCCAATCGGTGAGTCGCCGCTCGAGGTCGTGCAGTTCGCTCTCGTGGTACGCCGACATCTTGAACACGAGACGTCGTAATCGCACGTCATCGACGCGGGGAACGGCATTATCGAGCAACTCGACGCCCAGTCGATGGTGGGGAACCATCGCGCTGACGAAAATGCGATCTGCGTTCGACGGTGTGGCTCCGCTGCAGCCGGTCACCAACGATGCTGAAGCGAAGATTGCCAACACGCCGACGATGTGGGCGGACCGACGCACGACCTCAGCCGCCTGTGATCGCCGCGTACGCCTCGGCTACCTGGTCGACCGGAACGACATCCGACTCGGGTGGACGCACGGGGTCGACGACCTTGCGTTCGAGGATGTCGATGACCACGGGTGCATTGCCACCCGCAGAGTTTCCTTCGAACCGCATCATCGATCCGTCCGTTGCATCGAGCCAATAGATGTTCCGATTTCCGTAGCGTAAAACTTCGACTGCCCTGTCGCGCAGGGTGTCGGTGCGCATGAACTCGCTGCCCTTTTTTTGTTGCACCAGCAGGGCGTTGTCGGGCTGTTCGGCGGCGAGGCCGACGATGAGGCCAACCAATCGATCGAGTTGCCGCACCGACGGATTCGGTTGGTGCGCGATCCACGGTGTATCCGGCCCGCCGAGTCCCGAGACGATCGCGTCCATCGCCGGGCGGCGTTCGAGAATGAACGTCTCCTCCCAGTACACCTCGGTGATTCCCGCTTCGCTACCGACTCCGCGCACGAATGCCCGACCTCTGTGGCTCTCCCAATCGATCAAGCCGGACAGAGTCAGCGATTGGTTGCCGTCGGGTCCGAGAAACGCCGAGATCGCCTCGAATTCGGCTCCCTTGGCCAGGTAGTTCGTGTAGCCGGCCTGCGACAAACGCTCGGCCTGCGTCTGGGTGAGCGGTGCCGCCTCGACCGTCTTCCTGTCGTCGCCACCACACGCAGACAACAGCGTGCATGCTGCGACCGCGACGAGCACGCGAAAGTTCACGACGGCACCGTGATCGAATCGATGTCGATCACTGGCATCGCACCGGCGCCCGCGACGTCACGAACAGCTGATGCCGGCATCGTCTCTTGCGCTGCAGGGGCCGGAATCTTTCGATAGTCGACTCGTGGCGGCGCAATCGTTCGTGGGCTGTCGGGCATCGAAAAATCCGCCGCATCAACACCGCATGGCATCAATGCCTCGATGTCGGCGGGAACGGACGACGCGAAATCGTTCCCGGAAAAGCAGTTGCCGGCCGCACCCCGAGAACCGACGATGGCAAACAGGAGGTCGATGCCGTTGTCCGCCAGTACGTTGCCTTCGATGCGGTTGTTCTCGGGGGCGTAGTCCTTCAACGCCAGCAACTCAATGCCCGCACGATCGTTGCCCGTCACGCGGTTGCGCAGGATCACGTTCTTCGTTCCGCCACCGACTGCAATTCCACTCCCGAAGAATCCTTCGGGAATCGCCGGTGCCGTTGGGTCGTCGTTGTCGACCACGATGTTGCCCACGATGGTGGCTTCGGCCTGGGGGGCGAGCTTTTCCATGTCCTGGGAATTCGGTGTCATCCCCAGCCGGTTGTTGCGGAACTCCGAATTCGCAACAACCACACCACCGGACGCATTCGTACCGTAGTAGCCGATGGCGTTGCGTTCGGCCACCACGTCGGTGATCACCACGTTGCAGGGCTTGCACTGTCCAACGTAAATGCCCGAGTCGGGGTGGCCCGATGCCAGGGAATGTTCGATCAAGCCGTCTCGCGAGGCAAACGCGTAAATGCCGTAGAGGCCGTTGTTGTAGGTCGTCACCCAACTCACGCGGTAGCCGGTCAACACTGCGTCATCGGTTCCGAACGTGACTCCATCACCCGATCGACCCGCTGCGGTCGCCGCAGACACGCCGTTGAACACCACGCCGTTCTGGACGTAGTTGCGAATCGTCATGTTCTCGACGGCTACGTTGTCGGCAATCACCGACACACCGTTGGTGAGCTTGTGTTCGCCGTCGAGAATCACGGTATTGCGGTCGACTCCGCGCAGCGTGATTCCCTCGACGTCGACGGTCACGCCTGCGCGGTAAATCCCGGCCGCAATCTCGATCGTCGTCCCGGGCTTGGCTCTCTCCACCGCTTCGGTGATGGTCGCCGCGTCACCGGGAACACGGATCACCCGAGCCGACGGAGCATCGTTGCCGCAAGCCGCACTCACGATCACAACGAACACGGACACGATCAGTCCCGTCGCAATCGAAGAGGTACGACTTTGCTTCATGGTCTCGTCCGAGGCTAGGTGCCGCGGCGCTCACCGAGTGCGGAAAAATTTTCCGCCTACACGAGGAAGTTGTTGAACTGCCACGGGTCGCTGTGATCGAGCTCGGCGCCCTCATCGCTGACGTGGGGGAACAGCGGCTTGCGGGTCGACAGCGGATCCCAGTCGATCGATCCCGAGAACATGGTCCCGAGATACGGCGTCGCCAGCTTCAGAATGCGGTCGTAGGGCAGATCGTCGGGTACGCACAGACCGCGCTCGGGTTCGTCGAACATCCACTGCACCGCGGCCACAACCGAACACGCCACCTGCAGCGTCGTTGCGCTTTGGTGGGGCAGGATCGCGCGCGCCTCTTCGATCGACAAACACGAACCGAACCACCACGACTTGTACGGATGGCCCATCAACAACACGCCGAGCTCGTCCTTGCCGTGGTCAATCTCGTCGTTCAGGATGCGCTGCTTGGGCTGCATCTCCCAATTGCGCCAACGCAGTTCCTGAACGCTTGCGATTGCGGCGTCGGTGGGGCAGTACGCATAGTGCACGGTCGGCCGATAGATCGCCTCGCACTTGTCGTCGTACACCGAGAGGTGTTCGCACATCGTGTACGCCTCGCCGTGGCGAATCACCATGCCATGAATCTCCGACGACGGAACGCGACTACGAACCAGAACCTCCATGCCCGGCTTGGCGATGCAGATTTGATTCCGCGGTCCGTTCTTCGTGTGTTGGTGGCCATTGCGCGGCAACTTCTTTTCGTGTGTGCCCCAGCCCATCTCGGCCGGAGCAATGCCTTCTTCGAAGAAGCCCTCGACGCTCCACGTGTTCACGAATTCGTTCGGCGCCTTCGGCACGAGACTCGTCTGCGTATCGCGTTCGGCGATATGGATCACCTTGGTGCCGGTCAACATCGCCAGATGGTTGAATCGGCCCTCGGCCAGCGCAAGCTCGAGCTTCGGCTTCACGGCACCGGCACGACCCTCGCTCAGCAACTTCGTCGAAATCTCGACCAGCGCCTGTTTCACGAAGTGAGACACCAAACCGGGGTTCGCGCCGTGCTCAACGACTGCGGTCGGCCCCGAGTTCCCGCCCCAGCCTCGAACCATTGCGGCCAACGACTGGTGTCGCACGTACAGCGTGCGTTCAAGCGGGGGAGTAGATGCAAGATCGTCGTACGGATCCCACACTTCGACCGATGTGTTGAGGTAACGCACGCCGTGGTCGTGGCACCAGCCGATGATGGTCGGTGCGTCGATGTTCCATGCCAGGTCGAGCAACATGTCGCCGGCTGAAACATGTGCCGACAGCACCTCGTCGAGGTTGTCGGGCGTGATCTGCAGCGTCTTGTACGTCACGCCGGCCGCAAGCGCATCTGCAACGCGGTGACGGTTGTCGACGAAGTCGATGATCGTGATTGCGGAGGGATCTACCTTGACATCGCGAATCAACAGTGGAAGCGCCGCCTGCGTGACTGATCCGCATCCGAGGAACAGCACCCGCCCGGGGCGGGTCACTTCGTGGCCTCCAGCGCCAGAAGCGCCGCGAGCTCGGCGTCGAAATCGACGTCGCTCGGAAGAACGAACTGCTGCCAGTCGTACGCGGTGCCTTTCACTGCAGATGCGGCGTAGAGACCGGACAGTGCGAGGTCGATGAAGGTCGATGACTCTTGGTGGGTGCCGTTATGGACGGACACGGATTACCTCCTTGTTCAGATCACACGAGGTGAAGAAGGGGCGGATACGTGGCGCTCTCCCTAGCGGTGCACACGTGCGGTGCAGTTCAAGCGCGTGAACCATAACGACGCACTGGCGGCGATGTCTACTAACTGAGTCGTCAGTCAGTATTTCGCCCCCGCGCACCGTTAGCCTTCAAAGAAGTGTCAAGCACAACCCCCACCGCGTTCGCCGACCTCGGCGTGCCCGACGACATCGATGCCGGTCTCGCAGCCGCAGGATTCAACGCACCTTTTGCCATCCAGACCGAGGCCATTCCCGTCGCCTTGAAGGGCCACGACGTCTGTGGCCGCGCCCGTACCGGCAGCGGCAAGACCCTCGCCTTCGGTATACCAACACTCGCGCGCATCGACCGCGACGCAGCCCCGAGGAAGCCGCACGGCCTCGTCCTCGTGCCGACACGCGAGCTCGCTCTGCAGGTAGCCGAAGTTCTCTCGCCGATCGCCAAGCACTGCGGCATGCGGGTCCTCGCGGTCTACGGCGGCGCGTCCCGCGACAAGCAGATAGATGAACTCGAGCGTGGTGTCGACCTTGTCGTCGCCACACCGCTGCGTCTCATCGACCTCATCAAGGCCGGTGAGGTCGCCCTCGACAAGATCACCGTCATCACCCTCGACGAAGCCGACCGCATGGCCGACGAAGGATTCACCCCCCAGGTCGAGTGGATCCTTCGTCACATCACCGCCGAGCACCAGACCATGCTCTTCTCGGCCACGCTCGACGGCCAGGTCGGCCACCTCGTCAATCGGTACCTCAAGTCGCCGGTCGAAGTTGCCGTCGACTCGGCCACCGAAACCGTCGGCACGATGCGCCACCTCTTCCTCGCCATTCACCGTCTCGACAAAGACAAGGTCATCGCCTCGATGGCCGCCGGGGCCGGACAGACCGTTGTCTTCTGCGACACCAAGCGCCAGTGCGACCGCGTCGAGCGAGCACTCCAAGACATCGGTGTGAAGGCCGCGGCAATTCACGGCGACCTCACCCAAGTTGCCCGCGAAAAAGCGCTCAAGCGTTTCGAGGCAAACCAGATCAACGTCCTCGTCGCCACCGACGTCGCCGCACGCGGTATCGACATCGACGACGTCTCGCTCGTCGTGCACTACGAGCCGCCGATCGATGTGAAGGCCTACCTCCACCGTTCGGGCCGCACCGCCCGCGCCGGCCGCGACGGCTGGGCCGTCACTCTCGCCGAATACAACCAGCACACCACATGCCGCATCATCCAACGCGGCCTGCGGCTCGACATCCAGCCGCCGATCGAAGTCTTCTCGAACGACCCACGCCTGAAAGACCTGCGCAAGTTCTTCCCCGACGCTTGAACTCCGTCAGGTACCATTTCCCCAAATACCTGATGGGGGATTTGATGAAAAAGCATCCACGTTTCGGACTTCTTGCTGCCGCACTTTTGTTGACATCGTCCGTGGCGCTCGCGACTGGAATCACGGCGAACGCTGCACCGAAGGCCTCCGTTGTATCCGTCACCACAACGAAACCCGATGGCACTTACAAGGTTGGTGACGAGATCCCGATCATCATTACGTTCTCCGAACCCGTCACAACCGAAGGTTGGGTCGGGATCCTTCTCGAAACCGGCCCGTCGGATCGCGTCGCCCGCGGCCCGAAGGACTCGCGACGTCAGACAACGCAGACGCTCGAATTGTTCTACACGGTCAAGCCCGGTGATGTATCGAACGACTTGGACGTCTACTCAAAAGACGCATTCCTTCCAGGCGATGCGACGTTCACCGCCAATGGCGAAGACGTCGATCTGACTCTGCCGAACCCAGGCTCGTCGAAATCGCTAGGCGGATCGAGCAACCTCGTCATCGACGGTACCGACGTCGATGAACAGTGGTCGAGCCCGATGGATTCGGTCAAGGGTTTGCACGGAATCGTCATGAACGAGGACCTGCGAGAAAATGTCTCGTTTCTCGATGTTGAAAACCAGAGATTTGGTCCCTACTGCACTTCCACGACGGACACGGCATGCTCGGGTCAGCCGGTGCACTTTCGAGCCGTCTTACCCGTGTGTACGACCAATGCGCAGCTCGACTGCATCGAGAGTGTGACCGCGGTCGGAAGCGATGCTTCAGAGGCGACAGCCGAATTCGCCGAGGTGTTTCCGAAGAAGGGCACCCTTGATTTCACGGGATCACAGGCTCTCAAGATTCCTTCGGGTGGAACCACGAGCATCTTCCGCATCAAGGCGTATCCGCACACAACCGTGGCCGGAAAGACCTATGACACGTATGCGGTAACTCTCGCAATGGGTGGCGGCAACCAGGCAGACGGCTCAATTGGATCGCGCACAATCTTTGCAAGCATCACGCCCGTCATGTTCAGGGACGTGGAATGCGATGAGCGGTACAACGGACGATGCATGGACGGCGGCCAAGACCAAGACAATGCAGGCGTTGCAATCGACATGGACAACGGGTTTAGGTGCATTTTGTGGGACCAAGTCGACGGCAATGGAGACGGGAAGATCTACGCGGACACGCCCGGTGATCGCACGATTTGTGCTCTCAAGCGGTCCTTCCCTGAAGGAATTCGATTCACTCTGAAGGCTCGCTTGGCATCTGAGCCTGGTGGATGGTTGCACGGTCGTATGGACTCTCCTGAGATCCTGTTCGATACGAACAAGGACCGTTCACTGGTGACGATCAGTGCGGGGCCGGTACGAGTTCCAACCTTTGCGGGAGTCGCTCCATACGCCTCCCTGCCGACCTCAATTCAGAAGCACTACGACGCGCTTTGCCAAGCGGATTGTCAGTCCTTCCGATTTGGACCACAACAGAAGGATATTTCGACTGTCAAGCGACATCTCTTCGTTGGTCCCGACCCATATTCGCCGCAGGCTTTCTCTGAATTGGCGCTGTGGCGTGACTTTCTGAACGACACCGCCAATGCGCTTCCGAGTCAGTGGTCGGTCCGAACTCTTGACAAGGGTGAGATGGCGAGTGCAAGCGATTGTATTTCAACCGGTTCTGGAGTGAAAGGCGTCGTGACGACGAATGCAACGGCGTACGTGAAGGGGCCGCCGGCGTTTGACTCGGAGTCGAAGACGTTGAAGTATGAGGTTGCGGCGCCGCACTATGAAAAGGACGGCAAGACTGAATTCAAGGGCGTCTACAACCTGATCGTCCGCGAGGACGTCGCGGAATGCATGTACGGCTTCTCGAACGCATTTGCGGCGCCTGCGCCGCCAGAGGAGTTCGCTGATGAGGCCGACCCCGACGTTTATGTCGAGGAAGAGCCGTATACCGACGAAGCGATTTACGCCGAGGAGTACCCCGAATTTGGCGAAGAGTTTCTGGACACCGACGACGGCAGTTACGAAATGTACGAAGACGTCGAGTTTGAGGAAGTCTCCTTGGAGGATTATGTGGAGGAGGAAGAGGACTTCACGTTGACCGAGGACGTGTCGGACTCCGGCGAGGTAATTGAAGAGGAAGAAATCTTCGAGGAAACAGTGGTGGCGTCAATTGATGCCGAAATTCTGACCGAACTGCAGAAGGCTGCGACGGCGAACACGACGATCGAGTTGGCTGATGGCTGGTTCAAGTTCTCCGCGACGAACTTCACCTTCTCGAAGCCGACCGTAAAAGTGAACTTTGCGGCGACACCGGCGAAGGTCGTGGCATGCATTGCTGGGTCAACGGTCAAGTATGTGAAGTCAATTCGTTCCCAGTGTCCTGCGGGGACGTCGATCGCCAAGACCGCGTATTGCGTGAAGGGCAAGAAGGTTGATGCTGTTGTCGGGGCGAAGCCGAAGTGTCCGAAGGGTACGAAGGTGGGGAAGGCGCTGAAGTGTGCCAAGGGTGACGATGCCCGCTTGGTTGTGGCGATTGTTCCGAAGTGCGCGAAGGGCTGGTCGAAGGTGAACACCTATGTCTGCGTGAAGGGGAACATCGCCCGCAAGGTGAGTGCGGTTCAGGTGAAGTGCGCAAATGGATTTGCTTTGGCCAAGCAGTTGACGTGTGTGAAGGGCAAGGTCGTGTCAACGGTGACTGCTGTGAAGCCGAAGTGCCCGAAGGGCTACCGAACAAAGAAGTAGCCGTAGTCTTCGGACTCGACGCACACACTCCGGGCAAGGCACCTTGCATCGGAGGAACATGGCAATCGACAACACACGAAGGTCTAGGCTGTTTTCAGACCTTGAGCCGGTCATCGGGAAAGAAAGCGCGGAGGTGATCATGAATTCGTTGAATTACGAAGGAACAGAGTCTCTCGTGACGAAGGAAGATCTTCGCTCTGAACTCGGCTCTCTGCGACGCGAGATCGACGACAAGTTCGAAATGATGATGGCGCATCTTGACAAGAAGCTCTTGAACATGAAGATCTGGTTCATGGTGACCGGACCCGGCGTGGCCTTCGCGGCTGTCAACCTTTACAAGAAGTAACCTGCGGCGGGTGAGAACCGCTCAACGACTCGTCACAGTCTGCGGTGTGACCGTGCTTCTGACGCTGACGGCATGTGCAGAAGACGCGACGCGCCAAACCACGCCCACCGAGACGACGGACTCCGTGGCGGCGACCACCACCACGACTGAACCTGCGACGTTCTGCGGCGTTGCGCAGATCTATGCCACCGAGGTTGTCGATGCATTGGAAAACGAGTCGAATCAAGCGGCCGAAGATTCGCCGATGAACACTCGTGCGTTCTGGGAGCGTTACAAGGAACTCCAAGAGCAAATGCGCGACCTCGCTCCGCCGGAGATCAAGGATGATGCCGAGACGTCGTTCGAGTCGGCGATGGCCGCATACGACTACATGGAGCAGTTCACATTCTCGATGAAACTGGCGTCCGAAGACCCGAGCTTTGCGAACGATGAACGATTCACCGGCGAGAAGTACGTGAAGGCCGGGGTGGCATTCCAGAACTACATCGACGAGAACTGCGGCATCGAACTCACCAAGTGAGTACGACGTTGGCTGTCATACCGACTGGATGACACCGACAGCGACGCGGAGCCGGTCGAGCAGCGGAAGAGCCGCGGGTGGCCAGGATTTCGCCTCGAGCGCCTCGAGGAGGTTGCGGTACCACCACTGTTGGCTTTCACGTGGGGCGTTGAAGTTGGCCCAGAAGTCGGCGACCTTCTTCCCGGCGGTGCGCCACCGTTGAATGTCGCGGGCCGACTGTTCGCTGTTGTGAACCTTGTCGGCCAAGACGACGAGCAGCGAAGGGGCACCGTCGGGTTTGTGGGCCAGGCGTTCCAGGTACACATCTTTGCGGCGGCGCCAATCGGCAAGTCGCTGCTCGCGCGTCATCTGCGATTCGTCTCCGCGGTCGGTGTCGTCGGTGCATTCGAGCACAATGTCGGCCACAGCCGGCCCGACCAATTGGGTGAGATGTGCATGGGTCATCGGCGTGTCTTCGATGACGTCGTGCAACAGCGCCGCCGAGGCCTGCACCTGTGATCCACCGTGTTCGATGACCAACGCGGACACCGCCATGAGGTGCGAGATGTACGGCGTGTCGTCGGTCTTGCGGGTCTGGTCGGCGTGGTACTCGCGTGCCACCGAGAATGCTGTGTCGAAGTCGCTGCTGGCGTACCAGCGGGGTTTGTCTGTCACGGTGTCATTGTCTCCCATGTGTGTGGCGGATGGCGGAATGGAAAGGCGGGGTCACCAGCTGTAACCGTCACCCTCGGGGGCGTCGTCGAGAACATTGACATCGCGTTCTCGCTCGTCGCCGTAGTCGAACTCGATCACCGGCAAATCGTCCTCGGCCATCTGGTCGACGAATTCGGGCGGGACGGTGTAGACGGCACTGCAATCGCCGCACGAGACGATGGCCCATCCTTCTGGTGTGTAGGCCTCGCATTCGGCATACGGCTGGCCGCACAGCAGGCAATGGGCGCCTTGATTGAACCATTCGGTGATCGGCTGGTTCATCGTGCACCCCAACTGTTGAGGTCGGCGTACGACGCGCGCCACCATTGCAGCATCAGGTTGAAAAGCCACGTGTCGCCGGCGAAATCACCGCGGCGGAACACCCAGAGACCGGTCGATTCGTCATCTGCCATCGCCCGCACTTCGATGCCGTCGATGTCGCAGAGGCGGTGCAGGGAGTCGGCGGCCGCGAACGTGGCGGGGGAAAGCGCATAGGAACGTCCGAGCCAGGCTTCGGCTCGATCGAGGGCGGTTGGGGTCGGAATGTGCTTCATGCGAGGCCTTTCGGAACCTTGGTCAAGAGCGGAAACCGAATTGTCCCCGCAATAAACGGCGGTTTCCTGCCGGTGCGTGAAAGGAGAAAAGCCGCACCGACAGGACGGAACCCCGAGGGAGAAGGTGGTTCGACGCGCCGTCAACAACAAGAACAGCATGACAGAGGGGTGTGACACGACGGACGGGACACGGCCTGCGCACACATGGGGGCATGACGACATACGACGAGCGCAATAGACTTGCCGCACGTGCCGACACTGTGCTCGGCACCGGAGAGGCCCAAACCCTGATGGACATGCTGTCGACCGGAGAACGGCTCGAGATCGAAATCGTGAAGCTGCGCGCCGAGATGGACCAGCGCTTCGCGCGAATGGAGCAGCAGTTCGTCGACCTTCAGCGCAACATCCTCGAGGGCGTCGACGCGAGGATCGCGGGAGCCGACGCAAAGATCGTGGGACTTGATGCGAAGTTTGCTGCCTTGGCAGAAAGGCTCGAGGTGAAGATCGACAGTGCCGTTCGATTCAATCGCGGAACTGTGTGGGCCGCAGTCGCAACAATGGCCGCGTCGGTACTGGCAGCCGGCGTCGCAATTGCGATCGCCATCGCATTCGGCTGATTCATCACAGGTAGCCGGCGAGTGCCCGGTTGTCGACGACGAACGCCGTCGACGGATCGGGGGCCCGCCAGGCACCGCTCGTCTCTTTCAGCTTCGGCAGACAGTCATTAGGTGCGAGCTCGCGAAGATGGCGTGAACCCGGCCGAGCGAGACGTCCCACGCGCATCGCGTGCACGTCGAGGATCTCGCCGAACAGTTTCCGCATCTCGCGGCCGTTACCGAACCCGCGGCCCCGGGGCAGTCGGTAAATGATCCGACAAAGCGGTGCCTGGATGCGTGCCGTCTCGTAGTCGTTCTCGCGGGCGATCACGTTGAAGATTTCCAGCAATTCGTCGTTCGAGTAGTCGGGAAAGTCGATCGTGACGTCGAAGCGGCTTTTCAGGCCCGGGTTCATCTCCATGAACTTGGTCATCTCTTCGGGATAGCCCGCCACGACGACGGCTATCTTCCCGCGGTTGTTCTCCATGAACGTCAGCAGTTCCTCGACCGCTTCGCGGCCGTAGTCGTAGCTGTGATCGCCGGCCAACGAATACGCCTCGTCGATGAACAACACGCCGCCCTTTGCCTGCTCGCATACCTGACGTGTCTTCAGCGCGGTTTGTCCGACGTATCCGCCAACCAGGGTCGAGCGGTTGGCTTCGATCAGGTGACCGCTCGACAACAACCCGAGCGACTTGTACAACTGGCCGATCAAACGTGCCACGGTGGTCTTGCCGGTTCCGGGGTTGCCCGTGAACACCAGGTGCGGCGACGGAAGGACCGCCTTCATCCCTGCATCGAGGCGCAACTTTTCCAGTCGCTGACGGGCCACCAGACCGCGGGTCACGTCTTTCACGGGTGCCAGACCAACCAGCTTGTCGAGCTCGGCCAGAACCTGGGCGGTGGTCATGGGCCGTGCCGGAATCGAAACCGGCCTGCGTGCATTGCTCAAACTCATCGATGTCATTGCGTCCTCCCCGTTATTCTCTTCGCTGTCACTCTCTTCGCTGTCGTCTTCGTCTTCTTCTTCATCGATGCAGTTGATGGCGTCCGGGTGGGTACCGAGCAAATGAACGATCGCGGCTGCGTCACCCCACACGTGGGAGATGCTGCCGATCGCTTGTTCAACCTCGTCTGCCGAACGGCGACCCTGGAACAAAACCGAGTGGGTCAACCACACGTGCACCGTGTCCTTGTCGCGCTCTTCGAACCGCACCGAGCAGAACGGCAGCCACTCGGTGAGGTCCCAAAGACGTTGATACATCCCGTGACTCGGCTTGCCGAACCCGGCACATGCATCGATGCGCATCACAACCGTGTCGTTGAACCGGGCGTAGAGGTGAACCCGCATCTGGACGTCGTCATCGTGTTTGACGAACAAGAACTTCGACGCCGACGTACCCTCGCCGTCGTTGACGATGCGCCCGAAGCGCCGCAGAACCTCGCCTGCCTTTTCCAGCAGTTCGCCGGGCACCTCGCTCACTTCACGTCTCCGAACACCTCGTCCGTCCACTCGTTTTCCAGGAAGTCCCAGAACGTTTCGTTGTAGGTCTGGTACAGCGGCCAGCAGCCGTGCAACCACGCGTGGGCGTCGGCGTGTGGCACCCCGAAGTGGCTCATGTACCAGGCCTTCAGAACCAGACCGGTGCGCGAGCGGCCACCGTGGCAGTGCACCACCACATCGTGACCTTCGGCTGCAAAGGCCTCGATTGCTTCGACTGCATCGCGCACGGCGAAAGCCAGCGATGGGTTCTGCAACGGACCTTCTTTGTCGCGCATGTACACCTCGCGGCGGTGTGTCCGGCCGGCAAAGCGGTCATCGACGATGCACATCGACACCACAGCCATGTCGGCACGCGACCCGGTTGCACCTTCGAGGTTTGCCGCCAGAACCGCGGCGCCTGATCGCGACGCAGCAACAACCTGTGGACCGCGAGGAGCCTCGGTTGCGGTGCGCGTTGCCGGCCCATGATCGAGCAAAGCACGTGCCAGGTCGTGCAGGTCCATCGCCGAATAGGTCGCCACGTTGCCGTTCGGGCGACGAAGCGAACCGTTCACCGCCGAGACCCACCGTGACGGGATGCCCTGCAGGCCGTAGACCGCGCCGGCGATGGCGCCCGTCACCGCAGCAACCGTGTCGGTGTCGCCACCCAGATCGATTGCAGCAATCACCGCGTCGGCGAACGACGAAGTGGAGCGAACCGCCCATACGGCCTGCGCCACACATGTCCACGCAGAACCGTTCGATGGTCCTTCGTCGGTGAAGGGAGACCACTTCGGCGACAGCAACGCCGCGTAGCGATCGCATTCCGCTTTCGGAATAGCCGGTAGCACCGAGAACCCTTCGACGCGCAGGTGAATGTGTGTGTCGAAAGCGCCCGACACGATGGCCGATCGCACCAGTTCGGCAACTACCGCAGCACCGACGCCGACGCCCGCATCGAAGTGCGTCAGTCGAGCCTGGTCGAATGCGATCAACCAAGTGTCGATACGACCCCAGCGCACGCCCGCGATGCCGACGGGCACCACACGCATGACGCCACCGTTGCCGCCGCTCTGGCCGAGCAACGAGTGCCCCGACTCGGCGGCCTTGTGCCACGGAGCGCCCGACCGCAGGGCGGCCGACGTGGTGGAACCGACATCACGAGCGCCCTGCACCCACGCCGCGAAGCGATCGAAGGTGTGCGCGGGGTCGAACTTGCCGTCGAAAGCCACGAGAGACTCGGCCAAGGCGACCGCCATCTGTGTGTCGTCGGTGAATTCACCCGGGGCCCACCCGAATACTCCGCCACCGATCATCTCGCCCGTCCCCGTCAACACGGGGGAGGGGAACCGCTCCGAGTACTGGCCTGCCGGCCCGAATTCGGCGAATGCGCCGAGCGCATCACCCACTGCCTGGCCCACCAGGGCGCCAACGGCGCGCTGCATCTGGGCGGGGTCGATATTCCTGGGGTCGAGAGCATCTTTGATGACGGTCATTGCACCTCCGTGCGATTGGGGCCTGGTGGCCGATTGCTTGACCCCCATTATGAAGAGGGGGTGTAGCAATTAGGGTAGAGATGCAAGTATAGCACGCGGTATTTTTCGGGGATTCTGTGCAAAAACACCAAAATACGACCCGAAGCTGCGAGAATTCATGTATGGGATTAGAAGCGGCGAAACCGAGCGTGAAAACGAAGGCCCCCGTCCACAAGAAGGTTGACGGAGACCACCTGATCTACCGGCTCCTCATGGACGTTCTCAAGCTCCCATCCGCAATCTCTGAACCAGTCATCGATCTCATGCTGGAGAAGATGTCTGTTTGGTTCGCGCCGGCCGTCTATCAGCGGATGCCTGTTCTTCTTCCGTGGGTAGTTCGCGATTCGAAATGTCGCAAGCCGATCGATCAATGGGCGAGCCCCGATGCGAAGGGTTTTCTGCGAGACGACAACTCATTGGTCAAGGGCATTCCACGCTCGTTACTCATTCGCGGCCCGAAAGCTTCGCCGCTCAATGGTTTGAAGTTGGGTAATTCGTTTGTCGCGTGCCACATATGGCAAACAGTCACAGGAAATACATTGGCGACTAGAGACCCTCAATTGAATTCCTTCGTGCCGAATCTTGTCTGGCTGCCGACTCAAGTTGCGAAACTGTCAGACCATGACGGCGGGGCTGTGCAAAATGGTCTCAAGCGAATGTCGGTCCGCATTTACGGAAGTCTTCCCGTGCAGACCCATGTTGCCCCGATTGCTGCAGCAGCCTGGGCGAAATTGCCCGCCCCGTCGGGCACGTGCGGAGTGAACCTTGCGAATGTCCATTTTTTCGACAATCCTCCGAAGTTCCTCGAAACACGCGAAGCGATTCTTGGCAAAATCAGCGAGTTTGTTGGCGCAGTTGCAGCGGGGAAGCAGCTTCCCGTGAAGGGACGCATTCCCACGCGATATTTCGAAGGGCTGTCCGCGGTTAACAATGACGCGTTAGCGGCACTCGCGTCAGAACTTTCCAAACACTCAGCGAAGTCGTCGATCGGAGTTTGATCCATGGCCCGTGAAAGAACCGTCCAGAACGACTTCTACGTTTATGTCGACGTGGTGGTTCTCACCGTCAGCCGCGAAAAGGGCCTCGAGCCCAAGCACCGCCTGCATACCCTCGTGATGCACCGGCCCGACGCCGAACCCGGCAAGTGGGCTCTTCCCGGCGGCCTGGTCGGGGACAACGAAGACCTTCCCGACACCGCCGTGCGCATCGTCAAACGTGAAACCGGCCTCGACATTGCCAAGAGCGACCTCATCCACGTCGGCGCGTACGGCAAACCCGAACGTGACTCACGTTGGAGGGCGATCTCCATTGCATATGCGGCTCTCGTGCCTGCACCCGAGACGCCCCAGCCCCACGAACACTCCGACGACGCCCGCTTCCTGTCCTACCGACACCTGCGCGACAACAAGGTCCTCGAGTTCGACCACCGCACGATCATCCGCGATGCCCGCCGCGCCGCCCGCCAGCAACTGGAAGACACACCCATTGCCATCAAGTTCTGCAGCAGCGAGTTCACCCTCACCGAATTGCGCTGGGTCTACGAAGCCTTCGTCCTCGACAAGGTCGACCCCGCCAACTTCCGACGCAAGGTGGAGTCCGCGAAGGACTTCGTCATACCCCTCGACGAAGTCGTCAGCTTCGAAAGCGAACCAGGCCGCCCCGCCCGCCTCTACAAAGCCGGCAAGACGAAGTACCTGAACCCACCGATCAGGTTCAGGCGGCGAAGGTCAACGTCACTCTGAGTTCAAATATGCTGCCGATGATCACGGGCACAGGTTCGGTACCGTCATGTCGAGCTTGCGGTACTCATTTTGTTTGGGGTGTTCGTCGTAGCCGTCGAGCCCGTCGTAGCGGGCGATGGCAAGGCCAGCTTCGATCATTGTGGTTCCGACGTCGTTGCCGTTGATGTTGACGTAGCGAAGAAGTCTCCCGTACTTGTCGGCATCGCTTGCGCCGCCAGATTCGAGCGTGACTTCCTCGCCCTCGATGAGGTTCGCCAGGTAGGTCGTCGCGTCGTCAAAGCCGCATTCGCCCTGTTCGGGGGTGTCGTAGCCGATGAGTCGTACCTTCACCCGGTCGGCGCCGTCACCCTGAACCCAGAGTGTGTCACCATCGACTACCTCAACTACCAGCCATGAGTCACCCGATATGGAGGACGTGCCCGTCTTCTGTGTGCTGTCGCCGCCTGTGGAATCCGAGCGTTCTGTTGATGTCCCCGCGCAACTCGCAAGAAGTAGGAAAGCGACAAGGGTGGTCGTTCGGCGAAACATGGGGCAAACCTTAGACGGCCCGTGTTTGCGCGAAACTCCGGACGTATGGCGTTATTTGTCCCAGTCGAACTCGTCAGGCAATTCGTACGGTTCAGGGCCAATATCGCAGTAGTCGGCTATGTCCGCAGCCTCGTACTCGCCCCAGTCGGCTAGTTCTTCTGCCTGCTCACAATCAACCTCTGTCGGAAAGGAAGATGAGTCGTCGGATGCGACTGCCTCCGGCTCGAGCAGGTCCGATCGATTGATTGTGTTAATCGGTAAGTGGGCAACGGACGAACTTGTAGTCCCAGGAGCGATCTTGGTTGCTGTTGTGTCAGGTGACGAGACTGTGTTGTTGCTGGCGGGCAGAGAGGGCATCGGCACTGAGGACGTTGAGCAAGAACTGAAAGAAATTGTCGCAATGAGGCAAACACCAATTCGTCGAAGAAGCACGTTGTGAGGATAGAGAAGCAGCGACACGGACCTGTCAAACTTGGGGCGATGGAATCGCCCGCGTACCTGTCGCCGTCGTCGATCGCGACGTACCGCGACTGTCCCCAGAAGTTCAAGCTCTCCCGCATCGACAAGATTCCCCAGCCGCCCACGTGGGCCACGCATATCGGGTCGTTCGTTCACGAGGTGCTCGAGCACCTGTACCAAGTCGACCCCGACGACCGCACGATCGACACCCTGAAGTCACTCGCTGCCGACCGTTGGACCCAGAGCGGCTGGGAAGCCAAGGTGAATGCCCTGGAAGAGCCGCAAGGTGGAATCAAAGAGTTCAAGGTTCAAGCCTTCGGCAACATGACCAATCTGTGGAAACTCGAAGACCCGCAGCAGACCGAACTCGACGGCATGGAACACGAAGTCGTGGCCGAGGTCGAAGGTGTCTCAATGAAGGGCTACATCGACCGGTTCATCTTCGGTGACAACGGAATCGTCATCTCGGATTACAAGACAGGGAAGATCCCCAACCCGAAATTCACGTCAGAAGACGACAAGTTCTTCCAACTATTGGCGTATGCCGCCATGATCGAAGCGGCGGACGAAGAGCCGACGGAAAAGGTGCAGTTGCTCTACCTAGGGGTGCCTGTTTCCCACGAACTCGCCGTCACGCCCGTGAATCTTTCGATTGCCAAGGGAACGATTGTCGAGACTCGTGAGGGAGTCGACGCTGCGCTTGCCTCGGGAAACTTCCCGTGCAACGTCACAAAACTGTGCGACTGGTGCCACTACAAGAAGACCGGCGACTGCCCGGCGTTCAAGTAAGCAAAGTCACTTCATCCCAAGCCATTTGCCGAGCTTGTTGCGACGACCCGAACGGGTGAGGGGAATACCAGTGGCTCGCGAAACCTTGCGCTTCGCGGCGGTGATCCCGAGAGCGCGCTTCCATGAGAACGTCAGGCCTGGTCCGAGCTTCATGAAGTGAAGGTACATCAGGACGACGCAGTCCTGGCCTCCGTCATGCAATCGTCACAAATCCTTGTGTCACACCCCCTCTTTAGAGTCATGTCGACCCTATTCGGCAACCCAGAAGGAGCCCCGCATGACCCAGCCCGCACCCGCCCCCAAGGCCACCCACATCGTTGTCCTGCTTGACCGTTCCGGCTCGATGGAAACCATCGCAGCCGATGTCGTCGGCGGCTACAACACGTTCATCAAAGAGCAGCGAGAGGCCGGTGGCGACGCCAACGTCACTCTGGTGCAGTTCGACACTCAGGACCCGCACGAGGTCGTCTACGAGGGTCTTCCCATTGCAGACGTTCCGAAACTCACGTCGAAGACGTTCATCCCCCGCGGTGGAACTCCTCTGTTCGATGCAACGGGAAAACTGGTGGCTCGCATCCGCGAACAACGCGCGCTCGACACGCGGCCAACGAATGAACAACCTGATGTCGTTTTCGTGACCATCACCGATGGGGAAGAGAACGAGAGCACTGAATTCTCGCTGCAGCAACTGCGGCAGCTCACCACCAATTGCGAGAAGGAGGGGTGGACCTTCGTCTACCTGTCCGCAGGTATCGACGCTTACGGGGATGCGGGGGATCTCGGTGTGAACAGCGGCCGGGCCCGCGCCTTTCGGGCGAACAAGGGTGGGGCAGATGCAATGTTCTCGAACCTGTCGTCAAGCATGGTGATGCTCCGCGACAAGAAGCGGCGGGGAGTGGACACCAGCGCCGATGCCTTCTTCGACGACAGCAAGGTCAATCGCATCTTGGGCGACGACGAGTGATCGGTAAGTTTGGGACATGGTGTTGAAGGTTCGCTATGTACGGACGCTGTCCGACGTGGTCGAGCCCGTCTCCGACTGGCTGAATTCGTTTCCGGGCGGCCGTGGTCTTCTCGTGAGTGACCACCTGTTGCTGCCTACCAACGGAGCCAAGGCATGGCTCCTGCCCGAGCTGGCCAAGCGTGTCGGTGCCCGCGAGGGCAAGAGCGATGGCGTCATCGCAAACGTTCAGGTTGGCTACCTCGGGTCGTTGAACAAGTTCATCGTTCCGCAGCGCCACCGCAATTTTGATCCGTGGTCGATCGAGTCGATGACCGCCGCGATTCTGGGGATCATCGTCGAAGATCCCGCATATGCGTCTCTCGTGCGGCGTGCCGGTGGCGCGTTGCCCGCGGCCGCTCGTCTGGCCGACCGTTTCGACCGTTACCACGCACGTCGCCCGATGATGATCCGCGCATGGGACAAGGGTTCTCCGGTCATGGCTCCCACAACGGCCGATTCCTTCAATGATGGCGAGTGGCGCGCGGCCGATCTGGGTGATCAGCTCTGGCAGTTTGAGTTGTGGCGCAAGCTCCGCGACGTCATCGGCGTCGCCCCGTGGCCCGTGCAGGTCGAGGCCGCAGTTCAGCAGCTGCGGCGTGGTGAAAACATCGTTGGAATTCCCACACGTCTGATGGTGGCGGGAATGCAGTCGCTCTCACTCGGAGCCATCGAGCTGCTCGAGGCCTTTGGCCACGTCAGCGATGTCGAAGTTCTGCTTGTCCAACCCTCGCCCGTGATGGCGAAACGGTGGGCGGCCGGGGCCGCGGGTTCTGAAGTGCCGCGTGGTGCACTGCAGCTGCGCCCTACCGACGAGGAATTGTCCGACGAAGTCCACCCGATGGTCCAGACCTGGTTGCGCGGTGCCCGCGAACTTCAGCAAATGCTTGCCTCGCAGGGTCTCCAGGCTGCACTTCACGCTGACGAGCCGTTGGCGACACCGTCCACGTTGCTCGGGCGTGTCCAAACTGCGGTGTCCGGTAACGGTCTGCAGGCTCGTATTTCGCGCAGTTCCGATGATCTCTCGTTGCAGATCCACCGTTGTTACAACCTCACTCGTCAGGTCGAAGTACTGCACGATGCGCTGCTGCACGCGTTCCGCGATCTTGACAATCTCGCTCCGCACGAAGTCGTCATAGTTTCGCCAAGACTCGCCGAGGCGGCCCCCATTCTCGAGGCAGTGTTCGACCGTACGGTGACCGTCGAGGTTGATGGCGATACAACGCAAGTCAAGATCCCTCTCGCGGTTGCCGAGCGGCAATTGCGCTTCGTCAACGAAGGGGCCGAGTTCCTCGCCAACCTGCTCGAGTTGATGACCGGTCGCTTCGACATCACGTCTTTTATGGCGGTTGCCACATCGCCCCTCGTGGCGGCTCACCTGGGCATCGATAGTGAAGTCATTTCGGTTTGGCAGCGACAGATCGACCGCACCCGCGTGCGCTGGGGCCTGTCAGCCGACCAACGGACGGCCGCAGGTTTGGCAACAAAGGCCGAAAGCGTGCACACGTGGCGCGCGGCAATCGAACGCTCGATGCTGGGTGCCGCATTGCCCGATGCGACAGCCGTAATGGAACTGGGTGGTGTCGTGCCTCTCGACGATGTCGGAGTCGACGACATTGATGCACTTTCGCGCCTTGTCCAAGTGTTCGATGCGATCGAAACCCTTGAACTTGCCACCCGTGGTGACACGGCCCGCCACGTTGCCGACTGGTGCGATGACATTGAACAAGCAGTCATCTCCCTATGCGGCGACGGTGATCGCGTTGCTGGTGCGTTTGAACTGCTCAATGATCTCGCCTCAAGCACCATCGTCCCAGCTTCCGACGGGTCGTCGCGCCAACTTGGTGCGTCAGTTCCTTTCTCAGAGGTCGCGACGCATCTGCTCGGCCAGATTTCTGGCATTCCCGGTCACCAGCCACTGCGCACCGGTGCAGTCACTGCGACCTCGCTCATGCCGCTTCGTGGTGTGCCGTACAGGGTGGTATGCCTGCTCGGGATCGACGACGGCGCCTTCGGCGGGGGAGAACTGGAAAGTGACGACCTCATCGGTCGACAGGTCTTCATCGGTGATGATGACCCCCGCACCGACTCGCGCCGCCAACTCCTCGATGCAGTCCTCGCCGCGGGTGATCAGGTCATCATCACCTGCGACGGACGCAGCATTCAGAACAACGCAATCATTCCCCTCACCACCGCGCTTGCCGAATTCGTCGACTTTGCCCGCCGACACGGTGCAGGCGAGCGTGATGACAACGCCGGCAGCGATATTGAGTTTCTGCACCCCCGACACGCCACCAGCACCCGTAACTTTGTCGCGGGTGGAATCGTTCCCGGCCGCGTCTGGGCGCACTCGACCGGTTCGCTCGTTGTCGCCGAGCGAGTCGGATCCGAAATCGCGCGGGTCATGACCAAACCAACCGTGGCGCGGCCCGCGCATTTGGGCATCGTCGACTTGTTGTCGCTGAGCTCGTTTGTGCAGTCGCCATTGGGCATGTTCGTCAAAGAAGTTCTCGGCATCAGCACCTGGAAAGACGATCACGCTCCCGACGAGGCCGTGATCCCGTTCACGGTCGATTCGCGGACGCAGCGTGCATTTGTCGACGGTTACGTATCGGGCAAGGCCGGTAACAATCCGAGCTGGACACCCGAGACGTATCTGCGGCTGGCCCGCCTCAACGGAAACGTTCCCATCGGTGCCTACGGCGATCTCGAAATCGAACAACTCCGCGCACTTGCCGAGTCCGTCCTCTCCACATGCCAGACACACGCAGTACGACCGATTTCGCCCGATGCGACACCGGTCCTCGTGCCGATCGTCGACGGCGTGGTCATCAAGGGGAACATCCCGCATCTGCAGGCCACCGAGCAGTTGATCGGCGTGGTCCGCAGTTCGAAGTACTACGACCGCGACCACGCAGAACTCGGCGTCCATCTGCTTGCCGCAGCCGCGGGCAAACTCGGCGTTCGGCACGGCATCACGATCCACCAGCACAACGGAAGCGGCAAGGGCGACCAGGCGCAGTCCCGTCTCATCTATCTGGGCGACACCATCGACTCGGCTGAAGCCACGCGTCGCCTTGCCGAGCTCATTGAACTCCGTGGGGTCGCATCGGTTTCGCCGATGCCGGCATTCAGCGACACGGTCGACGCGATCTTTGCCGATCCGGCTCATCCCGATTTCGAAAAGGGCCGGCTGCGTTTCGACAGGTTCGTCGGCTCCGATGACTTCGCCGACTCCCTCGAACGCCGGATCTACGGCAATGAACCAGACTTCGCGGCAATATTCGATCCGAAGGGGCCGGTCATCGAATTCTGGTCACGCTTTCACGGTGTCTTTCACTTCACGCGTGGCAAGGCGAATGGCCTTCCTGGAAAACTTCCGCACGGCAACTCGCACTGGGGGATCCTCTGATGGCACAGGCTCTCGACCTTGCGACCCACCAGCTCACCAACGGTCACACGATCGAGGCGAGCGCGGGTACCGGCAAGACGTATTCGGTCGCTGCGCTCGTCACCCGTGCCATCGCCGTCGACGACGACCTGCGCATCGACAAGATCCTCATCACCACCTTCACGCGGTTTGCTGCGGCCGAGCTGCGCGACCGCGTTCGTCGTCGCCTTGCCGCCACGGCCGATCGTCTTGAGAACAACCAGCCCGACCCGACCGACCTCATCCTCACAACATTGCTGGCCGACGAATCCCAGCGCCCCCGCTACGTGCGTAACCTGCGCCGTGCAGCGGTCAACTTCGACAATGCGACGATCGGAACCATCCACTCGGTTTGTTCCAAGGTGCTCGCCCTTGCCGGTCTGGTCACACACGACGACTCGGCCGAAGAGACGGTGCGGCGCGCGATCGCCGAAGTCGTCAACGACCGTCTTGTCTCCGAGGCCGTCGAGCGTGGCCATACGTGGGACGAATCGCGGGTGAGGAAAGCCGTCGAGGCCCGACTCGGCAGCCCGCTTGCCGAACAGTGGTACGACAATTCGCTTGATCCCACTCTCGTCGCCGAACTGGCCGAGCTCGCGACAGCCATCGACGAAATGGTCGATGAAGTCCACCGTCGCACTGAACTACATCCGTCGTTCGACGATCTCATCCGTCGTGCCGAAGAGGCGTTGGGCGGCGACATGGGTGATGACATCCGCGCCCGCTTCGCCGAGCGTTACACGCACGCCTTCATCGACGAAGCACAAGACACCGACCAACTTCAGTGGAAGCTCTTCCATCACATCTTCCCCAGGCACGACCCCACTTCGGCCCACAAGCTGACGGCTGTCGGCGACCCGAAGCAGGCGATCTACGCATTCCGAGGCGCCGACATCCACGCCTATCTCGATGTCCGAGACACGTCGAACATGTCGACGCTGAACACCAACTTCCGTTCCGATCCGTCTGTGATCGACGCACTCAACGCACTGTTTGCGGGTAAGTCACTCGGCGAAGGCATCGACTACAGCCCTGTGTCGGTCGACCCGCAAAAGACCGAATCGGACATTCGTGGTGTCGCCGCGGCCGAAGCGATCGACATCGCCAACGCAAACAACCAGTTCCAAGCCGGTCTCGCCGCCGTCAGTCACGTCGTGCGACTGCTCGACAAGGGTGAGATCTTCGACAATGACTCATGGCGCCCCATCGAGCCAAAGGACATCTGCGTCCTTGCGGGATCCAACACCCTCGTGCGCGCCGTTCATCGTGAACTGCAGAAACTCGGCATCCCCGCCGTTGCCAGCGGCGCCGAGTCGGTCTTTGCCGACACCACGGCAACTGAATTGCGCCGGCTCTTCGAGGCGCTCGACCGGGTCAACAATCTGGGCCGCATCCGCAATGCCGCCACCACCGCGTTCTTCGGTCTCAGCCTCGGCGATCCGCGTCTCTTGCCCGACGATGTGGCGCCACGTGTACCGGGAGACTCCGATGTGGTTCTCGACATTCAGGAGAAGTTGGTCGAGTGGCGCCAGGTTCTTCAGCGACGAGGGGTCGCCGCGCTCGCTGCCGAGATCAGCAGCGACACGGCGGTGATGGAAGCGTTCGTCGCCGGCCCCGATGGCGAACGTCATCTTGCGGACTTCAGCCACATCATCGATCTCCTCCACGCCGAAACGCGGGGGAGCGGCGTGACCCCCGCGCAGCTGCTCGAAGTCTTCGATGCCTTCGCGTTGATCAGCGGCAATTCCGAGGTCGTCAGCCGTCGGGTCGAAAGCGATATCGACGCAGTTCAGGTGATGACCGTCCACAAGGCAAAGGGACTCGAATTTCCCTGCGTCATCGTTGCCGAGCTGTGGAAGCCAAAGGCCTACGACGAGAGCCGCGATATCCCCAAGTACCGCCACCCGATGAACGATGGCGGTTATCAGAACCGCATAGACATTGGTTGGGTGCTCGGTTGTGCCGCCGAAGAATCCAAGTCGATCGTCACTCAGGCGCAGTGCGACGAGCAGAAGCGGCTCATCTATGTGGCCTTCACACGCCCGAAGAACCATCTTGCATTTCTGTGGCAGTCGCAACCCGCCGACGAGTCGATGCTCGCCCAAACCGTCGACCTCGACGTCATCAATAGTGAGGGCGAAAACGGCGAGATTCTCGTTGGTGCGGTTTCACGCACGTACCCACCGAAGAACTGGCGCTACGCAGTTGCGAAGCAATCCGCCGATACGCAGCTCTCGGTCGCCGATGGTCCCGCCTTAATCGAGCAGACCTACCGCCGCACGTCGTTCTCGGGCATCACGAAAGCACAGAGTTCGATGACACGCAAGGTCGGTGCTCCCGAGTTTGTGCCGACCGTCGGCGGCAACGATGAACAGTCCAACTGGTTCGTCACCACCAGCCACTACGCAGACTCGGAAACTCCCACCGGCGTTCACATGCCGCTCGCCCGCATCGCCGGGGGTGTGTACGTGGGCAAGGTGCTCCACGAGGTGTACGAGTGCATCGACACCTCGGTGTCCGATCTGCGAGCCGAGGTCGATGCGCAGTGCCGCCGCATCATCAGGGGCACACTCCTCGGCCGTGATCTTGACGCAATCATCGAGGGCGTCTTCCTGTCGCTCATCACGCCACTTGGTCCCCCGCTCGGCAATGTCGCGCTGGCCGACATCACGCCCGACCGACGCCTTGCCGAACTCAACTTCGAAATGGCGATCGCCGATCTCGCCGCAGGAGTCCGGGTCTCCGACCTCGGGCGCATCCTCGGCGATCTCGTCCCCGCCGGGAACGTCTTGCGCCCTTACGTCGACATGCTCACCCACGAGTCGTTCGACATTCCGCTCGCTGGTCTCATCAACGGTTCCATCGATGCCGTGTTGCAGTTGGGAAGCGATGACGACCCGCAGATCTGGATCACCGACTACAAGAGCAATCGCCTCGACCAAGACGGAGACGCGACCATTATTTCCGCCTACGGACAAGGGCGTCTCTTCGACGCAATGGTGCACCACCACTATCCACTGCAGGCCCTCATCTACGGAACCGCGATGTACCGCTATCTCCGCTGGCGTGCCCCGCATCTGTCCAACCCGTCCGACCACGTGAAGGGCTTCTCCTACTTCTTCATCCGGGGGATGGTCGGCCCCGACACACCACCCGACACCGGAGTCTTCACATGGCCGGCCCCCGCCGGCCTGTGGCAGCGGTTGTCCGATCGCCTGGCAGGAGACAACCAATGAGCGCGTATCCCGATCGTCTGCAATGCCACATCGACGAAGGTCTCGTCGAAGAGCGCGATCTGCGCGCCGCCGCCGCGTACGTCGATCTCAGCCTGCGAACTCTTGACGGACCCGATCGCGACGCTGCCGACAAATTCGTCACCGACAACGTCTGGCTGGCAATCGCGCGAACTCTTGCCGCCTTCCGCGATCAGCACACATGCGTCGATCTCGCCGAGCATCCCGGCTGGGAGGCCGACCTGCGCAACTGCCCGGCCCTCGTCGCTGAACCGCACACCATCAGCACAGCGCGACGTCAGCCCTTCATTCTCGACATCGGCCGCCTCTACGTGCACCGCTCATGGGAAGAAGAGTGCTTCGTCGCCGAAAAGATCCGCACCCGCCCCGCCGACAAACTGCAGGTCATCACCGGCGGCCCGGGAACCGGCAAGACCACCACGATCGCCAAGAGACTCGTCGAGCGTCTCTCGCAAGCAGATGCTCAGCCGGTGCTTGTTGCTCTTGCCGCCCCCACCGGCAAGGCCGCCAAGCGCATGACCGAAGCCATGGACGCGGCGCTCACCAAAGCCAACGCCCCTCAGCACGTCCGCGACGTGGTGCTTGCATCGCCCGCTACCACCATTCACTCGTTGCTCGGTGCCAATCCCAGCCGAGTCGACAACCGGTTCACCTACCACTCGGGCAACAAGCTCAAGCACAACATCGTCATCGTCGACGAGATGTCGATGCTGTCGCTCTCGATGATGTACCACCTGCTCGTCGCGCTCGAAGACGATGCAGAACTCATCCTCGTCGGCGACCCCGACCAGCTCGCCAGTGTCGAAGCCGGCACCGTCCTCGCCGACATCGTCGCCGGCTCGCCCGACAGCCGAATCACACGTCTCATCACACAGCACCGTTTCAAGGATTCTCCGAACATCGTTGCCGCCGCAGCAGCCATCCGCGATGGCAACGTCGACGCAACGTTTGCGGCGATTTCCAGCGGTGGCTCTGACGTGCGTTGGATTGACCCCATCGATGCCCCCGATCTTGCAGCCGAGGTGCTCGACTCGGTTGTCGAACACGCAGAGCACGTGATGAAACTGGCCAAGGAGGGCCAGATCTCCGACGCGCTCGCCGTCAAGGGTGAGTTGCAGGTTCTCTGTGCCCACCGCAACGGGAAAATGGGGGTCGCGGGCTGGAACCATGTCATCGAAGCGCGCCTCGGCCTCGCCGCCTCGAATCAGTGGTATGTCGGGCGGCCCATCATTGTCACCGAGAACGACCGCACCAGCGGCCTCTTCAACGGCGACGTCGCAATCGTTGGCGCGGATGACTCACGCCGCGTCGCATGCTTCAGCACCGACCCTGCAAAGCCCGCCATCCCGGTGACCCGGCTGCCCAACGTCGAAACCGTCCACGCCCTCACGATCCACAAATCGCAGGGCAGCGAATACGACCACGTCATCGTCGTTCTGCCCGACCGCGAGTCGCGGATTCTCACCCGCGAACTTCTTTACACCGGTGTGACGCGGGCAAAACAGCGCCTCACCATCATCGGGTCGCGCGAGGCGATTGAAGGCGCGGTCGCCTCACCAATTCGTCGAGCAACGGGGCTGAGTAGTCGGGTTACGCACCATTGATCATCGGTGTAGATCGCTACCCAAGCTCGCGTTATCAGGAGCATGGATTGTGCCGGATTCGCTAACTGGTCACGGTGAACTTGATCTTGTCCAACGAGCCGGTACGGACGAAATCAACTCGAATATTTTCGAATTCTGCGTATTCGCCCTCCAGCATCAACGCAGATCTGCGACCCTTTCCGACACTTGAACGCGCCCCAGACAGGATCTTGTTCGGTTGCAGGAACTTCGATCCAATAAGCGAGGTGTTCTCTCGTTCGGCGTACGGCGGCACGTTCTTTGTGTCCATCAGGTAGGCCAAGATTCCTGAGGCTCCGAGGTCCTTGGCGTAGCCAACGTTGCGGTGGGACTCCACGACAATCGCACGAGTTTCAGTGATGGGCATTATTGCGACTCGATTTCCTGAAGTCGAAAGTTGAAGCGGAACAAGATCGACCTCCATTCCGTTGGCCGAAGACCTGCTGATGCAGGCAATCTGATCCGCGGTCATCCAGCCGAGAAGCCATTGGTTCCATCCACTAACCACGTGATTGACGTAGTCCTCTGATTCGAGAGTAAATGACTCAACCGGATTATGTCCCTCGACTCCGATCGTGTGCAAAAGGTCGTGGGCCCAAAGAGCCCACAGCGTGGGCTTCAGGCCGTACTGCTCTTGCTTGGAAACTGTGCCGGAGCCCTTGATATGAGGGATAGACCCCTCGGCTGTCGAAAAATTGACGACACCGATTTGGGAGAGGACTCCATCAAACGGGTTCTTGCCTGGCTCGGAATCGGTGAGGGAGTCGGGCATATAAATAAACATCTCGTCGATGTTCGAGTAGTTGACATCCGGATCTGAGGCGTTCACGATGTCGCCAATAAGTTGCCGATGAGTTGATGAGTCGAATCCAACGATTCCGTAAGACGCAGCTGTACCAGGCACCCGAAAGAACTTCTTGGGGAATTGCCACGTCGCCCGTAGTCGGCCGTTGGATTGAAAAGCGAGCCACTCGTCAAAAGAGCGAATTTCATTTTCGAGTTTTGTGATTTCGTTCGCGTTGCCTGCGAAGTTGGGAAAGTCAGCTGCGACAAGAACGAGATTGATTGTGCCGATTGCCTTTGTGCCGGTCTGGTTGAGTGGAAACCCGAGTGATCGCGGTGTGTTGACCAAACTTGGATCACGTCGATCCGGAAGTTTGCAGGACTCAGAATCGATCGTGGTTGTCTTCGCAGGAATCCACGGTGCGAGCGTGGTGGTTGTTGTAGCCGGAACTGTCGTAGTTGTGGAGGTGGGATCGGTCGTCATAGGAGGTCTAAGTGGTCGCGACGACGTGATGACCCATACCTTCCTCTTTCCGATTCTGCGGCACGTCTCAAAATTGCGGCCGACTTTGCGTTTTGCGCCGACCTTGGTGCACACCTTTTTTGTGACCTTGGTCTGGGCGCTGGTCGAAGCCGAAAACGTCTGAAATGACAGTGATGCAAGAAGTATGACGACGATGATCCGAATGCGCTTTGCCATTAATGCCCCCCAAAGACCTTTTAACCATAGCGAGCCTGTCCATTCATGAAATATCGCGACCATCGTCGTCTCGCATACGCGTATACGCGCGTGACACGCGTGCGCGCGCCAGAGGCCGTCAAGTCTTTGCGCAAATCCTTGTCCGGCTTGGCTTTGCGGCGGTCTGACGAGGCCTGATTCAGGTGGGGTGGGTGTATGACGCCGCCCCATGACAAAGACACAGAAATCCAAATTGGTTGTTGTTGAATCGCCGAACAAGGTGAAGACCATCGAGA
>VFQT010000454.1_pt1 | contig 60312 bp, 53 predicted proteins | sample 3512381 | NCBI WGS metagenome assembly VFQT01 (sample SAMN10412376, study PRJNA504923) | tailings metagenome | isolation source: Relicate 2 Philex TSF3 active mining site | place: Philippines: Tuba, Benguet | collected 2017-08-29
GTGGTCGAGCAGCTGGCCGAGTTCGTCGACCGCGTTGCAGACGTCGGCGCGCAGCATGTTCTCGCCGAAGAACTGGTGGAACATCTGCCCCACCGGGCTCTTCAGGAAGGCGACGCCGCCGGAATGCCCCGGGCAGTGCCAGGAATAGGAGCCGTCCTGCGCGTAATGGGTCAGCGCGCGGAAGAACGGCGGCGGCAGGCTGTCGAGGTAGGCCTTGGCCTCGCGCACGATGTAGCGCGAGACGAATTCCGGCGTGTCCTCGAACATGTGGATGAAGCCGTGCAGCTCGCGCAGCACGTCATTCGGGATGTGGCGCGAGGTCTGTGTCTCGCCGTAGAGGAAGATCGGAATGTCGGCATTGCGGAAGCGGATCGCGGTGACGAAGGTGCGCAGTTCGCCGATGGTCGACTCCAGCTCCTGCGGGGTGAAATCGTCATCATCCACCGAGAGGATGAAGGCCGAAGCGCGCGACTGCTGCTGCGCGAACGACGAAAGGTCGCCGTAGCTGGTGACGCCGAGCACTTCCATGCCCTCGTCCTCGATCGCCTTGGCCAGTGCGCGGATGCCGAGCCCGCTGGTGTTTTCCGAGCGGAAGTCTTCGTCGATGATGATGACCGGAAAGCGGAAGCGCATGGGACAACCTCTGCGGGTTCAGTGTGACGGAAAGGGATGGGCACCCGGTGCCGGACGCGCGAAGCCGCGCCGACCGGTCACGGACGGAAACGCGCCACGGGAGCGCAGACTGCGATGCGGGCGGGATTCACGGGCGCTATCTTAGACCCGAATCCCGCGGAATCGGAAGGGTTTCCGCGGGGCCCGGCCGGCGTGTTACGTGTTTTTTACAACGATCTTCGGGAACGCCGCCGAGTGGTCCTGCTGCTTCTCGGCAATCTTCACCGCCACGCGGCGGGCGATCTGGCGGTAGATCTCGGCCACCCGGCCATCGGGGTCGGCGACCACGGTCGGCTTGCCGGAATCGGCCTGCCGGCGGATGCCGATGTCGAGCGGCAGCGAGCCGAGCATCTCGACGCTGTAGTCGGCGCCCATTTTCGCCCCGCCGCCCTCGCCGAAGATGTGCTCCTCGTGGCCGCACTTCGAGCAGATGTGGATCGACATGTTCTCGACGATGCCGAGGATCGGAATGCCGACCTTCTCGAACATCTTCAGCCCCTTGCGCGCATCGATCAGCGCGATGTCCTGCGGCGTGGTGACGATCACTGCACCGGTGACCGGCACGCGCTGGGCCAGCGTCAGCTGGATGTCGCCGGTGCCCGGCGGCAGGTCGACCACCAGGTAATCCACGTCATGCCATTTGGTTTCGTTGAGCAGCTGCTCCAGCGCCTGGGTCACCATCGGGCCGCGCCACACCATCGGCGTCTCGGTGTCGATCAGGAAGCCGATCGACATCGCCTGCAGGCCGTGGCCCTCCATCGGCTCCAGCGACTTGCCGTCCTTCGATTCCGGACGCCCGGTGATGCCCAGCATCATCGGCTGCGAAGGCCCGTAGATGTCGGCGTCGAGCACGCCCACCGTCGCCCCCTCGGCGGCCAGCGCCAGCGCCAGGTTCACCGCGGTGGTGCTCTTGCCCACGCCGCCCTTGCCCGAGGCGACGGCAATGATGTTCTTCACGCCCGGCACCAGCTTCACGCCGCGCTGCACCGCATGGGAGACGATTTTCATGCTGACGTTGACGGTCACGCCGCCGACACCCGGAATCTTCTTCAGCCCGTCGGCAACCTGTTTGCGCACCGGTTCGATCTGGCTTTTCGCCGGATAGCCGAGCAGGATGTCGACGGAGACATTGTTGCCGTCAACCTTGATGTTCTTCGCCGCTTTGCCGGTGACGTAATCGGTTTTGGTGTTCGGATCGACGAGCTGCTTCAGCGCGCCTTGAACGTCCTGTTCGGTGATGGCCATGTTTCGGGTTCCATTCGGATTGCGTGTTGAGGCCGCGATTGTAGCGACAACGCCACCCCGGACCAACCACAAGCCCATGTCGGAAAAGGTTTTTTCGTCCACGACAGGCGGGCGCCGCGGAGGGCGGTGAAAGCCCCGGGTCGGCGCAGATGGTTTATTGTTACAATTCAATCCTTTAGCTTCACCAACCCGACGTCCCCCCGACCGCATCCATGCCCCAACGCCGCATCCTTGTCACCTCCGCCCTGCCGTATGCCAACGGCGCCATCCATCTGGGCCATCTGGTCGAGTACATCCAGACCGACATCTGGGTGCGTTTCCAGCGCATGCAGGTGAATGACGACGGGTCCCCCGTGGAGGTCCACTACGTCGGCGCCGACGACACCCACGGCACGCCGGTGATGCTGCGCGCGGATGCCGAGGGCATTGCGCCGGAACAGCTGATCGGCCGGGTGTGGAAGGAACACAAGCGAGACTTCGACAGCTTCGGGGTCAGCTTCGACAACTACTACAGCACCAACTCGCCGGAAAACGAGGCGGTCTGCACCGACATCTACCGCCAGCTGAAGGCGAAAGACCTGATTGCGACACGCTCGGTCGAACAGTTCTACGACCCGGTCAAGCAGATGTTCCTGCCCGACCGCTACATCAAGGGCGAATGCCCGAAATGCGGCGCCAAGGACCAGTACGGCGACTCCTGCGAAGTCTGCGGCGCCACCTATGCGCCGACCGACCTGAAAAACCCCTATTCCACGGTCTCCGGCGCGGCGCCGGTGCGCAAGGCCTCCGAACATTACTTCTTCAGGCTCTCGGATCCGCGCTGCGAAGACTTCCTGCGACGCTTCACCCAGCAGTCCGGCGTGCTGCAGCCGGAAGCCGCCAACAAGATGAAGGAATGGCTGGGCGAACCCGGCGAGGGCAAGCTTTCCGACTGGGACATCTCGCGCGACGCGCCCTACTTCGGCTTCGCCATCCCGGACACCTGCGGCAAAAAATTCTTCTACGTCTGGCTCGACGCGCCGGTGGGCTATTTCGGCAGCTTCACCCACCATGTGCGCAGCAAGGGCCTCGATGAACAGCTGCTGCAGGATTTCCTGCGCCCCGGCGGCAACACCGAACTGGTGCACTTCATCGGCAAGGACATTCTCTATTTCCACGCGCTGTTCTGGCCGGCAATGCTGGAACACGCCGGCTACCGCGTGCCAACCAAGGTCTTCGCCCACGGCTTCCTGACCGTCAACGGCGAAAAAATGTCGAAATCACGCGGCACTTTCATCACCGCGGACAGCTACATCAGGACCGGCCTCAACCCGGAATGGCTGCGCTATTACTACGCCGCCAAGCTTGGCTCGACGATGGAAGACATCGACCTCAACCTCGAGGATTTCGTGGCGCGGGTCAACAGCGACCTGGTCGGCAAGTATGTAAACATCGCAAGCCGGGCCTCGACCTTCCTGGCCAGGCATTTTGGCAACAAGCTGTGTGAAAGCGGAAAGGACATTACCGCTCAACATGTTTCAGCAGCCTGGTCAGTCGAAATTGAGAACGAGGTCAAACAAGCCTATGAAAACCGGGAGTACGGCCGGGCAATTCGTCTGATAATGTCCTTTGCGGACAAGACCAACCAGTATTTCGACTCGAACAAGCCCTGGGAGCTGGCCAAAAGCGGCACCGAGGCTGATCTGAAGAAACTGCACTGGATTTGCAGTGAAACCCTGTCTGCGTTTTACCGTCTGACGATTTTCCTGAAGCCGGTTCTGCCTGCACTGGCTGCCAAAGCTGAACTGTTCCTGGATACGCCGGATCTGGATTGGTCCGACTTGAACAACAGGCCCGTTCAGATCGGCAAATACGAACATCTGATGACACGCGTCGACCCCAAGCAGATCGAAGCCCTCGTCGCCGCCAACAAGGAAAGCCTCAAACCCGCCACACCCCCGCCGCACTCGCAGCAGCGCCATGCCCAGCACCAGGAGAACGCCGTGGAAGCCGCAACCGTCCCGACCCACATCTCGATCGACGACTTTTCGAAGATCGAACTGCGCATCGCGCGCATCGCCAACGCCGAACACGTTGAAGGCGCCGACAAGCTGCTCAAGCTGACGCTGGACGTCGGCGAACTGGGCACGAAGCAGGTCTTTGCCGGCATCAAGTCGGCCTACGACCCGGCGACGCTGGTCGGCCGGCTGACGGTGATGGTCGCCAACCTCGCGCCGCGCAAGATGAAGTTCGGCATGTCCGAGGGCATGGTGCTCGCCGCCAGCGGCGAGGCGCCCGGCCTCTACATCCTGTCGCCCGATTCAGGCGCGCAGCCGGGCATGCGCGTCAAATAGACCGGGCAGCGCAGCCCCGCACAGCCATGAGCAGCGGCAACCGCAATTTCATCTGCACCGTCGTCTTCATCGACATCGCCGGATTCTCGAAGAAGTCGGTGGCGGACCAGTTGCGGGTGAAGGAACAGCTGAACCAGCTGCTGGCCCGGTCGCTTCAGGACATCCCGGCCAAGGACCGCATCATCCTCGATACCGGCGACGGCGCCGCGGTCAGCTTCCTCGGCGACCCCGAGGACGGTCTCTACCTCGGCCTGGCGCTGCGCGACGCGCTGACCGCCGGGGACAGCACGCTGCAGCTGCGCACCGGCATCAACCTCGGCCCGGTGCGCCTGGTGAAGGACATCAACAACCAGCCCAACATCATCGGCGACGGCATCAACGTCGCGCAGCGCGTGATGGATTTCGCCGCGGTGAACCAGGTGCTGGCCTCGCGCTCGTACTACGAGATCATCGCCGCGCTGTCGGCCGAGCACGCGCGGCTGTTCAGCTTCGAGGGCTCCCGCACCGACAAGCATGTGCGCGAACACGAGATCTACGCCCTCGGCAAGGCCCCCGCGCCGCCGCGGGCGCCGAAGCAGAAGGCCGCGCACGCCGCGGCATTCGAACAGCTCGCCAGTACTGCATCCATCGCCGGCAGCGGCATCATGCGCCGGCCCCTGCTCGCCACCGCACTGGCGGTCACCCTGATCCTGGCGACGGCCATCGGGCTGCGCCTGGCGCTGCGCGCACCCGATGCCGAAGCGCCGGCAGCCGGCGAACACCTCGCCGCAGACACCCCGGCCGCCCGGTCGCCGGAACCCCTGCCCGAGGCCGCAGCGCCGCCGCCGGCACCGGTGAAACCGAAACCCCTTGCCACCCCGCGCCCGGTGCGGAAACCTGCCGCGGAAACGGCACCGGCGGAGCGCACGGAACGCCTCGCCACCGGCACCGTGCGCCTGAGCATCCTGCCCTGGGGCGAGGTCTACGTCGACGACCGCAAGTTCGGAGTCGCGCCGCCGTTGCGCGACATCGCGCTGCGGCCCGGCAGCCACCGCATCGAGGTGCGCAATCCGGGATTCGCGTCCTATGTCCAGGTCGTCGACGTGACCGCCGGCGAAGAGATTAGAATCCGGCATCGTTTCCGCTGAGGTCCGCCATGCGCCTGCTCGCCGTCCTGCTGTTGCTGCCGCCCCTGCTGTCCGGTTGCGAAACCATGCAGAAAGGGGTCAACCAGATCACCGATGCACTCGATTTCGACAAGGCGCGCGCCAAGTCTGCGGAGGAAACCGCGCTGCCCACTGCCGAAGCCCGCCTGAAATCGGGCATCAGCCTCTACGAACAGGGCAACTACACCCAGGCGCAACGCGCGCTGCAGGGCAGCCTCAACGAAGGCCTCGCCTCGCGCACCGACCAGGCACGCGCCTACAAATACCTGGCTTTCATCTACTGCGTGACCGACCGCATCGCGCAATGCCGCCAGGAATTCGGCAACGCGATCGCAGCCGATCCGAAATTCACGCTGTCCCCGGCCGAAGCGGGCCACCCCACCTGGGGTCCGGTGTTCCGCAGCGTGCGCGGCCGCTGAGCGCGCAACAGCGATGATCCAGCCCGCCCAGCTCGGCCGCTACGATGTCGTCGCCGAGATCGGGCGCGGCGCGATGGGCGTGGTCTACCGCGCGGTCGATCCGATGCTCGAACGCACGGTCGCGATCAAGACCATCAACATGGCGCTCGATCCCGGCGAGATGGAGCAGTACGAGAAGCGTTTCACCATCGAGGCGCGCGCGGCCGGCGGGCTCAACCACCCGAATATCGTCATCATCTACGACATCGGCCGCAGCGGCGACCTCGCCTACATGGCGATGGAATACCTCGAGGGCCGCGAGTTGAAGGAACTGATCGCGAACAGGGAACTCACCGCCGACCGCGCACTCGGGATCGCCGCACAGGTCGCAGACGGCCTGGCCTATGCCCATGCGCACGAAGTCGTCCACCGCGACGTCAAGCCCGCGAACATCATGATCCTCAATGACGGGCGGGTGAAAATCACCGACTTCGGCATCGCGCGCATGCGCAGCGCCGACGTGCGCACGCAGACCGGCGTCGTGCTCGGTTCGCCGCGCTACCTCTCGCCGGAGCAGGTGCTGGGCAAACGCTGCGACGCGCGCGCCGACACCTTCTCGCTGGGCGTGATCCTTTATGAAATGGTCACCGGCCAGGCGCCGTTCAACGGCATCGACGTCAATTCGCTGATGTTCCAGATCGTCAATTTCACACCGCCGCCGCCGGGCAGCGTCAATCCGGCGCTGCCGCCGATGCTCGACCTGATCATCGCCAAGGCGCTGGCCAAGTCAGCCGATGACCGGTATGCCGACATCGCTGAATTCGCCGCCGACCTGCGCGCCTGCCGCGCACAGGGCGCGGCGGTGACGGTGCCGGCCGCGCCGGCCGCACCGCCGCAGATGACCCCCGACCCGACCGATCCCTTTGCCGACACGCTGCCCTCCTCGCGCGCGGACGACCGCAGCACGACCCTGCCCGGCGCAGGCCTGCCCGACGCGCCGCCGGCGCGCGGCCTGGCCAAGGGATTCGATTCGATGGCGGCGACGATGCGGCTGGCCGCACAGACAGGCGCCGTCACCGATCCCGCCGGCTTCGCTGCCAGCATCGGCATGAATCGCCACGCCATCGATGCCATGCTGGTCGGCACCGACACCACGCCGCCCCCCGCTGGCGTTGCGGCAACACAGGGCGCGGCGTGGTCACCGCGCGAGCGCCGGATATTCGCCGTCTCCGTCGCCCTTGCCGCCATCGCGGGCGCCATCATCGTCTTCGCCTGAAGGATCCCGCATGCGCATCACCGCCGTCGAAGCCATCGCCATCGACATTCCCCTGAGCAGGAATTTCGGCGGCTCGACCTACAGCGTGCTCAAGCGCTCCACCGTGATCACCCGGCTGCGCACCGAAGACGGCCTGGTCAGCGAGGTCTACAACGGCGACAACCGCGCCCACGGCGCCGAAATCGCGCGCCTGGTGAATGAAGATTTATTCAATAAAATCAAAGGATTATCAATATTCGAGCGGGAGCTGGCCTGGCAACGCATGTTTGCGCTGACGCATGCGGCCGGTGACAGGAAGCTGCTGCTGGAAGCCATCGCCTGCATGGACTGCGCGATCTGGGATCTCACCGGCAAGGCGCTCGGCAAGTCCGTGCGCGAACTGCTCGGCGGCTACACCGACCGCCTGCCGATCATCTCGATCGGCGGCTACTACATGCCAGGCAAGACCCACGCCGACATCGCGCGCGAAGTCGAGTCCTATCGCGACGCCGGCATGGCCGGCTGCAAGTTCAAGGTCGGCGGCCTGTCGCCGGAAGAAGATGCCAAACGCGTCGCCACCGCGCGCAAGTCCGTTGGCGATGATTTCATCCTCTGCGTCGATGCCAACCGCGGCTGGTGCGCGGAAGACGCCATCCGCTTCGCGCGGCTGGTGGAACCGTACGACATCCGCTGGTTCGAGGAGCCCTGCCACTGGTACGACGATGCCGCGCAGATGGCGCGCGTGCGCCAGGCCATCCCGATGCCGGTCACCGCGGGGCAGAGTGAAATCACCAGCCATGCCATTCGCCGCCTGATCGACGCGCGCGCGGTCGACCTGATCAACTACGACGCCTCCGAGGGCGGCGGCGTCACCGACTGGCTGCGCGCCGCCGGCATGGCGGCCGCCTCAGGGCTGTCGATGGCGCACCATGAGGAAGCGCAGATCGCCAGCCACCTGCTGGCCGCGGTGCCGCACGGCACCTATGCGGAATGTTTTGCCGACCCGCAGCGCGATCCAGTCTGGCAGCAGATGTGGGTGAACCGCCCGGCAATCAAGAATGGAGTAATGATGGTCGCCACAACCCCTGGTTTCGGCATCGAGCTGGACCAGGACATGGTGCGCCGGTTCCGCAGCAACTGAACCGGCGCACACACCTTAAGGAAGCACGATGATGCGTTTACCCGCGTTCCGCCCGCGCCTGCTCGAAATGTACGGCGAATACACCGCCGCCCGCCTGCGCGCCGACATCCTGTCCGGCATCACTGTCGGCATCCTCGCCCTGCCGCTGGCCATCGCCTTTGCCATCGCTTCGGGCATGACGCCGGAATCCGGCATCTACACCGCGATCATCGCCGGATTCATCATCTCCGCTTTCGGCGGCTCGCGCGTGCAGATCGGCGGTCCCACCGGCGCCTTCATCGTCATCGTCTACGGCATCGTCGTCAATTTCGGCGTCGCCAACCTGCTGATCTGCACCCTGATGGCCGGCGTGATGCTGCTGGCGATGGGGCTGCTGCGCATGGGCAGCTGGATCCGTTTCATTCCGGTATCGGTGATCAGCGGCTTCACCAAGGGCATCGCGGTGCTGATCCTGCTGTCGCAGGTCCGGCCCTTCCTCGGCCTGACCACCGAAACCTTGCCCGCCGAATTTTTTGCCCAGATCGTGGTGCTGGGCAACGCCCTGCACACCATCAGCTGGCCCACGGTGGGCCTGAGCCTCGCCTGCCTCGCGCTGATCCTGTCGTGGCCGAAACGATGGCGCATCGTGCCCAGCCCGATCGTTGCACTGGTGTTCGGCACCGTCGTCACCGCGCTGCTCGGCCTTCCCGTGGAAACCATCGGCAGCAAGTTCGGCGGCATTCCGCAGTCGCTGCCTGCATTCGCCCTGCCCGAACTGTCGCTCGACACCATACGCCACCTGGTCGGTCCGGCCATCGCCATCGCGCTGCTCGGGGCGATCGAATCGCTGCTGTCGGCCACCGTCGCCGACAACATGATCGACGACCGCCACAACCCGAACCAGGAACTGATCGCGCAGGGCCTCGCCAACATCGTCGCGCCGCTGTTCGGCGGCTTCTGCGCCACCGGCGCCATCGCCCGCACCAGCACCAACGTGCGCATGGGCGCCTATGGTCCGCTGGCCGGCATCGTGCATGCAGCCACGCTGCTCGCGATCATCCTGGTTGCGGCACCGCTCGCCGTGCATGTGCCGCTGGCCACGCTCTCGGCCATCCTCGTCGTCGTCGCCTGGAACATGGGCGAATGGGGAGACTTCCGGGAAATGCGCCGCTACACGATGAACTATCGCGCCATCCTGCTGGCCACCTTCGTGCTGACAGTGGTGTTCGACCTGACCGTGGCGGTTGAAGTCGGCATGGTGATGGCTGCCCTGCTCTTCATCACCCGCATATCATCCCTGACCGGCGTGATCGATGATGGCGCCGACACCATCGCCGGGAACCGCGTGCGCTGCTACGAACTGTTCGGATCGCTGTTTTTCGGATCGGCCAACAAGCTGGAGCCGCTGCTGGTCCATGCCGACCCCGGCGCACCCTGCCGCGCCATCGTCCTCGACATGCAGAACACGATCAATGTCGACACCACCGGGCTCGACATCCTCGAAACCCTGCGCCGCAAGCTGGAAAAAAACGGCAAGGTGCTGTTCATCACCGGCGCCGGAACGCAGCCGATGTCACTGTTCAAGCGCTCGGGATTTGCCGACAGGCTCGGCGCTGATCATTTCCTGCCGCATCGTGCCGCAGGAGTCGCGCGGGCCCGCGAGGCTGCGGGCGCCGCGCAATGAACGGCAGTGCCGGTCAGGGACGCAGGTAGGCGTAACCCTCGCGCTGCTGCAGGCGGGTGATCTCGGCCACCCCCGAGGGCACGAACTGCGCCTCCGGAATGAATTTTCCGCGGGTCAGCTTGCGGTTGCGCAGCGTGATTTCGCAGACATCGAACTGCACGCCGCGCGCCTTCAGCTGCTCGACCGGAATGTTGTAGGGATTGCCGTTGGCATCCTTGGCGCCGTCGAACAGGAAATCGACGCCGCCGGCATGCGTGACCACCACGATCTTCGCCTTCGGATTCACTTCGAGGTGGTTGCCGACATTGCGCAACGCATTGGCCGCCTGCGCCTTGGAATCGTTGATGTGGTAGACCACCTTGTCCTCGGCGACGTTTGGATTGCCGCCGGTTGAAGCGCAGCCCGCGGCAAGCGCGGTTGCAGCCACCAAAAATGCAAGAGATGTTTTTCTCATGAAAGCCCCTCCAGAATCACCGGGTTGAACGATTTATCATTATGGTTTTGATGCCTTCAGCAGACAGCGCGGCCAGACTACTCCGCGCCCATCGACACCGCAAGGGGAGCCCGCATTGACTGTTGACGAAACCATCACGCGCCACCTCAGCGTCCGCGGCCGCGTGCAGGGCGTGGGTTACCGCAACTACCTCGCCTACAAGGCCGGCGAACTGGGGATCGGCGGCTGGGTGCGCAACCGCAGCGACGGCAGCGTCGAAGCGGTGGTGCACGGCACGCCGCAGGCGGTGGCCGCGATCATCGATTGTGCCCGGCGCGGGCCGCGCACCGCGCAGGTCAGTGCGGTGGACGTCGCAGAAATCACCGGCAGCCATCCGCAATTCAGCGTCCGGCCTACAGAATAATTATCATTAAAAACAGATAGTTACATCAGATCGCCGGCATCGGCTTGCTGGCCTGGATCGCGGCGGCGCGTGCCTCGAGTTTTTTCGCCTCCGCATCCCGGCCGAGCGCAGCCAGCGTATCGGCCAGGTGGCGCAGGGTCAGCGCCACGCTGGGACTGTCGGCGCCCAGCACCTTCTCCTTCATGGCGAGCGCGCGGCGCAGCAGGGGCTCGGCCTCGGCCGCGCGCCCCTGGGCATAGACCACGGCGCCGAGATTGCCCAGACTGACCGCGGTGCGGCGGTCCTCGCCATGCGCCTTCTCGAACACCGGAACCGTCCTGCGGTACCAGCGCTCGGACTCGGCGAACTTCTTCTGCATTTGCAGCACATCGGCGAGGTTGTTCATCACCAGCGCCGTCGCCGGGTCATTCGGCCCCAGCGCCTTCTCGCGCATCGCCAGCGCGCGGCGCAATTCCTTCTCCGCTTCCGGATAACGCTGCGCGGAACGCAGCACCAGGGCCAGCGTGACCAGGCTCTGGTCGACGGCACGGTGGTTGCGGCCAAGGCTGCGCTCGGCCTCGGCCAGCGCGTCGCGCGCGAAGGTTTCCGCCTGGCGCAGGTTGCCGCGCTGCAGTTGCAGGTTGGCCTGCCCGGTGAGCAGCTTCCATTCGGCCTCGCCGGCGGCCGCGGGCGCCGCCTGCAGCAGCAGCGCAACAACCAGCACCAACACGCGCAGATTATTCACCGGCGCCATGACCGGCATTGCCGTAAACGATGCAGACGTTCTCCGGCCGCAGCCATTCGGACAGCGAGCGGATCAGGTCCTCGTTGATGTTGACCTGCCAGGCGGGGCCGAGGCGGACCTCGCAGCGCGCGCCGTGACTCGAGTATTCCACCGCAACCGGGCACGACCCCTGGCGGTGCGGCGCCAGCAGTTCCTTCAGCCTTGCACCCGAGGACTGGCCGTTGCAGACCAGGCGGATGCCGCGGGCGTAACGGTTGCGCGCCTCGTTCAGGTCAAGCACGTTCAGCGCTTCCAGGCGCAGCGCGTTGTCGCCGCCGTTTCCGTTGCCGCCACCTTCGCCCTCGGACTCGGCGCTGCGGTATCGCTGTCGTCCGCGGATTTCCATCACCAGCAGTTCGTCCTCGCGCAGCTTGTGGCGGAAACGGTCGAAGGCCTCGCGGAACACCACGATCTCGTGCTTGCCGGTGTCGTCCGCCAGCAGCACGATGCCCATGCGGCCGCTGGCGGTGTTCTGCACCCGAACCGACAGCACCACGCCGGCGACGCTCACCGAACGGCCGGCGATGTCGCTGGCGGTCTGCAGTTCGCCCAGCTTGCGGCCGACCATGCGCCTCACTTCGTCGCGGTAGACGTTGAACAGATGGTCGCTGCGGTAATAGCCCAGCGCCAGCTTCTCGTTCTGCAGCAGTTCCTTCTTGCTCCAGCGCGGCACGTTCGCCGGTGCCACCACGCGCGGCGCGTCAACCGCGTCGCCGAACAGGCTGGTCTGTGACGCCGCGCGACTGGCCTGCTCCGCCGACTCGAGCGCAAGGCCCACGCAGGCCATCAGCTCGGCACGGTTGTCGTTGATGCTGTCGAAGGCGCCGGCGCGTACCAGCGACTCCACCACCCTGCGGTTCACCAGGCGCTTGTCGACGCGGTGGCAGAAATCGAACAGGTCCCTGTACGGGCCGCCGGCTTCGCGCACCTCGACGATGTGGTTGATCGCGCCTTCGCCGGTGCCCTTGATGCCGCCCAGCCCGTAGCGGATGCGCTTCACGTCGACCGGCGCGAAGCGGTAACCGCCGGCGTTGACGTCGGGCGCCAGCACCTCGAGCCCGTTCTCGCGCGCATCATCGACCAGCTGCTGCACCTTGTCGGTGTCGTTCATCACCGCCGACATGTTGGCCGCCATGAAGGCGGCCGGGTGATGCGCCTTCATGTAGGCCGTCTGGTAGGCGACCAGCGCGTAGGCCGCGGCATGCGACTTGTTGAAACCGTAACCGGCGAACTTCTCCATCAGGTCGAACAGTTCGTCGGCCTTGGCCTGGGACAAGCCGTTTTTCGCCGCGCCTTCGCGGAACAGGCCGCGGTGCTCGGCCATCTCCTCGGGTTTTTTCTTGCCCATCGCGCGGCGCAGCAGGTCTGCGCCGCCGAGGCTGTAGCCGCCGATGATCTGCGCCATCTGCATCACCTGCTCCTGGTAGACCATGATGGCGTAGGTCTCGGAGAGGATGCCTTCAACGCGCGGGTCGGGGTAGCTGAAGCGCTTGCCGTGCTTGCGCGCGCAGAATTCCGGGATCAGCTCCATCGGGCCCGGACGGTACAGCGCGACCAGCGCGATGATGTCGCCGAAGCGGTCGGGCTTCGCGCTTTTGAGCATGTCGCGCATGCCGCGCGATTCAAACTGGAACACGGCCGAGGTGTTGGCCTTCTGGAATATCTCGTACGCCGCCCTGTCGTCCAGCGGCAGCTTCTCCAGCTGCAGCGTCGAGGAGGGATCGAGCTGGCGGATGTAGCGCATCGTCCAGTCAAGGATGGTCAGCGTGGTCAGGCCGAGAAAGTCGAACTTGACCAGGCCGATCGACTCGACATCGTCCTTGTCGAACTGGCTCACCGCCGAGGTGGCGCCGTCGGCTACATACAGCGGGCAGAAATCGGTGAGCTTGCCCGGCGCGATCAGCACGCCCCCGGCATGCATGCCGACGTTGCGGGTCATGCCCTCCAAGGTGCCGGCCAGCTCGAGCAGCTCGGCGACCTCCTCCTCGTTTTTCTCGCGCTCGGCCAGCTGCGGCTCCATCTTGCGCGCATCCTCGAGCGTGATCAGCTTGCCCGGCTGGAAGGGAATCAGCTTGGCCAGCTGGTCGCAGAAGTTGTAGCCGAGGTCGAGCACGCGGCCGACGTCGCGCACCACCGCCTTCGCCGCCATGGTGCCGAAGGTGGCGATCTGCGACACCGAATCGGCGCCATAACGCGTCTTCACGTAGTCGATCACGCGGTCACGGCCGTCCTGGCAGAAGTCGATGTCGAAGTCGGGCATCGACACCCGCTCCGGATTGAGGAAACGCTCGAACAGCAGGTTGTAGCGCAGCGGATCGAGGTCGGTGATGCCCAGGCTGTACGCCACCAGCGAACCGGCGCCCGAACCCCGGCCCGGCCCCACCGGCACGCCGTTGTTCTTGGCCCAGTTGATGAAGTCGGCAACGATCAGGAAATAGCCCGGGAAGCCCATCTGCACGATGGTCCTGATCTCGAATTCAAGGCGCTCGCGGTAGACAGGCTCCTGCCGTGCCCGCTCCGCCACGTCAGGATACAGTTCGGCGAGCCGCGCGGCGAGGCCGTCGCCGGCGCAGGCGCGCAGATGCTGCTCGAGGCTGACGCCTTCGGGCGTCGGAAAATGCGGCAAGCGGCTCTTGCCCAGGGTCAGGCCCAGCGTGCAGCGCCTGGCGATCTCCACCGTGTTTTCGAGCACTTCCGGAACATCCGCGAACAGCGCGGCCATCTCGGCGCTACTTTTGAAATACTGTTCTGTGCTGAATTTGCGCGGGCGGCGCTGGTCAGACAGCACATACCCCTCGGAGATGCAAACCCGCGCCTCGTGGGCGCGGAAATCCTCACGCTTGAGAAACTGCACCGGATGCGTGGCCACCGCAGGCAGGCCGAGGCTGCCCGCAAGCTGCAGCGCGCGCACCACATGGGTCTCCACCGGAACAGCGGCGGCACCCGAGGTCATTGCCTGCGGCCCCAGTCGCTGCACCTCGAGATAGAACCGGTCCGGGAACAGCCGCGCCCACTCCCCGGCCAGCCGACGCGCATTGTCATCCTGCCCGGCAACCAGTGCCTGGCCGACATCGCCCTGGTGGGCGCCGGACAGCGCGATCAGGCCGCCGGAGCCGACCTCGCCGAACCAGGACTTCATCACTTCTGCACGGCCGCGGTACTGGTTGCCGCGGTAGGCCCGGGTCAGCAGTTCGCACAGGCGCAGATAACCTTCGTGGTTCTGCGCCAGCAGCAATGCGCGGAAGGGGTTGTCGCGGTCGGCTTCGTTGGAGAGCCACAGGTCGCAGCCGATGACAGGCTTCACGCCCTCGCTGCGCGCGGCCTTGTAGAACTTGACCATGCCGAACACGTTGGCGAGGTCGGTCAGTGCCAGCGCCGGCATGCCGTCGGCCTTTGCCGCCGCCACCGCGTCGTCGATGCGAACGATGCCATCGACGATGGAATATTCGCTGTGCAGGCGGAGATGGACGAACGACGGTTGCATGGTCCGCTATTTTACGGCGTGGCGCCGGCGGGTTTCACCGCCACGCGCAGGTTTGTGTAACGCCAATAAAATCCGCCACATAGCGCGACCGTTTGCGTACCTAGTAAGCAGCGACGCCCCGCCCCGGGCGGCACCCGCCCGGAAATGCCGCATAATGCCGCCTCACCGCGCCGGCCGGCGCTTCCGAATTCATCCATACCTTTGTCGCAACACCCGCCACTGCCCCGCGCCGGCATCCTTGCGCTGATCGCCCTCTGCGCGGTCTGGGGCTACACTTGGGTCATCCTCAAGGAGGGCGTGCGCTACGCCGACCCCTGGGACTACGCGACACTGCGCACCGTGCCCGGCGCGATCCTGCTGTTCGCGCTGGCGGCAGCGCGCGGCGAAAGCCTCACCCTGAAATCACCGCGGCACGTGCTGATCCTCGGCCTTTGGCAGACCACCGCATTCAACGCGCTGGTGTCGTGGGCGCTGGTGTCCGGCGCCGCCGGCAAGACCGCGGTGCTGGTCTACACCATGCCGTTCTGGACGATCCTTTTCGCCTGGCCGTTGCTCGGCGAACGCATCCGTGGCCTGCAGTGGCTGGCCGTTGCCCTGTCTGCAACCGGGTTGATCCTGGTGGTGGAACCATGGTCGCTGGAGGGCACGCCGGAGTCCAGCGCACTGGCCGTGCTCACCGGCGTCAGCTGGGCGGTGGCTGCGGTATTGACCCGGCGCTGGCGCGAGCGGCTGGGTACGGGTACGGTGGCACTGACCGCCTGGCAGATGCTGCTCGGCGGGCTGGTGCTCGGCGTGTGCGGGTTTTTCCTGTCTGCGCGCCCGGTGCAATGGACGCCGCATTTCTGGTTTCTGCTCGGCTATGCCACGCTGTTCGGCACCGTGCTGGGCTGGGCGCTGTGGTTCTATGTACTGAAACTGCTCCCCGCCGGCGTCGCGGGCCTGGCGGTGATGGCGGTGCCGGCCATCGGCGTGCTCTCATCACGGCTGCAACTGGGTGAGCAACCGGGCGCGATCGAGTCCGCCGGCATGCTGCTGATCGTGGCCAGCCTCGCCGTGCTGTCATGGTCGGCGCTGCGGCGGCGCTGATTGCACGCCGGCAGGATTTCCATGAACATGATTTCTGCGATCATCCAGCGATGAAATCCTGCCATTCGACCTTCCACGAACTCAACGGCCTGCGCCATCACGTGCGCATCTGGGGCCCGCCTTCAGCGCCGCCGCTGTTCCTGCTTCACGGCTGGATGGACGCCTCTGCTTCGTTCCAGCTGGTCGTCGACGAACTGCATCGCGACTGGCGCGTCATTGCACCCGACTGGCGCGGCTGCGGCCAGTCCGGCTGGTGCGCCGCGGGTTACTGGTTCCCCGACTATTACGCCGACCTTGAAGCGCTGCTGGCGATCTACTCGCCGGACACCCCGGCGCGGCTGGTCGGCCACAGCATGGGCGGCGTGATCGCCTGCACCTATGCCGGCATCCGGCCGGCGCGGGTCGCGCAGGTCATGTCCTTCGAGGGTTTCGGCCTGAAGCGGACCCATCCGGGAGAGGCGCCGGAGCGTTACCGCCGCTGGCTCGATGAACTGGCCGAGGAACCGCGCTTCCGCATCTACGCCTCGTTCGAGGCGCTGGCGGCGCGACTGCGCAGCGAAAACCCGCGGCTGACTTCCGAAAAGGCGCAGCTGATCGCCAGAGCCTGGGCGCACGAAACCGCCACCGACAAGATCGAACTGCGGCATGACCCGAGGCACAAGCGGGTCAACCCGGTGCTGTTCCGCATCGAGGAGCTGATTGCATGCTGGCGCGAATGCACGGCACCGGTAATGTGGGTGTTTGCGCGCGACTCCAAGGGCACCGGCTACCTCAGCGACAGTCCGGAGCAACTTGCCGGACGCAAGGGCGCGTTTCGCGACTACCGCGAAGCCTGGATCGAGGACGCGGGACACATGATGCACCACGACCAGCCGGCGGCAATGGCCGCACTCATCGAGGAATTTCTGGAGGTGTGATGAAACCTGGAACCGGCGCGCCGGGCACTGCGACGGGCGGTCAGTCGGACAGGATATTGGGATACGCGAATCCGAGCGTGAGGAAGAACAGCGCGGTCTTGCCGATGAATGCCATTTTCTGCGTCAGGCTCATATCGCTGAATTTGACGGTCTGTGCCGCACTCCCCTGCGCAGCCTTTGATTTGACGGACATTGGAAACACTCCTGAGGTTGGTGAATAACGCCAAAGCATGAAAAACAAATCATGAAAAACAGCAGCGTCCCTCGCGAAGCGCCAGACCCGGCGGAACCGGGGCTGCGGGAGCAAGCCGCTCCGTCAATGGACGGCGCGAGCTTACTATGGCCATACTTACGCAATGCTTTCAGGCAAGTTACCGCACCCCCTCCCTTGACCGCCCTTCGGAAACCAGCCTGACATGCCCTCACGCGAACTCCCCCTCCTCGGCGTACTCGGCGGCATGGGCCCGCTGGCCGCAGCGGATTTCCTGGCCAAGCTGGCGGCAGAAACACCCGCGACCCGCGACCAGGATCACATCCCCTACATCGCCTATGGCGTGCCGCAGATTCCGGACCGTCCGCCGGCAATCATCGCCGGCGGCGAATCGCCACTGCCGCACATGCTGCGCGGCATCGCCATGCTGAAACAGGCTGGCGCCCGGGCGGTGGCGATTGCCTGCAATACCGCCCATTTCTGGCATGAGGATCTCGTCCGCGAGGGAGGGCTGCCGGTGCTGCACATTGCCGATGCGGTCTGCGACCTGCTGGCCGAGCGCGGAATCCGCAGCGGCAACGTCGGCCTGATCGGCACCGACGGGACCGTGCGCGCGGGCTTCTTCCAGAAGCGGCTCGCCGCGCGCGGACTTGGCTGCCTGACCAGCAGCCGCGAAGACCAGGAGCAGCTGGTGCTGCCGGCGATCCGTTGCGTGAAAGCCAACGACCTCGACCGCGCCCACCGGCTGGCAGTGCAGGCGGTGGAAAACCTGCGCGCGGCAGGCGCAGGCGCGGTGGTGCTCGCCTGCACCGAGACGCCGGTAGCCGTCGAACACGCGCAGCATCCGGCGGCCGCATGCTGCATCGATGCCACGCGCGCGCTGGCGCGGGCCTGCGTCGCCTGGTACCGGAACGCCGGCGGCCACATCAACCCATTGTAAAAAAAGGGTTTTTTATCAGGGCCCGGGGGCGGACTGCTGGACAAAGCAGGACGCTTGCCTTAGATTGGCCGTCGCAACGTTGCGACGCCGGCCCGCCCCGCGGAACGGCCCTTCACCGACCCCGCTACAGGAGAATCCCCATGTTTCGCTTCACGCATCTGGTGGCCGCTGTTGCCGCCGCGAGCCTGTTCACCGCACCCGTGCACGCCGCGGAGCTGACCGGCACGCTGAAAAAAATCAAGGATACCGGCGTCATCAAGGTCGGCCACCGCGACGCATCAGTGCCGTTTTCCTACCTCGATGACAAGCAGCAGCCGATCGGCTACGGCGTCGACATCTGCATGAAGATCGTCGACAAGGTCAAGGCGGAGCTGAAAATGCCGAAGCTGAAGGTCGAGTTCGTGCCGGTGACCTCGCAGACGCGAATCCCGATCCTGACCGGCGGCAACATCGACATGGAATGCGGCTCCACCACCAATTCCGTCGAGCGCCAGAAACAGGTGGCCTTTGCACCGACCTACTTCATGACCGGCACCAAAATCATCGTCAAGAAGAACTCGGGCATCAAGGGTTATGACGACCTGAAGGGCAAGACCGTGGTCTTCACCCAGGGCACCACCAACGAGCGCGCGATGAAGGCCTACAACGACGCGAAGAAACTGGGGATCAACTTCATCCCGTCGAAGGACCACGCCGAATCCTTCCTCGCCGTCGAGACCGGACGCGCCGTCGCCTTCCCGATGGACGACATCCTGCTCTACGGCCTGAAAGCAGGCGCCAAGAACCCGAACGACTACGAAGTCATCGGCGAGTTCCTGTCGGACGACCCCTACGCCATCATGCTGCGCAAGGATGATCCGGCGTTCAAGAAACTGGTCGACGACACCGTCAGCGGCCTCTACAAGAGCGGCGAGATCAACAAGATCTACACGAAGTGGTTCCAGTCGAAAATCCCGCCCAAGGGCATCAACCTGAACTTCCCGATGTCCGACGGACTGAAGGCCGCAATCAAGAATCCCAACGACACCGGCGTCGGCGCCTGCGGCAAGATGAAGTGCTGAAGCCGCACTGACACGCACCAAAACGGGGAGCCGAGGCTCCCCGTTTTTTTGCGGACTTTCGCGCTACACTGGACCCATGGACTTCGGCTTTCTAACACAGCCCGCGTTCTCCGGCGGCGGCACCTACCTCGACTGGGTGATCTCCGGAATCAAGTGGACGCTGCTGGTATCGATCTTCGCCTGGATCATCGCCTTCAGCATAGGTTCGGTGCTCGGGGTGCTGCGCACAACACGGGTGGCCTGGCTGAAGGCGCCGGCCACCGCCTACGTCGAACTGTTCCGCAACGTGCCGCTGCTGGTGCAGATGTTCATCTGGTATTTCGTGGTGCCTGAAATCGTTCCCAAGGCGCTGGGCACCTGGATGAAACAGGGCATGCCGATGCCCGAGTTCTGGAGCGCAGTGCTGGCGCTGGGTTTCTACACTGCATCCCGGGTCGCCGAGCAGGTGCGCTCGGGCATCCAGTCGATCCCCGCAGGCCAGACCCAGGCCGCACTCGCCACCGGCCTGACCATGCCCCAGGTCTACCGCCACGTGCTGCTGCCGATGGGATACCGCATCGTCATTCCGCCGCTGACCTCGGAGTTCCTCACCATCTTCAAGAATTCCTCGGTTGCGCTGACCATCGGCGTGCTGGAACTGACCGCGCAGGCGCGCACCATTTCCGAATACACCTTCCGCACTTTCGAGATTTTCTCGATCGCCACCGTGGTCTATGTGCTGATCACGCTGGCGGTCACCGTGCTGATGGAACTCATCGAGCGCCGCGTGCGGGTGCCCGGCTACGTCGGCACCGGGAAGTAGCCATGTTCACCGGCTTTGACGTCGATGTCATCCAGCGCGCACTGCCCTATCTCTGGCAGGGCATGCTGTTCTCGCTGGGCCTGACCCTGCTGGCGATGGTCGGCGGCATCGTCCTCGGCACCGTGCTGGCGCTGATGCGGCTGTCGAGCTACAGGGTGCTGACCCTGCCCGCCGGCGGCTATGTCAACCTGCTGCGCTCGACACCGCTGATCCTGGTGATCTTCTGGTTCTATTTCCTGGTGCCGATCGCGGTCAAGCAGATCACCGGCAACCCCTACGCTTCGGGCATCGGGCCGTTCAATTCGGCGCTGATCGCCTTCACGCTGTTCGAGGCGGCCTACTACTGCGAAATCATCCGCGCCGGCATCCAGAGCGTGCCCGCCGGCCAGGTCAACGCAGCCTACGCGCTGGGACTCAACTACTGGCAGGCGATGATCCGGGTGGTGCTGCCGCAGGCCTTCCGCAACATGGTGCCGATACTGCTGACCCAGGGCATCATCCTGTTCCAGGACACCTCCCTCGTTTATGTCGTCGGCCTCACCGACTTCATGGGCGCGGCGAGCAAGGTCGCGCAGCGCGACGGGCGGCTGGTCGAAATGTACCTGTTCGCCGCACTGGTTTATTTCATCCTCTGCTTTTCCGCCTCTTACCTCGTCAAACGACTGCAGGCGCGCATCACGCCGCCGCGTTAGGAACATCCATGGCCATGATCGAATTCAGGAATATCAGCAAATGGTACGGCAGCTTCCAGGTGCTGAAGAACTGCACGACCCAGGTCAACAAGGGCGAAGTGGTCGTGGTCTGCGGACCGTCGGGCTCCGGCAAATCGACGCTGATCAAGTGCGTCAACGGCCTCGAACCCTTCCAGCAGGGTGAACTCGTGGTCAACGGCCAGTCGGTCGGAGCCAAAACCACCAACCTGCCGCAGCTGCGCGCGAAGATCGGCATGGTGTTCCAGCATTTCGAGCTGTTCCCCCACATGAACGTCACCGCCAACCTGAACCTGGCCCAGGTCAAGGTGCTGGGGCGCAGCGTCGAGGAAGCCACCGACAGGTCGCACCTGCTGCTCAAGCGGGTCGGCATGATCGACCACGCCCACAAGTTTCCGGGCCAGCTCTCCGGCGGCCAGCAGCAGCGCGTCGCCATTGCCCGCGGCCTGGCCATGGACCCGGTGGCGATGCTGTTCGACGAGCCGACCTCCGCGCTCGACCCCGAAATGATCAACGAGGTGCTCGACGTCATGGTCGAACTCGCCCAGGAAGGCATGACCATGATGTGCGTGACCCACGAGATGGGATTCGCGCGCAAGGTGGCGCACCGCGTCATCTTCATGGACCAGGGCGAGATCGTCGAGGACGCGGCCAAGGAGGAGTTCTTCGGCACCCCGCGCTCCGAACGCGCGCAGCAATTCCTGTCGAAGATACTGCACCACTGAGCGCACACCGCGGGTAGAATGCGCGCTTCCCAACCCAGGCTCGCAACCCACCATGGCTTCAGGCAAAACCAAAAAGAAATCCGCGGTCCAGTACGACTGCAGCAAGTGCCCCGGCTACTGCTGCAGCTATCCCCTGATCGAAGTCGGCAAGCGCGACATCGCGCGCCTCGCCAAACACTTCGGCATCACCTACGCGCAGGCCGAATCGCGCTACACCCGGTATGACCGCTCGGAGAAGGTGCGCTCGCTGAAGCAGCAGGACGACAAGCACTTCGGCAGGATCTGCAAGCTGTTCGACACCAAAAAACGGCGCTGCACGGTGTATGAATCACGCCCGGGCGTCTGCCACGAGTACCCGGACGGCAAACGCTGCGGCTATTACGAATTCCTTCAGTTCGAGCGCGAGCACCAGGACGACCCGAAGTTCGTCGCGACAACCGACAACTAGGACCGCGTCCTAGGGGGTTCCGGAGGCCAGCCGGGCGCACAGCCGGTGCAGGAAGCTTTCGCACTGCGCTACCTGCGCCAAGGTGACGAATTCGTCGGGCTTGTGCGCTTCGCGGATCGAGCCGGGGCCGCAGACCACCGTCGGCACGCCGGCCACCTGGAAATGCGCGGCCTCGGTGCCGAACGACACCTTGGCGATCTCGCTGCTGCCCGCCAGTTCCTGAACCAGCGCGGTGATGCCGGCCTCGGGGCCGGTGGACAGCGCCGGCATTTCCGACAGCTTCTCCAGCCTGAAGCCGCAGCGGGGATCGACGGCATGCATTTCCGGTTCGATCACTTCGCGCAGATGGCGTTCGAACTCGTCAAGCAGCGCCTGCGGATCATCGCCCGGCAGGTTGCGGAACTCGAAATCGAACACGCAGTCCTGCGGCACGATGTTCAGCGCGGTGCCGCCGCGGATCACCCCGGTATGCACCGTGGTCCAGGCCACGTCGAAACCGCGGTCGTAAGGGCCGCGGTCGCGGTGCCGCCGCGCCATCCGCTTCAGGAACGCCACGGCCTCCGCCGCGGCCTCCACCGCATTGACGCCGTATGGCGCGTAAGCCGAATGTGAAGCAAGCCCGCGCACCGTGCAGCGGTAGCTCTGCTTGCCCTTGTGCGCGATCACCGGCCGCATCCCGGTAGGTTCTCCGACAATGCAGGAGAGCGGGCGTATGCCTGCCTGCGCCAGGTCATCCAGCAAGCCGCGCACGCCGAGGCAGCCGACCTCCTCGTCATAGCTGAACGCCAGGTGCACCGGGGTACGCAGCCCCTGGCGCGCGTACTTTGGCACCACCGCCAGCGCGCAGGCGATGAAACTTTTCATGTCGGCGGTGCCGCGGCCATACAGGCGGCCGTCGCGTTCGGTCAGCACAAAGGGATCCGTCGCCCAGTCCTGCCCGTCAACCGGCACCACGTCGGTATGCCCCGACAGCACGACGCCGGGCTCGCCGCGCGGACCCAGTGTCGCAAACAGGTTGGCCTTGCGCCGGTCACGGTCGTAGGTCATCCGGACGTCGGCATCGAGCGGGCGCAGCAGCTCACGCACCCAGTCGATCAGTTCGAGGTTGGAATCGCGGCTGACCGTGGGAAAGGCGATCAGCGCGCGGATCAGTTCCAGTGTTTCGGCGGAAGGTGCGGCCTGCTGCGTCATTTCGGCATCCGTCATTAAAGATCCAGCATAGGCAGGGCTCCCTGGACTGTCAACGCAGCCGCGGCGGCATGATGTTGATGCGGTATGCTTGCCATCCGGAGAGTACTGAATCCATGACGATGCCAAAAACATCATTGCGCCGGCGCCTGCAATGGCTTTGCGCAGCCCTGAGCCTCGCCGCAACTTCCGCCATCGCCGCCGAGCTGCGCATCGGCCTTTCCGGCGAAGTCACTTCGCTGGATCCGCACCATCTCGCCGCGCAACCCAACCTCACCGTGGCGCGCCACGTGTTCGAATCGCTGACCGATGTCGACGCGCAGACGCGGCTGATCCCGGGGCTCGCCGAAAGCTGGCGCGCCATCGACGCCACCACCTGGGAATTCAGGCTGCGCCGCGGCGTGAAATTCCATGACGGTTCGCCGTTCACCGCGGAAGACGCCGCGTTTTCGCTGGCGCGGCCGCTGTCAATCCAGGGCAGCCCCGGCGGCTTTGCTTCATACGTGCGCGCCGTGGCTTCGACCGTGGTCGTTGATGCTCATACACTGCGAGTCAGGACAAAATATCCGTACGGCGCGCTGCCGGAAGACCTGAATTCGATCCTGATCGTTTCCAGAAAACATGCGCTTAACGCCGGGCCCGGGGATTTCGATGCCGGCCGCGCGCTGGTCGGCACCGGCCCCTACAAATTTCTGCGTTACCAGCGCGGCGACCGGCTGGAACTGTCGCGCCATCCGCAGTGGTGGGGCAAGGCACCGGCCTGGGACAAGGTGACGCTGCGCATCATCCCCGCCGATCCCTCGCGCACCGCGGCGCTGCTCTCCGGCGAACTGGACGCGATCGAGCACGTGCCGTCAGCAGATATCAAAAACATAAGCAAAAACAAAAAGTTGCGTGTATCGCAGACCACCTCATGGCGCACTATCCTGCTCCACCTCGACCAGTACCGCGCGCAGCCGCCCGGCGTCAGCGACCTCAACGGCAAACCGCTCGCTGCCAATCCCTTCATGGACCTGCGCGTGCGGCGCGCGATCTCCAAAGCCATCAATCGCACCGCGATCGCCGAGCGCGTGATGGAAGGCCTCGCAGTACCAGCCGCCAACATCGTGTCGCCCGGTGTGTTCGGCCACAACAGCGCGTTGAAGGCGGAACCCTACGATCCCGAGGGCGCCAAACGCCTGCTCGCCGAGGCCGGCTACCCGAACGGCTTTCGCGTCACCCTCGCCGGCCCCAACAACCGCTATATCAACGACGAACAGGTGCTGCAGACGGTGGCGCAGCTGCTGACCCGTGTCGGCATCCACACCCGCGTCGAAGCAGCACCGATGTCGGCCTTCCTCGGCCGCGTGCGCAAGGAGGAGACGGCCTTCGCGCTGCTCGGCTGGGGCTCCTTCGCCGCAGACCTCGCGCTGCGCTCGCTGGTCGCCTCGGCCAATGCCGACAAGGGTTACGGCGCCTGGAACTGGGGGCGCTACAGCAATCCGAAAGCCGATGCACTGATGGAACAGGCGCTCGGCAGCGTCGACCGTAGCAGGCGCGAAACCCTGGCACGCGAGGCCAACACGCTGGCAATGCAGGACCACGCCTTCATCCCGCTGCACCACCAGGTGGTGAGCTGGGCGATGCGCGCGAACCTGGCCTATGCGCCGCGCACCGACGAGTTCACCTTTGCCCACCATTTCACGCCGCGCTGAATCCGCACGATGCTGAATTTCGCATTGCGCCGGCTGCTGTGGAGCGGCGCGGCATTGTTCGTGATGTCGCTGCTGGTCTATGCCGGCGTCTACGCCATCGGCAACCCGGTCGACCTGCTGATCAACCCGCAGGCCGACCAGGCGGAAATCGCACGCACCACCGCGCTGCTCGGCCTCGACCGGCCCTTCTGGGAACAGTACTGGCTGTTTTTCCGCGGCGCCCTCGCCGGTGAACTCGGCATTTCCTTCGCCGCCAGCGTGCCGGCGATCGACCTGATCCTCGAACGCCTGCCTGCCACGCTGGAACTGGCCATGGCCGCAATGCTGATCGCCGTCACCCTCGGCATCCCGCTGGGACTGATCGCCGGACTGCGCCCGCAGTCGTGGCCGGCGCGCTCGATCATGGCGCTGTCGACACTGGGCTTTGCATTGCCGACGTTCTGGATCGGGCTGATGCTGATCATGGTGTTTTCGGTGCAACTGGGCTGGTTGCCGACTACCGGCCGCGGCGCCACGGTCGATGCCTTCGGCATTCCGCTGAGCGTCTTCACCGTCGACGGCCTGCGCCACCTGCTGCTGCCTGCCGCCACCCTCGCCCTGTTCAAGCTTGCTCTGCTGATCCGCCTGACCCGCGCCGGCACCCGTGAAGCCATGCGGCAGGATTACGTGCGCCATGCCCGCGCCAAGGGCCTTGGTGAAACCGCCGTCGTACGCTCGCATGTGCTGCCCAACATCCTGATACCCATCGTCACCGTGGCCGGTCTCGAGCTGGGCTCGCTGATCGCTTTCGCCATCGTCACTGAAACCGTGTTTGCCTGGCCCGGCATGGGCAAGCTGCTGATCGACTCGATCAATGTGCTCGACCGGCCGGTGATCGTCGCCTACCTGCTGGTGACAGTGCTGTTGTTTATCCTGATCAACCTCATGGTGGACCTGCTGTATGCCGTGCTCGATCCGCGTGTGCGTGCGGGAGCGGCGCCATGATCGCCGCCGCGGCGCCGGCGCGCGTCCTCGTGACCCGCTACGCGCGTGACCGCATCGCGCTTGCCGCGCTGTGGCTGCTCGGCATGCTGCTGCTGGCCGCCGCGGCCGCGCCCTGGCTGGCACCGCAAAACCCCTACGACCTGGCACAGCTCGACATCCTCGACGCCAAGCTGCCGCCGGGAGCCGCGGGCGTCGCCGGCCACAGCTACTGGCTGGGCAGCGACGATCAGGGGCGCGACATGTTCTCGGCGATCCTCTACGGCCTGCGCATCAGCCTCGGCGTCGGCATCGCCTCAACCGCGCTGGCGCTGGCAATCGGCCTCTGTGCCGGCCTCGCCGCCGCCCGCCTTGGCGGCTGGATCGACGGCCTGATCATGCGCGTCGTCGACCTGCAGCTTTCCTTCCCCGCCATCCTCGTCGCGCTCATCCTGCTCGCCCTCACCGGCCAGGGCATCGACCGCATCCTCCTCGCGCTGGTGGTGGTGCAATGGGCCTATTACGCACGGACGGTGCGCGCCACCGCGCTGGTCGAACTGCGCAAGGAGTATGTCGAGGCGGCGGTGTGCATGGGCATCGGGGAAGCGCGCATCCTGTTCCGCCACGTGCTGCCCAACGTGCTGCCGCCGGTTATGGTGGTCGCCACCGTGCAGATCGCGCACGCGATCGCGCTGGAAGCTACGCTGTCCTTCCTCGGACTCGGCCTGCCGATCACCGAGCCATCGCTGGGTCTGCTCATCGCCAACGGCTACACGCACCTGCTGTCGGGCAAATACTGGATCAGCTTTTTTCCGGGGATCGCGCTGCTGATCACCATCGTCGCCATCAACCTGGTCGGGGACCGGTTGAGGGATGTGCTGAATCCGCGGTTGAAATAAGCCAACCGGGAAACTCTGGCTCCGCAGTTTGTCAGGCGACAACCTGCTCGTAGGAAAACTGGGGAGCGCCGGCCCGCTGGGAAGCATGCTCAACCGTGATCGAGCAAATATTTCCCTGGGCGTCGAAATCAAGAACCGTGTTTTCATCAAGATCCCTGGTTTCGTCCACCGGAGAATCCAGAAACTCGATCAGCAGCGTGTCGGTATCAGAGAAGTATCGGACTTTCATGGCACATACCTTCTGTCAAAGAAAGCATTGTGAACCGTTTCACCGTCGGGCAAAAGCACCACGCGAAGATACCTGTTTTCCATTTCCGGCACCCGCACCCAGCGGCGAATCCTGCCATCCGACTGGATGACCTCCCGAATCGGCGCCTGAATGGCGCGTTCCAGCCATTGATCCTGAATGACCGCCCGGTCAGGCCGGTTACGTATGGTCTCAAAATAACGTGTGAATTTCACACCTGCGAGGTTATCAAATTACGCTTACAGAAATAAATGGATTCATGTAACTTTCCCCGTGATGCCTCATTGAACCCACTGAAAAGTCACACTGGCCCCAGCCCCCACAGGTTCGAAGCGCAGCAGCCCGGCGTTGAGCGTCATGACGACCTCGGATGTGTTCATTGCGTTTCCTTTTGTATTGGACGGGTTGCAGGTGTGACAGTGAATCAGCGGAGCCAGTGTAGCTTTTTAATGGAAACGCGCTCTGTATTCTTCCAGCCCGCGCCCGTCGGAAGTCAGCGCGGTCTTTTTTGGCACCAAATCACACTGCTAAGCCTGCCTAACCAGCTTATTTCCTGATTTCTTATCAACGTGTTGCGCTGGTCCGACCCGGATTGGGGTACGCGTCGGTTGGGGATGCGACGGTTAGCTGCCTAACAAGCAAATATCCAGCATCGCTGTCCTGCTCGATCGGGTCCAAATTGCTCTTTTAGTTTTCGTTCGATCTCTGTAACAACCCTCTCATGCAGATTTTCATATTTATCTGACAATCGACTTACCGTTATGATCACCAATGGGTCGTCCGCTACGCCAACGTAAACGACCAGCTCACGCCCGTAAGGAGGCCAGCCTAGGAGGCCACCCAAGTAATATATGTCTAAAGACTCATATCGCTTCAGCCCCAAGGATTCTGCTGCTTCAGCGACCACTCGCTTGGCTGCCTCGATGTCACCATAATTTTGCGGGTCACGATGGGAAGTCAACCAGTTACGCTTCGAAACCCCGAGGCTGACGGAACGTTCGGGAGACCATCCAGCTGTTGCAATCGAAATAGAAGGGTAAACCATCCGAAACTCTTCCAAAAGCTGCGCACGGATTGCGTCGACTTGCCGTGGGCCCGACTCCCCACGGCCTACATCGGACGATTGCACCTCATAGAGTATTTGGTTGTTTATTTGATCAAGGCGCGCGAGTAGCTGGAGCGAAGTTCCGGAACTTTTGTAAACCCTCCCATCGGAAATGGGGTCGCAGACGGTACATGTAAGTCCGTGGCGGGTTGCTATGCGATCGACGGCTTGCTCCAAGCTCTGTGACGCATTAGCACTTCCAAAGCGCGCGGCAACTGAAATGTCGCCGCTTTCGCGAACAGTGTAATGCGGGATAGAACTTGTCGCCGCAAGCGCGAAGAAGCTGAGTGTAGCCAAGCAGAACCTTACCCAGGCGCTCGCAGCGGGCGCTGATAAATGAGGAGCACAGAATGCTGCAATCCACACAACTGGAAGCGCAACCAAATCGGTGTAGTCGGGCGTGCGGCCAATTCCGACCGGGAGCACCTCGTTTAGATAGGCAAGGACTAGCTGGGAATGCGGTGACTTCCAATAGATGAATGACACCGATATGAGACTGGCGCTCCACCATCGAAAGCGCTCACTTACTGCGCAGGCGAAAATGGTTAGCGCTAGGAGTCCCGCGAAATCTGAAAGCTTGCCTGTAACCGCATTGTGAAATGCGGGTTTCAGCATCCAATCATTGACTATGAGTACAACGACCGAAATAACAAGCCAAGGTGAGGAAAATAGCTCAGGGCGACTCTTTAACACACCGCGGGTTGTAACCATTGGCTGCTAACGTTCCGGTTTTGCCGCGCGGAACGCGTCGGCCAAGAACCGGGGGTTAGAGCGCACTGCCGCGACGTATAGCAAGTGATTCACTTGCAGCCGCCCCCGGTTTCGGCAGCCGCTTCCCTCAAAAACCAAGTTTCATTGTTCTCCACCTTCTTAGGCACGTATATGTGTAGGCAATCTCCAACCTTATATGCCTCAATTGCGTGATACGCGTACAAAGTTCCCTCGTTGCTCCTCACCCAATACCGATAGTGCCTAGGGGTCCCGCGCATTTCAGCGACAAGATCTCCAAGAGCGCCAGCAACAGGGCTCCTGGCTTCTTCATTCACTATAGCCGCCATATCGAAGCGGTCCGTAATGCGGCCGATGACTGTCTTGGACGATGAGGTACGCAACTGGTCGACCGTTGGTCCGCTCGCACATGCAGAGATAGAAAAGATGACTATTAATTTGAGGATCGGGCGGTTCACGCTGCGCTCTAACTAGTATTAGTTGACATTTTTGGTTACCAATTTTAGGTGACAAATTCAGTTGGAAGAAATGCCGGATTCTCTGATCGCTGACTCAGCACCGTGGGCGCTCTTCCGGCCACCAGCGCTCCACAATAAAATAATCAATATAATCAAATACTTACGATATACTCACTTCCTGCGCGTGATATCCTGAAATAACAATTAACCCCTACGCTGGTCCCTCACACCGCATCACCATGCAATCAAACCAATCAACCATGGCGCAACACGAACACACGGTACTGGTGCTGCAGGGCGGCGGCGCGCTCGGCGCCTACCAGGCCGGCGTTTACGAAGGCATGCTCGAACGCGGGCTGCTGCCCGACTGGATCACCGGGGTGTCCATAGGCGCGGTCAACGGCGCGCTGATCGCGGGCAACCCGGTCGAACGGCGGCTGGAGCGCCTGCGCGAATTCTGGGAGCGGGTTTCTTCCGGCATGCCGCTGACGGCGTTCGCCGAATTCAATCCGCTGCGCGCGGGACTGAACCGCCTGAGCGCGTTCACCGCCGCGACCTTCGGCGTGCCCGGATTTTTTGCGCCGCGGGTGCCGCCGCCGATGTTCGCGCCCGACGGCACGCCGGGCGCGCTGAGCCTCTACGACACCGCGCCGCTGCGCAGCACGCTGGAGGAACTGGTCGACTTCGACCTGCTGAACCATGCCGAGGGCGTGCGCCTGAGCGTGGGCGCGGTGCACGTGACCAGCGGCAACTCGGTCTATTTCGACAGCCGCAACCACGACCTCTGCGCCGACCACATCCTCGCCAGCGGTTCGCTGCCGCCAGGATTTCCGCCGGTGCTGATCGACGGCGAGCCGCACTGGGACGGCGGCATCGTCTCCAATTCGCCGCTGTGGTACGTGCTCGACGACGCGCCGCACCTCGATGCGCTGATCCTGCAGGTCGACCTGTTCAGCGCCCGCGGCGAGGCGCCGGAGAACCTCGACCAGGTGCTCGAACGCGCCAAGGACATCCAGTATTCGAGCAAGACGCGTTTCAACACCAAACGCGTGCAGGAAATCGAGAACATGCGCCAGGCCTTCGAACGCCTGATGGTCAGGATCCCGGCAAAACTACACGACGATCCGGATTACCTGCTGCTGCAGAAACTGTGCGGCCGCAGGAACCGGATCGCGATCGCGCACCTGATCAACCGCCGCTTCGGCCACACCACGCATTCCAAGGATTACGAGTTCTCCCGCGCCACGGTGCGCCAGCTGTGGGAGGCCGGCCTCGACGACGTGCGGCGCACCTGCAACCACCGCGACTGGGCACAGGCGATGCAGCCGGCGGACGGCATGCAGGTGTACGACCTGACGCGCTGAGCCTCCACGCAAAAAAGCGGCCGGGTTTCCCCGGCCGTTTTTTTCCAACGTTGGTTCCGCTTACTGCTGCTTGACGCCCACCTGCGCCGTCACCTTGCGGTAACGCTCCAGTTCGCTGCCGATGCGCTTGTTGAACGGTTCAGTGCCCATGGTCGTGGTCTCCGCACCGCCAACGCTGGCATAACGCTGCTTGACGTCGGGCATGCTCAGCACTTCGGCCGAAGCTTTGTAGAGTTTGGCCACGATTTCCTTGGGCGTGCCCTTGGGCGCGAACAGGCCGACCCAGATCGAGGCATCGACACCCGGAATGCCGGCTTCCTGCGCCGACATGTAATCGGGCACCTGCGGCGACCGTTTCGCGGTGGTCACACCCAGCACCTTGACGCGTTTCGCCTGCAGGTGCGGCAGCACGCCGGGCAGACCGGCAACGGTGAAGACCACTTCATTCGAAGCAACAGCGGACACCGCAGGGCCGCCGCCCTTGTAAGGGACGTGCAGCGCCTTGGCGCCGGCCGCGGCGACCAGCCACTCGGTCGCCATGTGGTTGACCGAACCGGTGCCGGGTGAGCCGAAGGTCAGCTGCCCCGGTTTGGCCTTCATGCCGGCCACCAGGTCCTTCAGGTTGTTGAAGGGCGAGGCCGAGTTGACCACCACCAGCACAGGCGCGTCGCTGACCATGATGATCGAGGTGAAGTCGCGGTTGAAATCATAAGGCACGTTCTTGAACAGCAGCGGGTTCACAGAGAACTCGCCGGTGTGCGCGGCAAGCAGCGTGTAGCCGTCAGCCGTCGCACGCGCGGTGGTGCCTACGGCGATGAAGCCGTTGGCGCCGGGACGGTTGTCGACAACGAACTGCCAGCCCTGCTTTTCGGAAATCTTGCTGGTCAGGATCCGCGCCGAGGTGTCGACCACGCCGCCCGGCGCAAAGGGCAGCAGCACGCGGATCGGTTTGGTCGGGTAATCCGCAGCGTGCGCAGACAGCGTCATCACGGCAGCAACACCAGCAACAATCAGGCTTCCAGTATTTCAATTTATAATCAAATAGTTAACTCTAAAGCTTAAGCAAGTGGCGCCATTTCTCGCGCACCCGGGCCTGTAATTCCTTGCTCGCTTCCGCCACCGCCGGGAAATCATGCAGATGGTCATAGGGCCGGCAGGCATCAATGATCGCCTTGGAATTGTACGGCGCATCGCTGCGGTAAGTGACAAACATCGGATCGTTCTTCGAACCCATGCCGCGCTTGATGATGTCGATGTCGACCTCGGGATCGCTGCGCGTCGCCACCGCCCACATCACTTCCTGCAGATTGGAGGGATCGATGTCTTCATCAACCACCACGCTGTAGCGCGACATGTAAGCGCCGACGCCGCACTGGTTGAGGATCAGCGCGGCCTGGCGCGCATGGCCGGCGTAGCGCTGCCTGATCGCCACCACGTTGAACATGCGCGCGCCGCCGATCTCGTGGGCCCAGACACTGGCGACGTCGGGCACGCCGGCGGCAAGCAGCGCGTCAAACAATAACGCCGACCGCATCACCGCCTTCGAATACGAGTAATCATTCGGCGGCTTCGCCGGCGGACTGCCGACGATGACCGGATCGTTGCGGTAATAGACTTTTTCGATGGTCACCACCGGCGCATCGCCTTCCTTGCCGGGATAGTAGCCGTGGAACTCGCCAAAGGGCCCTTCCTTGCGGCGGTCGCCGGGATGGCACCAGCCTTCGAGCACGATCTCCGCGGCGGCCGGGATCGGCAAGCCGGTCAGTTCGCCACGCACCACCTGCACCGGCTCACCGAGAATCGAGCCGATGTAGTTGTATTCGCACATGCCGAAGGGCACCTCGATGCCCGAGATCAGGTAACCCAGCGGGTCGCAGCCGATGACGATCGCCACCGGGAAGGGTTTGCCCGCCTTCATGTGTTTTTCGTACTGGATCGCGCCATGCTTGCCCGGGATCATGTCGAGGCCGACATGATTCCTGTCAAAAGCCTGGACCCGGTAAGTGCCGACATTGACCCAATCGCTGTCGAAATCCTTCGTCACCACGCAGCAGCCGGTGCCGATGTACGGGCCGCCGTCCTGCTCATGCCACAGCGGAGACGGGAAGATATTGATGTCGACAGCCTTGCCGGACTGGACGTTCTCGAACACCGGACCTTTTTCGGTGACCACGGGCTCATACTTTGCCGCGGCCGCCTGCCATTGTTTCGGCAGGCCGCGCAGTTTCTGCACCAGCGCATGATGGCTGTGTTCCACCGGCAGGCGCAGCAGTGACGACAGCCGCGCCGGGCCCGCCGTGCTGCAGGTCAGCACGCGAAAGCCTTTCGGATAACCTTTGATCTCGTCAAACAGCAGCGCCGGCGAGCCGTCAATCTTGACGTTCATTTCGCTGATCGCACCCAGCTCCAGCTGGGCATCGGCGCAGGGCACATCCTTCAGCTCGCCCAGCTTGCGGGCCACGTCCAGCCAGCTGCGCAGATCGAGGGGATTGCCTGCCGGACGCGTCATGATCAGCCCTTCCGCTTTTTCGCCGCCAGCCGCACGGCCTTGATCACCTCGGGATACGTCGCGCAACGGCACAGGTTGCCCGCTAGGTAATGGCGGATGTCGTCATCCGAGGGATTCGGTTTTTCATCAAGCAACTGCCGCGTCATCAACACAAAACCCGGCGTGCAGAAACCGCACTGGAAGGCACCGGTTTCTATGAAGGCCTGCTGCACGGCATCGAGACCGTCCTGACCCGGCTGCACCTCTTCAATGGTGCGCACGTCAGCGCCATCGATCAGCGGCGCCAGCGTCAGGCAACCCGATACCGCATCGCCGTTGACGACGACGGTGCAGCAGCCGCAAAGGCCCTGGGCGCAGCTCTCGCGCGCGCCGAACAGTCCCTGCCCCTGCAGGACTTCGACGAGGTTCTGGTGATTGCCGACGCGCAGGCTGACCGGCTGGCCGTTGAGCGTGAAGGAAATGTCTTTTTGTGTGGCGTTCATGTTCAATCCTGCAAGGGTTTGCCGGCCTGCTCGCGCAGCGCGCGATACACGGCTTCCGCCGTCAGTGGCAGGCTGGTCAGGCGCACGCCGACCGCATCGTCGATGGCACTGGCGATCGCGGGAGACACGCCGAAGGTGCCGCTTTCGCCCACACCCTTGGCGCCGAACGGTCCGGACTGCTGAACCATGTCGACCGCCTCGTTTTCCATCACCGCCGGCACGTCGCGAATTCCGGGGATTTTGTAATCGGCCATCGACGCATTGGTGCACTGGCCGGCATCAAAATCCATGCGCTCGTACAGCGTGAAGCCCAGCTGCATCATCGTCGCACCGGAAATCTGCGTTTCAACAATCGCCGGATTCACCGGACGGCCGACGTCGACCAGATTGACCAGCCGAGTCACCTTGAATTCGCCGGTTTCGGTATCGACTTCGACCTCCGCGCCGGTCGCACCGATCATCCAGAACGGCGTCGCGTTGTCGGTCTGTCCCTGCGCATCCGGGGAGCTGTAGGTCGGGATATAGCTGCCGACACCGACAATATTGCCGGCCTGCATGCCGTACTTCTTGCGGAAGATGTCGGGGATCGGCGTGGTTTCCGCCGACAGGCCGACATCCTTCGCCAGCTGCATCAGCTTGTCGCGCGCATCCTCGGCAGCGAGCCGGACCGCATGGCCCATGTGGTAGGTCGAGCGCGAGCCCAGGGTGGCCATGTCATACGGCGTGACATCGGTGTCGGGATGCACCACGGTCACCGAGGCCACCGGCACGCCCAGCGCCTCGGCGGCAAACTGCGCCATCGCCGTGTCCGAGCCCTGGCCCATGTCCACGGTGCTGCAATAGACCATCACGCTGCCGTCGGCACTGACATTTACGATGGCCACCGAGGTCGTCGGCGAAATGCTCGCCTTGAAACCGATGGCAATGCCGCGGCCGCGGCGGATGGTTCCACTGCCCCGGTCAAAGGACTTTTCCCAGCGCATGCGTTCGGCAAGGCGGTCGAGCACTTTCTCCAGTCCCGAATCCACCATCACCGTGCCAGTGGCCTGCGGCCGGCCGTTTTTGAGCAGGTTCCTGCGGCGGATCGCCAGCGGATCGATGTTCAGCGCCTTGGCAATCATGTCGGTGTGACTCTCGTATGCCCACACCAGCTGCGGAATGCCGAAACCGCGCAGCGCGCCCGCCGCGGGCAGATTGGTGTACAGCGCATAGGAATCGATGCTGACGTGATCGATGTCATAAGGCCCCGGCGCCGTGAAGCCGGACTTCTGCGTTACCCGCGGGCCGATGTCGGCATAGGCGCCGCCGTTCCACCACACCTCGCATTCACGCGCAGTGATCTTGCCGTCCTTGCTGACGCCGCTCTTGATGCGCAGCGTCGCCGCGTGTTTGGTGATCTGGTAGAACTGCTCTTCCATGGTCAGCGCCAGCTTCACCGGTTTCCCGGCCAGCAACGCCGCGGCCGCGGTCAGAGCCTCAGTCTTGATATAGAGCTTGGCGCCGAAACCGCCGCCGAGATAAGGCACTTTCACCCGCACCCGGTTTTCCGGCCAGCCCAGCAGCCGAGCGATTTCGATGCGCACGAAGGACGGGCTCTGCGATGCGGTGTGAATCACCAGCTGGTTGGGCTGGGGATCGGCAACCGTGACGAAGGGCTCCATCGGCACATGCAGCACCTGCTGCGTGCGAAAGGTGTGTTCAAAGACATGCTCGGCCTCGGCAAAGGCCTTCTGCGCATCGCCGCGGCGCAGATGGAAATCCAGCGCGATATTGGTGTCGCGTTTGCCTTTGAGATGCTTCAGGTCGGGAAAGGTGCCGGCCGGCTTCAGCACTTCGTGCACAACGGCTTTTGAAGTCATGGCTTCGACTTCATCAAACACTGCGGGCAGTTCTTCGTAATCGACCGAGATCAGCTGCGCCGCCGCCTCGGCGACATGCACATCCGCCGCCAGTACCACCGCCACCGGTTCGCCGACATGACGCACCTTGTCGTCGGCCAGCACCGGCTGATCATGGAAGGCCGGCCCGTAATACGGCTCGGGAATCAGCGCCTTGATATCCGCCGCGGTGTAGACGGCAGACACACCGGGCAGCGCCTTTGCCGCTGCGGTATCGATGCCGAGAATGCGCGCATGCGCCACCGTGCTGCGGTGAACCTTGGCGTACAGCATGCCTGGCAGGCGCAGGTTGTGCACATACTCGGCCTTGCCGGTGACTTTGGCGCGCGCTTCCACGCGCGGAATGGAACGGCCGAACGCCTCGCCGCTGTTGCTCTTGCCCAATGTAGTGGCCACTGTGCTTGCTCCGGATTCCGGGTTCAGGCGGCCAGCGCCTGACGGATCGCGCGTCCGGCATGGACACGCAGCATTTCCCGCTTGTAGGCCGCCGAGCCGCGCGCATCCCCGACGGTCTCGGTTTCAGCGGCCGCCGCCTCGCCGGCCCGCGCCAGCAAGGCATCGCTGACGCTCGCACCGCGCAGCGCCGCTTCGGCGGCGGCGAGACGCAGCGGTTTCTCGGTTGCGGCGCTGACCACCACGCGCGCATCCTCAATGACCTGACCATCGGTCTTCAGTGAAACGGCAATGCCCAGGGTCGGCCAGTCATCCGCGGTACGTGTCGTGCATTTCACATACGCGGAACGACGACCGGTCTGCGCCGGAATGATCACTTCGCTGATCAGTTCGTTTTTGGCCAGCGCCGTTTCGTAATAGCCGGTAAACAGTTCATTCACCGCCAGCGTGCGGCTGCCGCCCGCCGACACCGCGGTCAACTGAGCATCCAGTGCAATCAGCACCGGCGGCAGATCCATGTGCGGATCGGCATGGGCGAGATGACCACCCAGTGTCGCCACATTGCGCACGCGCACGTTGGACAGGGTTTTCAGCGTGCGGGTGATCACCGGCACTGCCTTGCGCACCGCGGCCGACTGCTCCAGCGACGACAGCGTCGCCAGCGCGCCGATACGCAGACCGCCCTCTTCGCGGGCAATCCGCGCGTGTTTTTTCTCGACCTTGCGCAGGCTGACCAGACAGCTCGGCTGGAACACGCCGGTTTTCATCATCAGCATCAGCGCGGTGCAGCCGCCGAATGCGCGCACCGCGGGATCTTCGGTGTCCAGCAGCTTCAGCGCGGATTTCATCGACCGCGGCTCCGCGAGCTCAAAAGGCGTCATGCCGCCCCCTGGCCCGCAACCGAGAACGCGGCGCAGAGATTTCTTGCAAACTGTTTTTCCATATCCTTGGCCTTGGCTTTAAGTACCGGTTGTCCGATGCTGCCGAGTTTGCCGGTAAGCGCCGTTTCGATTACGTAATGAATGATGGTGCTGCCATCCGCCGCTTCACTGAGCCGGGTCGATGACGTCGCGGTCAGCCGCCCCACCAGCCCCATCGGCGTGCCTTCGATTCTGGCGGCAATGACTTCAGGCGCGCGCATCTCGGTCAATTCCACGGCCACCTTGAACTTGAAGGTCATGTAGGCGACCCTGGTTTCAAGCACCGCATCAAACTGGCGGTCATCGCGAGGAGTCAGGTCCTTGACGCCATCAATGCAGGAGGCAAAAAAATGGATGTCCTGCAGTTTTGCGAACACGGCGTCGCGCGCTGCGCCAACTGCGATCTCCCCGCTGAATTTCATTCTTGTTCTGCCACAGTGAAAGGCGGGTACTGTACTGTCAGCACCCCCGAAAATCAATGTCAATGCCCATGATGCGGCACGAAAAAAATCCCCCGGCACCCTGTGGCGGCGGGGGATTGATGGCGATCAAAAAATCAGTCTGCGTAGACGCCGGCCTTCTTGATGATCGGACCCCATTTTTCAATTTCGGCCTTGAGGTGCTTCGCCAGTGATTCCGGCGTTGCCTTGTCCGGCGTCACCGCTTCGGCGCCCAGCTTGGCCAGCGAATCCTTGAACTGCTGATCCTTGATCGCAGCCACCAGCGCGGCGTTGAGCTTGTCGAGCACCGGCTTCGGCGTACCCTTGGCGGCATAAAGGCCGTGCCACACCGCAACCTCGAAATCCTTCAGGCCCTGCTCATGCAGCGTCGGCACGTACTGCAATGAGGGGATACGCTTCTTCGTGGTAACACCGAAGACCTTGACCTTGCCGGACTGGATCGCGCCGGTGGTATTGGTGGTCTGGTCGCACATCAGGTCAATCTGGCCGCCCATCAGCGCGGTCATCGCCGGGCCTGTGCCGTTGTATGGAATGGTCTGGATGTTGGCCTCGATGCGGGACATGAACAGCAGGCCGCAGAGGTGCGACGCCGCCCCAAGCCCGGCGTTGCCGAGATTCAGCTTGTCCTTGTTTGCCTTGATGTAGGTGACGAAATCCTTGTAATTGTCGGTCGGAAAATTGGCCCGTGCGATGAGCGTCATTGGCACGTCGGCCACCTGACCGATGTATTCGAAATCCGTCAGCGGATTGAAAGGCAGCTTGCGGTACAGGGCCGGCGCCGTGGACATGCCGATGTGCGCGATCAGTACCTGGTAGCCTTCAGGCTTCGACTTGGCTACCAACGAAGGCGCCAGCGTGCCGCCGGCACCGGCACGGTTCTCGACGATGACCTGCTGCTTTAGCGTCTTCGACATCTGCTGCGCAAGATTGCGCGCCAGCGTATCGGTCGGACCACCTGCTGCAAACGGCACGATCAGGGAAACCGGCCGGGTCGGATAATCCTGCGCCGACACGCTTGCTGCGAATGCGGACAGCAGCATCGCCATCACTGCGGAAATTACTCTTAACATATTGATTCCTTTGAATAAAAAGAAACCCTGATTGAACATCGCCGCGGAGAGCCGCGGCGATGTTCGACAAAACGACCCCTCACTGGTTCACAGTTTAGCGCGGGTTGGCATTGCCGCGCTTGACGTTGCCGCCACGGTAAGCCGGACGACCGTTGCCATTGCTGTTGCCGCGCGGCGGTGCACCGCGCCGTCCATTGGCTGCGGGACGGCCGTTGCCGCGGCGCGGCGCTTCGCTGCGCATCGGGTTCTTGGCTTCAAATCCCGGCACCGACCAGCGTTCGATGGTCTGGCCGATATAACGCTCGATCTGTTTCAACTGGCGGATGTCGTCCGACGAGGCAAAGGAAATCGCGGTGCCCGTCGCACCGGCACGACCGGTGCGGCCGATGCGGTGCACGTAATCCTCGGCCACCTTGGGCAGGTCATAGTTGATGACATGGGTGATGCTGGCGACGTCGATGCCGCGCGCGGCAACGTCGGTGGCCACCAGCACGCGCACCGCGCCGCTGCGCAGACGCGCCAGCGTGCGGTTGCGCTGCGACTGGTTCATGTTGCCGTGCAGGGCGGCCGCTTCGTGCCCGCCATGGAAGAGCTTGTCGGCAAGGCGGTCGGCACCGTGCTTGGTCGCGGTGAACACGATGGCCTGCGCCTGGCATTCCTCGCGCAGCACATGGTCCAGAAGGCGGTGCTTGTGGCTGCCGTCATCGACGACATGCAGCCGCTGCTCGATGTTCTCGTGCTTGACCTGCGCGCCGGCCACCTCGATCAGCTTCGGCTCGCGCAGCAGTTCGCGCGCGAGCTTGGCGATGTTGCCGTCCAGCGTGGCCGAAAACAGCATGGTCTGGCGCGTCGCCGGGGTTTTCGCGGCGATGCGGCGCACCGGCTCGATGAACCCCATGTCGAGCATGCGGTCGGCCTCGTCCAGGATCAGCAGTTCAAGGCGCGAGAAATCCACCTTGCCCTGCTCGATGAAATCGATCAGGCGGCCCGGGGTTGCCACCAGCACGTCCAGGGATTGCTCGAGCATGCGGCGCTGCTTCGGATAGGGCATGCCGCCGAGCACCGTGCCGGTGCGCATGTGGCGCATGAACTTGCAGTATTTGTCGACGGCGGCAGTGACCTGCGTCGCCAGCTCGCGCGTCGGCGTCAGGACCAGCACGCGCGGACCGCGGCCGTGACGCGCAGGGGCCAGGCTCAGGCGCTGCAGCGCCGGCAGCACGAAAGCCGCCGTCTTGCCGGTGCCGGTCGGCGCCGACACCATCAGGTCGAAGCCGGTGAGTGCAACCGGGATGGACCGGGCCTGCACAGGCGTCGGTTCGGTGTAGCCCGCGGCGGCCAGGGCCTGCGCGAGGGCGGGGTTCAGATTCAATTCAGCAAAGGACATGGGTCACTTTCATAAGGCACACCGGCTGAACGACGCAACAATTGCAGGGGCGGGCACCATGGCTCCGCGGCCGCTGCAATGGACGGGTTCAGCAAACAAACGCGCAGGAAATGCCACAACTGCAGTGCAGACCGCGACAGAGTCGCGGTGGCGGCCACCGGCGCACGGGTATCGTCGCTAACCGTGGCGGAAGCAGCTATTCAGGGAAGGGAGCTGAAAACGAAGGGGTCAGGGACAGATGCATCTTGCAGTGCACAACCGGAATCATGCCCCTGCAAGGTGTGTACACTATACCTGCAAGTATCGGAAATAGCGAGGTTTTTCCAGGGTCACAGAGGAAAACATCCTGGCCAACGCCAGCCGATGTCACAGAAAAGTCAGAATATTCAAGGCAATAGCACGGTGCGCATGCTACAATCCGCCCCTTTTTTCCAAGGCCCCTCCCGTGTCCGCCATCGAACAACGCCCGCTGCGCAACATCGCCATCATCGCCCACGTTGATCATGGCAAAACCACGCTCGTCGACAAGCTGCTGCGCCAGTCCGGCACATTCGCCGCGCACGAGCAGGTCGCCGAACGCGTGATGGACTCCAATGACATCGAACGCGAGCGCGGCATCACCATTCTCGCCAAGAATTGCGCGGTCACCTGGAAAAACACGCTGATCAATATCGTCGACACCCCTGGTCACGCCGACTTCGGCGGCGAGGTCGAGCGCGTGCTGTCGATGGTCGACGGCGTACTGCTGCTGGTCGACGCGGTGGAAGGCCCGATGCCGCAGACCCGTTTCGTCACGCGCAAGGCGCTGGCGCTGGGTCTTAAGCCCATCGTCGTGGTCAACAAGATCGACCGCCCCGGCGCGCGTCCGGACTGGGTGGTCAACCAGACCTTTGACCTCTTCGACAAACTCGGCGCCACCGAAGAACAGCTCGATTTCCCAGTGGTTTATGCCTCGGCGCTGAACGGCTTCGCCGGCACCGAACCCGATGTCCGCGAAGGCACGCTGGAGCCGCTGTTCGAAGCCGTGGTCGCCCACGTGCCGATGCGCGCCGATGATCCGAACGGCCCGCTGCAATTGCAGATCTGCTCGCTCGATTACTCCAGCTATGTCGGCAAGATCGGCATCGGCCGCGTCAACCGCGGCCGCATCCGTCCCGGCCAGTCCGTCGCCGTGATGAAAGGTCCGGACTCGACACCGACCACCGCCAAGATCAACCAGGTGCTGGGTTTCCGCGGCCTCGAGCGCGTGCAGATCAACGAGGCGCAGGCCGGCGACATCGTGCTGATCAACGGCATCGAGGAAGTCGGCATCGGCGTCACCATCACCGATCCGGAAAAACCGGAAGCGCTGCCGATGCTGAAAGTGGACGAGCCGACACTGACCATGAATTTCCAGGTCAACACTTCGCCGCTGGCCGGCCGCGAAGGCAAGTTCGTCACCAGCCGCCAGATCCGCGAACGCCTGCAGCGAGAGCTGATGAGCAACGTCGCGCTGCGCGTCAACGACACCGATGACGCCGACGTGTTCGAAGTCTCTGGCCGTGGCGAGCTGCACCTGACCATCCTGCTCGAAAACATGCGCCGCGAAGGTTACGAACTGGCCGTGTCACGCCCCCGCGTGGTGCTGCGTGAAGTCAACGGCGAGAAACAGGAACCGTACGAAATGCTGACGGTCGACGTCGATGAAGCCAACCAGGGCGCGGTGATGGAAGCCCTCGGCGTGCGTCGCGGTGACCTGCAGGACATGCAGCCCGACGGCAAGGGCCGCGTGCGCCTGGATTACCGCATTCCGGCGCGCGGGCTGATCGGCTTCCAGTCCGACTTCATGACCATGACGCGCGGCACCGGCATCATGAGCCACGTGTTCGACGACTACGGTCCGATGAAGCCCGACATGGAAGAGCGCCGCAACGGCGTGCTGATCTCGGCCGAGGACGGCGCCGCAGTCGCCTACGCGCTGTGGAAGCTTCAGGAGCGCGGCCGCATGTTCGTCAGCCCGGGTGATCCTCTGTATGAAGGCATCATCATCGGCATCCACAGCCGCGACAACGACCTCGTCGTCAACCCGATCAAGGGCAAGCAGCTGACCAACGTGCGCGCCTCCGGCACCGATGAAGCCGTGCGCCTGGTGCCACCGATCCAGGTCACCCTGGAATCCGCGATCGAGTTCATCGCCGACGACGAACTGGTCGAGATCACGCCCAAGTCGATCCGCATCCGCAAGCGCCACCTGAAGGAACACGAGCGCAAGAAGGCCAGCCGCGTCGACCAGGCTGCCTGACCGCATGGGCGGCCGCCTGCCCGCAGCCGCGGTGCCGGCGCTGTTCGTGCTGCTGTGGAGCACCGGCTTCATCGGCGCACGGCTCGGCCTGCCCCATGCAGAACCCCTGACGTTCCTCTGCCTGCGCTACGCCGCAGTTGTCGCGGTGATGCTGCCGCTGGCGCTGGTCCTGCGCACGCGCTGGCCGGCAACAGCCAATGAAGCGCGCCGCATCGCGATTGCCGGCGCGCTGATCCAGGGCGGCTACCTCGGCGGCGTGTTCTGCGCGATCCATGCCGGTATGTCAGCCGGCGTCATCGCCCTGCTCGTCGGCCTGCAGCCACTGCTCACCGCCGCCCTCGCCGGTCGCCTGCTCGGCGAACGGATCGCGCCACTGCAATGGCTGGGACTCGCGATGGGCCTCGGCGGCACCGCGCTCGTGGTATGGCACAAGATGACGCTGCAGGGCTTGAGCGGCGCAAGCCTCGCGCTGGGCCTCTTCGCGCTTGCCAGCATCACCGCCGGTCTGCTCTACCAGAAAAAATTCTGCCCGGCTTTCGATCCCAGAACCGGAGCAACAATCCAGTTCGCCGCGGCGCTGCTGCTGACCCTGCCGCTGGCGCTGGCCACCGAAACCATGGCGGTCGAATGGACCGCGGAATTCCTGGTTGCCCTCGGCTGGCTGGTGCTGGTACTGTCGGCCGGCGCGACCAGCCTGCTGTTCCGGCTGATCGAGCGCGGCGAGGCCACCCGCGTCACCAGCCTGTTCTACCTGACGCCGGCGGTCACCGCCGTGATGGCCTGGCTGCTCTTCGGCGAAAAAATGGGCGCCACCGCCGTGGCCGGCATGGCGATCGCACTGGCCGGGGTGGCCCTGGTCAACCGGCAGGCGCCGCGCACCTGAATCCCGCGACGAGGAACCGCAAATGAGCAGCCCGCAGCAACCCGAGCAGACGCCATATGAAGCACTGGGCGGCGACGCCGCCGTGCGCCGCCTGGTCGACCGCTTCTACGAACTGATGATCGAAGTGCCGGAATACCACCACATACGCAAGATGCATCCGGCGGACATCTCCTCTTCCAACGACAAGCTCTACCGCTTCCTCTCCGGCTGGCTCGGCGGCCCCCCGCTCTACATGGAGAAATACGGCCACCCGATGCTGCGGGCGCGGCACCTGCCCTATCCGATCGGCATAGCCGAACGCGATGCCTGGCTCGCCTGCATGCTGCAGGCGATGGAGGACTGCGGCATCGAGGAAGCCATGCGGATGGCGCTGCTCAAGGCCTTCTACGGCACTGCCGACTGGATGCGCAACCGCCCGGAATAGCCCTTCAGCACCGCAGATGAAATCCTCCCGGCCGGTTGCTGCGCGCCAGTGTTCAGGGGATCGGTCTGCACGATGGCCGCAGCGGATATCGCGACCGCCGCATCACCATCGACGGTGAATTACGCCTCGACGAAGGCCGGTAGCACCCCGGCGCACGGCGCGTGCGGGGTCTGGCCGAAAGCTGTCGTGGAGCGCCGGCCAAAATCGTAAAACAGCAAGAGAACCCAGCAAGACAACCATCAGCCCCATCAGCCGTTACCCGCTCACCGGCCTTGGCCATGACCTGCAGGAACGGCTTGCCGCAAGGGAAAACGACCCGGATGCCCAGCCGGCCTGCCCGCTCCGGGTCACCGGCCTTGGCGCGACGGACAACCCGTTGCGGATGGACGAAACACGATCCGGTTACTGGCACCCGCGCGGAACAGCGGCCGCCAAAAACGCCCGCTCCATCGCGGGCGCGCCGCTTTTCGACCGAAGGGCCAGAATGTGGATATACAAGTCACCGGAAGTTCCATAAAATGGCTCACCACAATCCAAAACAGATCGGAGGAGATCATGCAGGATAATCACCGCAAATTGCTCGCCCTTGGCGTCATCGGCCTGTCCGTGGCCGCGTTGCCCGGCATTGCCGCGGCGCAAAACTGGCCGACCCGGGCCGTGCGCATCATCAACCCGTTCCCGGCCGGCGGCGGCACAGATGCGTTTGCGCGCCCCCTCGCCGCAGTGATGCCCAAGGACCTCGGCCAGCAGGTGCTGATCGAGAACATCGGCGGCGCCGGCGGCACCCTCGGCGCCGGGACTGCGGCGCGCGCCCCGGGCAACGGATATACCTGGTTCATGGGCGCTGTACACCACACCATTGCCGAAACGCTGTACACCAAACTGTCCTACAGCCTTGAGCGTGACTTTGTCCCGGTGACCATGGCGGCCTCAGTCCCCAGCGCAGTGGTTGTGCATCCCTCTGTTCCTGCCAAGACCATCAAGGAACTGATCGCGCTCGACAAGCGCGCGCCGGGCCAGATCAACTACGGTTCCGCGGGTTACGGCACCACTCATCACATGAATGGCGAGCTGTTCAACCTGATCACCGGCACCAAGCTGTCACACGTGCCATACAAGGGTGCGGGCCCGCTGACACCCGCGCTGCTGTCCGGCGAAGTAGCCATGGCTTTCGACGGCATGGGCACGGCCGCGCCGAACATCAAGTCCGGCAGGTTGCGCGCGCTGGCGGTCACTACGGCCAAGCGCTCGGAATTGCTGCCTGAAATCCCGACGCTTCAGGAATCCGGTGTCAATATCAACGTCACCACCTGGTATGCGCTTTGGGGGGTAAAGGGCACGCCGCAGCCGATCGTCGACCGCATGTACAAATCGATGGCCCAGGCATTGCAATTACCAGAGGTCAAAAAGGTGTGGGCATCCCTGGGTGCCACCGCAGGAGGACAGCCGCCGGCAGAATTCGGAAAGTTCGTCCGCGGCGAAATCGAAACCTGGGGCAAGGTCGTCAAGGCCTCCGGTGCCAAAGTCGACTGATACCGCGACCGCTCCGGAAACGGGTATCCTTGCCCGTTTCTGGAATGGCGTCACCAAACGCAGCCGCCTGCTGCGTGACCGCCGCCGCCAGAACTGGCTTGCGGAAGCGGCTGAAACCCTCTATTCGGAACTCGGCGAAGCGTCGGGCGTGGCCCTGGCCCGTCGCATACTTGACCGCTATGCGGCGCTGCCGCCCGAAGGCAAGCTGGAATTCCTGCAGGTTCTCGCCACGCGTTTTGCGGCCGATCCGCAGCGCCTTGACGCATCGATCCGCGCCTACTTTGCCGATCCCCATCCGGCCATGATCCGCCAGGTGCACCAGGCCTCCGAATCGCGCCGGACCGAACTGCTGCGCCGCCTGAATTTCGCACCCAGCGGAACGGCCAGCCTGCTGCGCATGCGTGAAGACGTGATCGACCGGCTGAAGGACCATCCCGAACTCGCCGAAGTCGATGCCGATTTCGAACACCTGTTCTATTCCTGGTTCAACCGCGGTTTCCTGCAGCTGCGGCCGATCGACTGGCACACCCCGGCGGTGGTTCTTGAAAAAATCATCCGCTACGAGGCCGTGCACGAGATCTCGGGCTGGGGTGACCTGCGGCGCCGGCTCGATCCGCCGGACCGCAAGTGTTTCGCGTTTTTCCATCCGACGCTGGCCGACGATCCGCTGATCTTCGTCGAAGTCGCGCTGACCCACGACATTCCCGACGCCATCGCGCCGCTGCTCGCCGACGGCCGCATGCCGATCAATCCGCGCACGGCGCGCACCGCCGTGTTCTACTCGATCTCGAACTGCCAGCGCGGCCTGCGCGGGGTGTCGTTCGGCAACTTCCTGATCAAGCAGGTGGCGGCCGAACTCAAGCGCGATTTCCCGCTGCTTCGCACCTTCGTCACGCTGTCGCCCGTACCGGGTTTCATGGGCTGGCTGAAACGCGCGCATGCCGAAACGCCGCTGCTGCAGGACCTGCAGCGGCCGGACTGGCATGCCGACCCGGCCGTTGCGGCGAGGCTGCGGCCGGAACTGCAGGATTACGCCGCGGAATACCTGCTGGAAGCCAAGAACGGCGCCGGTCGCCCTGCCGATCCGGTGGCGCGTTTCCACCTCGGCAACGGCGCCAGCATCGAGAACATCCGCTGGCTCGGCGACCCTTCACCCAAGGGCCAGCAGAATGCCGCCGGCTTCATGGTGAATTACCTCTACGACCTCGACAACATCGAGGCCAACCACGAAGCCCACGTCAAGCACGGCACGATCTTCGCATCGCCGCGGGTGCGCGCGCTGCGGATACGGCGAAACGGCACTCCCGACTAGCGCTTGCTGCCGAGCAGCGTGCCGCGGCATTTGCGCGCGCCGCAGTGGCAGGGATGCTCGCGCTTGAGTTTCGGCGTGTGGCGCTCTTCCAGCACCAGGTTGTAGTCATACGACAATTCCTGACCCGGCTTGATCGGGCGGATGGCATCGATGAATACGCGACCGTCCTCTTCATTGGCTTCGCAGTTCGGTGCGCAGGAGTGGTTGATCCATCGCGCCGGACCGCCGCGTTTGGTCGCGTCGATCACCACCTTGTCGGTCGCCGCAAACAACATCGTATGCGACGAACCGTCATGCAGGTCGCCGTAACGGCGGTCTGCCTCCGCATGAGACATGCGTTCGCCGGTGTATTCGAGGATGCGCGCGCCCCTGGCGATGGCGCCGACCGCAAACACGCCGCGGCCGTGGATCGGGGAATTGCGCACCGCGACCCGCGGCTTCGCCGATTTCACGGCTTTTGCCGCGGTCTTCTTGGTTGCGGATTTTTTTGTTAACTTGTTGTTTTTAAATGATTTTTTTGATTTCTTGCGGGCGCTGGCGCCGGCATCGGCTTTCTTCTTCTGACTCATCGCTTGCGGGGAACCTGTGTGGTGATTTCGGTTTTCAGAAATGCAAAATCGCAGCCTTCGTCAGCCTGCGTGATCTGCTCCATGAACAGCTTGCGGTAACCGCGCGCATCTTCCTTGCGCGGCTTCGGTGCCTTCAACTTCCTGCGTCGTGCTTCCAGTTCGGCATCGCCGACCAGCAACTCCAGTTTGCGTGCCGGCACATCGAGACGAATGCGGTCGCCGTTCTGCACCAGCGCGAGTGTACCGCCGACGGCGGACTCCGGGGTGACATGCAGCACGATCGCGCCGAAGGCGGTGCCGCTCATGCGCGCATCGGAAATCCGCACCATGTCCTTGACCCCCCTGGCGGCGAGCTTTTTCGGGATCGGCAGGTAACCGGCCTCGGGCATGCCCGGCGCGCCAATGGGGCCGGCATTCTTCAAGACCAGGATGTCATCCGCCCTGACGTCCAGATCGGGATCGTCAACGCGTTCCGCCATGTCCGGCAGCGATTCGAAAACCACCGCACGACCCTCGTGCCTGGTCAGCTTCGGATCCATTGCCGCCTGCTTGATGATGGCGCCGCCCGGGGCAAGATTTCCGCGCAGTACGGCGATGCTGCCGCCGGCGAACACCGGGTCCCTGAATTTGCGCACCACCTGCTGGTCCCAGGCCGGCGGCGCTGCAGCAAGATCCTCGCCCAGCGTTTTGCCGGTGACCGTCAGCGCCTTCAGATTCAACTGGTGTTTGAGTTCGCGCAGGATCACCGCAAGGCCGCCGGCCTTGTAGAGGTCTTCCATGTACCCCTGCCCGGTCGGCTTCAGATCCACCAGCACCGGCGTCTCGCGGCCCATCTTGTCGAAGGCGTCGAGGTCAAGCCTGATGCCGAGACGCCCCGCCATCGCCGCCAGATGCACGATCGCATTGGTCGAGCCGCCGACCGCAAACAGCACGCGCAGCGCGTTCTCGAATGCCTCCACCGTCATGATTTTGTCCGGCGTGAGTTTTTCCTTGGCCATCGCCACCGCGCGCGCGCCGCTGGCTTCGGCCTGGCGCAGGCGATCTGCCATCACAGCAGGGACGCAGGCACCGCCCGGCAGCATCATGCCCATTGCCTCGGTGCACAGCGCCATCGTGCTCGCCGTGCCCATCACCATGCAGGTGCCGGCCGAGGGCGCGAGCTTGTTGTTGATCTCGCCGATCTCCTGCTCGGACACCGAACCGGCGCGATACTGGCCCCAGAAACGGCGGCAGTCGGTGCATGCGCCGAGCCTCTCGCCCTTGTAGTCGCCGGTGATCATCGGCCCGGTGACCAGCATGATCGACGGAATGTTGGCGCTCGCCGCGCCCATCAGCAGCGCCGGCACGGTCTTGTCGCAGCCGCCGATCAGCACCACCGAATCCACCGGCTGGCCACGCATCATCTCCTCGGTGTCGACCGACATCAGGTTGCGCAGGTACATGCTGGTCGGGTGCGCGAAGGATTCGTGCAGCGTGATCACCGGAAACTCCACCGGCAGGCCGCCGGCGAGCATCACGCCGCGCTTCACCGCCTCGATCAGTTCCGGCACATTGCGGTGGCAGGCGTTGAAGCCGCTGAAGGTGTTGGTGATGCCGACGATGGGACGATCCAGCGCGTCGTCGGTGTAGCCCATCGCCTTGACGAAGGCCTTGCGCAGAAACAGCGAGAAACCTTCATCGCCGTAGGCAGTCAAGCCTTTGCGCATGCCGGTCTTGGGGGTTTTCTTGGCCATGGAAATAAGTCCTGAACGGGATGAACATCTGAAACCGGATGGTATCCGGAAACGCGCCTAAAACGGCAGCCGATCGCGCAGCCCGGTGTCGGCGGCAATCGCGGCGAGGCCGGCGCGGGTGTCTTCCGGCAGCAGGATGCCGTCCCTGCGGTTGGCCAGATCGTTATTGGCCTCGATCTCGCCGGGATAAAACACGGCATCATGCCCCTGCGCCAGCGGCACCGACTTCAGTTCCTCGATGTACTGCTCCATGCGGGCGTTGAACTCGCCCAGCGGCTGCAGCGCCCCGATGTCCACTGCAATCATGAAATGGCCGCAATTGCTTTTTTCCGCGGTCTTGTAGGGACTGTGCACCTGCGACAGGAAACCGCCGCCGGTGAGCACGCCGGAGAGCACATCGACCATCATCGCGATGGCATAACCCTTGTGGCCGGCCATCGGCAGGATGATGCCCTCGATCGCCGCCTGCGGGTCGGTGGTCGGCGCGCCGTCCTTGTCGATCGCCCAGCCTTCGGGAATGCGCTCACGGCGGTTGTGCGCCAGATAGATCTTGCCCCGGGCCACCCCGGTGTTGGCCATGTCCATCAGGAAAGGCGGGTGCTTGCCGGCCGGCGTCGCCACCGACCAGGGATTGGTGCCGATGATCTTTTTGCGCCCGCCCCAGGGGGCCATCGCCGGCCCGCCGTTGGTGGTCAGCCACATGGCGCAGCCTTCCAGCGCACCCAGGCGGGTGTAATACATGCAGGTGCCGAAATGGTTGGAACCGCGCACGCCGACTGCGGCAATCCCGTGCTGTTTCGCGCGTTTTACCGCCTCCCGCGTCGCCAGCAGGGTCAGCACATGGCCGACGCCGTCATGGCCGTCAATCACGGCGATTGCGCCGGAATCGATCACGAACTCGGGCTTTGTGACCGGCGACATCACGCCGTTGCGGATGCGCTCGAGGTACCAGCCCAGGCGCAGCACGCCATGCGACTGGTGGCCCCAGAGATCCGCCTGCACCAGCGTGTCCGCCAGCAGTCTTGCATCGGCCTCCGGCATCCCGGCGCCGGCATACACCGCGGTGGCGAAATCGTTCAGCTGCTGCGCATTGATGCGCGGCTCAGCCCGCGCCATGGCCGCCGCCCTTGCGAAACCGCACTCCGAGCAGCTCCTCGAACACCAGGATCATCGCCCCCTTGTCGAGGTGGCCGTGGCCCTTGCGCAGCGCCATCTGGTAGGTGGCGGAAGCCGCGGCCAGCACCGGCATCGGGATGCCGTGGGTGGCGCCGACCCTGGCACCGGCGTCGATGTCCTTGTAGGCATGCTGCAGCGGATAGCCGTCCCCGAAGTTGTTCTCGAGGATGCGCGGAATGAAAAACTCCGAGGCATAGCTGCGGCCGGTGCCGCTGTTGATGATCTGGCCGATCTTTTCCGGATCGATGCCGAGCTTCACCGCCATCGGCAGCACTTCGGCGATGGCTGCACAGTTGATGTCGAACAGCAGCTGGTTGACCAGCTTGGCGAGCTGGCCGCTGCCGGCATCCCCCATGTGCAGGATGCTGTTGGCCATGCAGGACAGGTACGGCCTCACCGTTTCCAGGACTTCGGCCGGGCCGCCGCACATCGCGGTCAGCGTGCCCTCGATGGCACGCTTCTCCATCCCGGACACCGGGGCATCGATGAAGCCGGTGCCGCGTTCGCCGAGCCTTTGCGCGAACACCCGGGTCTCCAGGTAATCCGAGGTACTGGTATCGACGACGATCTGGCCCTTGCCCATCAGCGGCGCAATGCCCTGCGCGCCGAACAGGGTCTCGCGAACGGCATCCGTACCCGGCAGGCACAGGAACACGATGGCGGCACGCGCGACCACCGCCGGATCCTGCGTCGCCTTTGCCCCCTTGCCCTCCAGCTCGGCATGGCGGCGGCCGGTGGCGGAGCTGACCGTCAGCGCCGCCCCGCTCTTCAGCAGGTTGATGGCCATCGGGCGGCCCATCTGGCCCAGTCCGACAAATGCGATATTCATGGCTCCATCCCGTTCATTGCAGGGCATGCCGTCGCCGGTCACTGCTGCTGCAGCCTGCTGTCGCGGACAACTTTGCTGTACTTGACGATCTCCGACTTGATGTAGCGGCCGAAATCCGCCGCGCTGCCTCCCAGCGGATCGGCGCCCAGCGCGGCCAGCCGCTGCTGCACGTCAGCCATTTTCAGCGCCCTGTTCATGTCGGCGTTGAGGCGGTTGACCGCGACCGCCGGCGTGCCGGCGGGCAGCACCGAGCCGTACCAGTTGATCATGTCGTAGCCGGCCACCCCGGACTCGGCAACGGTCGGCACATCGGGAAGCGCCGGGTTGCGCTTCGCGCTGGTCACCGCGATCGCGCGCATCTTGCCCGACTTGATGTGCGGCACCGCCACCGGCGCGGTATTGAAGCCGAGGTGCACCTCGCCCGAAATCAGTGCCAGCGCCGAGGGCGCGCCGCCCTTGTAGGCAACATGGGTCATCGCCGTCCCGGTCATGCCCTTGAACATTTCAGCGGCGATATGCTCGGGGCTGCCGTCTCCGGAGGATGCATAGTTGACGGGTTTCGCTTTTGCCAGCGCAATCACGTCAGCCACGGTTTTCGGCGACGACGACGGGGGCACCACCACGAACATCGGCACCGAGGAGATGTTGATCAGCGGCGTGAAATCCCGCTCGAGGTCGTAATCGAGCTTCTTGTAGAGCGGCTTGCTGATGGCATGCGACACCGAAATCATCATCACGGTATAACCGTCCGGCGTGGCCCGCGCCGCAATGCCCGCCGCCAGGTTGGCGTTGGCGCCGGGACGATTGTCCACGATGACCTGCTGGTTGAGGCTTTCGGTCAGCTTGGCGGCCACCACGCGCGCCATGATGTCGGTGCCCCCGCCCGGGGCGTAGCCGACGAGGAAACGGATGGGTTTGACCGGATAGGTCTGTGCGGCAGCGGTGCCCGCGCCAAGCACCCCGGCAAGCGTGGCCAGTGCAATGACTGTGCGTTTCATGGAACTCCTCCTCGTGTTACCGTTTATCAATCGGCATGACCCGTTCAGGCTACTGCTGCCTGCACATCACGGCCGCGCAGTTGCCTGACCACTGCCGCGGCGAAACCCTGGGTATTGCCTCTGCCGCCGAGATCGCCGGTACGCGTCTCGGGATCGGCCAGTGCGGCATCGACCGCCAGCTGGATCGCCTGCCAGGCCTGCTGGAAAGCGGGCTTGCCGTGGCGCAGCCCCAGCCATTCGAGCAGCATGCCCGCGGACAGGATCATGCCGGTCGGATTCGCGATGCCCTTGCCGGCGATATCGGGTGCCGATCCATGGCCGGCATTGGCAATGGCATGCCGGTCACCGGCATTGATCGCGGCCGCCATGCCGAGCCCGCCGGACAGCGCCACTGCAAGGTTCGACAGGATGTCGCCGAACATGTTGGAAATCAGGATCACGTCATGGCGTTCGGGTCGGGTATAGATGTCCGCGGCCATCGCATCGATGTCCATCTCGCGCAATGCGATGTCCGGCTTCGCTTTCGCCAGCGCGAAGGCCGGCTCCATGAACAGTCCGTCACTCATCTGCAGCACATGGCGCTTCCCGACCACCGTCACCCGCCTGCTGCGCCGCTGCGCATACTCGAAAGCCACCTTGGCGATCCGCTCCGAGCCCTGGCGCGTGATCTTGCGCACCGACAGCGCCACATCCGGGGTCGGCATGAACTCGCCGTTTCCCTGGAACATGGTGCGGTCGGAATAAAAGCCCTCGGTGTTCTCGCGCACGATCAGCGCATCGAGTCCGCGGCGCGCATCGGGCAGGCCGGCGCGGCTGCGCGCCGGGCGCAGGTTCGCATACAGGTCGAGGCGCTTGCGGATGGTGCCCGGGATGTTGACGCCGCCCTCGGCCAGCGGCGGGTAATCGGTCATGCCGCAGGGGCCGACGATCGCCGCGTCCGCCTGCGCTGCGGCATTGAAGGCCGATTCGGTCAGCGTCGTGCCGTGCATGCGGTGGCTGCCCATGCCGACCTCGACGTCGGTGAAGCGCAGACCCAGCGAGAACTCCGCATCCGCCGCCCGCACCACCGCCATCGCCGCCGCGACGATTTCAGGGCCGATGTCGTCACCGGCCATCACTACGATATTCATTTCCGTGTCCCCGCCTTGATGGAATGTGGTCTGGATGTTCGCGGAAACCGGATTCGGGCCGCGCCCGGATTATTGCATAATTTAAAAATAATATGCAATATTGCGGCATGCCCGCCACCAGAGCCCGCGGACGGCAATCCGCACTGACCGCACTGCAGCAACGCGTCGCGAGGGAGATCGTCGCCATCGTCCGGCGCGAGAACCGGCCTGCCGGACACCATCTGTCCAAACTGCAGCTCGCACGCAGCATCGGCACTTCGCACAACCCGGTCGAGGCTGCACTGGACTACCTCGCACGCGAGGGCATCGCGCGCCACGAGCCTGACCGGGGCTATTTTCTGGCACGCAATGCCAGCGACCTGGGATCAATCGCCGAAACGCTGGCGCCCGCCGGCGACGACCCGCTCTACCGCAGGATCGTGGATGCCCGCCTGTCGCGCCGCCTTCCCGACACGATCACCGAAACCGAACTGATGCGCATCTTCGGCGCTGCGCGCAACGCGGTTCACAGGACGCTCACGCGCATCCAGCAGGAAGGCTGGATCGAGCGCCGTGCCGGCCATGGCTGGGCCTTCCTGCCGCTGATCGATTCGGTGGAAGCCTACGAGGACAACTACGACATGCGGCGGATCGTTGAACCCGCCGGCATCCTCAGCCCGAAATTCGCGCCGGTCGCCGAGGAATTCGAGACCCTGAGGACACAGCAGGCGTTCATGGCCGGGGGCGGCTACCGTTCGATGACAGCCGCCGAGTGGGTGGATCTCAACGCCCTGTTCCACGAGACCCTGGCACGCTGGTCGGGCAATCGCCTGCTCCACCAGACCATCCGCCACATCAACCGCCTGCGCAAGCTGATTGAGCACCGGGTCGTCGCCGGCGATCCCGCACTGCGGGCGCGGCAGGCCGCCGAACATCTCGCGATACTGGAAGCCATCGGGCGCGGCAACCGCAAAAAAGCAGCCGCGCTGCTGGAGGAGCACCTCACCCGGGCGCGCCGCGACAAGGCACGCCCAGGCCACTTCACGGCACGCAAACGCTGAGGTTCAGCGTCCGCGAAACACCGGCGGCCGTTTTTCGATGAAGGCGCGCAGCGCCTCCTTCGTGTCCTCGGTGCCCTTGAGCTTGGTGTTCATGGTGTTCTGCAGCTCGAGTTGCTGCTCGACGTCCTGCATCCAGGCGCGGCGCAGCGCGACCTTGGTCATCTGCACCGCGACCGGCGCCTTGCTGTTCAGCTTGTTCGCCAGTGCCAGCGCCTCGTCCATCAACTTGTCATGGGGCACGACCTTGGTCGCCAGTCCCCAGGCCAGCGCCTGCTGCGCGTCGAAAGGCTCGCCAATCAGGCAGATTTCCGCGGCCTTCGCGTGCCCCACCAGCCGCGGCAGATACCAGGTCGCGGTCTCGCCCATCAGCCCGCGCTCGACGAAATTGACGCCGAAGTTGGCCTGCTCGCTGAGGATGCGGAAGTCGGCGGCAAACGCCATGTTGCAGCCGGCGCCGCGGGTGACGCCGTTGACCGCCGCAATCACCGGCTTGTTGATCTGGCTGAAGCCGATCGCATAGTAGTACTTCATGTCGAACAGCGGCTGCGGCGCGGGGCCGCCGGCACCGGATTTCTCGGCCTCCGCCCTTGCCTTGAGGTCGGCGCCGGAGCAGAAGCCGCGGCCATTGCCGGTCACCACGATGGTCCACACCTCCGGATCCGCCTCTGCGGCGTGGAGCACATGCTCCATCTCGTTGCGCATGGTGTTGTCGATCGCGTTGAGGCGGTCGGGGCGGTTCAGCCGCAGCACGCCGACGTGATCACGGACTTCCCACTGTATGGCTTGGTACATCGAAAAACCTTTCTCTGGATGCGGGTGAACTTAGGGATCGCGAAGTCCGGGCCGCGCATTCACGCAACATGTGGAACCGCGCTTCGCGATGTCGCGGGGAAGGATAAATCACGCGGTTTGTCAAGGCCAGCAGACTCCCCGCGCGGGTCCGGAAGGCCCGGCGCAACGAATGCAAAAACAATATCTTGCAAAGCTTGATTAAAGTCAAATCACGGCTCTTTGCAGCCGTACGCACGCGGCGCATACTGCACGGCAAATTTCTTCCACAAAAACCGGCGCGAGACCAGCGCCGCAAGCTGAAAGGTACTGTCGACATGAACGAATCGGCCCTTGGAGCCAGCACTGCAACCCAACTCCCCGAGCAGGAAATCAGCCGCGACACCCTTCTCGAGAAGTACGCCAAGGGCAACGAAGCCAGCATCACCGACGTGCGCCGGCGCGTCGCGCGCGCGCTGGCGAAGGTCGAGGCCGAAGACCAGCGCGCCCTGTGGGAAAAACGCTTCCTGCAGGCGCAGGAGGAAGGCTTCATCCCCGCCGGCCGCATCAACTCCGCAGCCGGCGTCGAACTCGCGGCGACACTGATCAACTGCTTCGTGCAGCCGGTCGGCGATTCGATCTCGGAAACCGTCGACGGCAAGCCCGGCATCTACATCGCGCTGCAGGAGGCCGCCGAGACCATGCGCCGCGGCGGCGGCGTCGGCTATGACTTCTCGTCGATCCGGCCCAAGGGCGCCGAGGTCAAGGGCACCCAGTCCAACGCCAGCGGCCCGGTGTCGTACATGCGCGTGTTCGACCGCTCCTGCGAGACCGTCGAATCCGCCGGCTCGCGCCGCGGCGCGCAGATGGCGGTGCTGCGCTGCGACCACCCGGATGTCGAGGACTTCATCCACGCCAAGGACAAGGGCGACCTCACCAATTTCAACATCTCGGTCGGCGTCACCGACCCGTTCATGGAGGCGGTCGAAAAAGGCTGGGAAGTCGAACTGGTCCACAAGTCGCGCCCCAATGCACGGCAGATGGCCAAGGGTTCCTACCAGCGCGAGGACGGCCTGTGGGTCTACAGCAAGGTGCCCGCGCGCGACCTGTGGGACCAGATCATGCGTTCGACCTATGACCATGCCGAACCCGGCGTGCTCTTCATCGACCGCATGAACAAGGACAACAACCTCAACTACTGCGAAAAGATCGAGGCCACCAACCCCTGCGCCGAACAGCCGCTGCCTCCGTACGGCTGCTGCTGCCTAGGCTCGATCGACCTGACCAAATTCGTGCGCAACCCCTTCGCCGAAAACACCGCCTTCGATTTCGAACGCTTCGGCAAGGTCGTCGCGGTCGCCATCCGCATGCTCGACAACGTGCTCGACGTCACCGCCTGGCCGCTGCAGCAGCAGAAACAGGAGGCCGCCAACAAGCGCCGCGTCGGACTCGGCTTCACCGGGCTGGGCGATGCGCTGGTGATGCTGCGCCTGCGCTACGACACCGCGGAAGCGCGGCAGATGGCGGCGAAGATTTCGGAAGTCATGCGCGACAGCGCCTATCGCGCCTCCGCGGACCTGGCGCGCGAAAAAGGCGCCTTCCCTCTGTTCAACGCCGATCTCTATCTCTCGGGCAGCAGTTTCGCCACCCGTCTGCCCGAAGACATCAAGCAGCTGATCCGCAAACAGGGCCTGCGCAACAGCCACCTGCTGTCAATCGCACCCACCGGCACCATCAGCCTGTCCTTCGCCGACAACGCCTCGAATGGCATCGAACCGCCCTTCTCCTGGACCTACACCCGCAAGAAGCGCATGCCCGACAACACCATGCGCGAGTTCGCGGTCGAAGACCACGCCTGGCGGCGCTGGAAGGCCGAAGGCGGCAACACCGAGAAACTGCCGCCGTGGTTCGTCACCGCGCTGGAAATCTCGGCCGGCGCGCATGAGGAAATGGTTGCCGCCGTCGCCCCCTATGTCGACACCAGCATCTCGAAAACGGTCAACGTGCCCGAGGACTACCCCTACGCCGACTTCCAGGACCTCTACTTCAAGGCCTGGAAATCCGGCCTGAAGGGCCTCGCCACCTATCGCCCCAACAGCGTGCTCGGCTCGGTGCTGTCGGTCGAGCCCTCGACCAAGGACAAGGAAAAGAAGGCGCCGCAGGATTTCCGCGCCGACGACGTCAACCGCCGCATCCACATCCAGTCGCTGCCGGCCCCGGTGCTGGCCAGCCTGCGCTGGCCGGGCCGCCCGTCGATGGCCGCCGGCAACCCGGCCTGGACCTACATGATCGACCACCCGCACGGCACCTTCGCGCTGTTCGTAGGCCATGTCGAAAGCGACCACAACCACGCCTTCGAAGTCTGGGTCAACGGCAGCGAGCAGCCGCGCGGCCTCGGCGCCGTCGCCAAGACGCTGTCGATGGACATGCGCGCCGACGACCCGGGCTGGCTGAAACTGAAGCTGGACACGCTGGCCCGCGCCGGCGGCGACGACCCCTTCGACCTGCCGTTCCCGCCGCACGGCGAAATCAAGCGCGTGCCCTCCGTGGTGGCCGCCTTCGCCCAGGTGCTGCGCTGGCGCGTCGACCAGCTGGGCGGCCTCACCGCCCCCGGTGAACCGCTGTTCGGCCAGTCGCCGACCCCGGTGCTCGATGCCATGTTCGCCCCCAAGGAACCGAAGACCGGCACCGACGGCACGATGTCGTGGACGGTCGACGTGCTCAACCCGCGCACCGGCGACGACTTCGTGCTCGGCATCAAGGAAATCACCCTGCCCGACGGCGTGACCCGCCCGTACTCGATGTGGCTCGCCGGCGAATACCCGCGCGCGCTCGACGGCCTGTGCAAGATCCTCTCGCTCGACATGCGGGTGATGGACCCGGCGTGGATCGGCATGAAGCTGAAGAAGCTGCTGGAATTCCCGGAACCACTGGGCGACTTCATGGCCTTCGTGCCCGGCGCGCGCCAGCAGGCGACCTTCCCCTCGACCGTGGCCTATGTCGCGCGCCTGATCCTGCACCGCTATGCCATGCTGGGCATCCTCGACGAGCAAGGCGCGCCGCTGACGCAGATGGGCATCCTCGCCACGCCGGAACGCAGCACCGAACCCAAGGTGATGAAAGGCTCACGCTGCCCCGAGTGCGGCAACGCCACGCTGATCCGCAAGGACGGCTGCGACTGGTGCTCGGCCTGCGGCTACACAGGGACCTGCGGCTGAAGTTTCAGTTCGCCCCAAAAAAACGGCCGGTGCATCCCGGCCGTTTTTGTTTTTCGCCTTCTGATCCGGCAACCCGATCACATGCTCAGTAACGCAACGACATCGAGGCATGCACCCGGTTGTCGTGCTTGTTGGTGGTACCGGCACCGTTGAGCACCTGCGCCCAGTCCACCGACAGCGCCAGATTGCGCCGCCACTGGTAACGCAGGCCGAAACCCGCGCCGGCGGCGCCTTCCAGGGCATTGATCCCGGCGCCGGCCTGGTGATTGCGCACCTGGCCGGAGTCGGTGAAGACCAGCAGGCGAAGCCCATCGATGAGTTGCGGCGACAGGGCCTCCAGCGTACCCAGCAGCCCCTGGTCGCCGGTGCCTTCGCGCTCCTCGAGACCGCGCACGCCGGCAGCGCCGCCCAGGCCAAACTGCTCACCCGGAATCAGCGCATCGCCCGAGACCTGACCGCGCAATTTCCCGGACAACACCCAGCCGCTGAAGGCCTTTGATCCCTCAATCGCATAGCGCCAGGCCTGCCAGCCCGCAGTCGCACCGGCACGATTGGCGTTGTAGGCGGTGTCGGTGTTGCCGCTGCCGCCGCCGAGGTTGTGCGCGAATTCCAGGCTGCCGCGCAAACCATAATCGGCGCCGTCGAGCCGCCCGGTATAACGCAACAGCAGCGGCCGGCTGCGCACATCGGTGCCGATCGGCGTGCCGCTGAACGTCACGTCATTGCCGAAAAATCGGTTTTCGGCGCCGATCTCGGCGGCATGGCTGTAACTGCCGAAGGGCAGCAGCCGGTGCGTCCAGCGCAGCCCGTAGAATTCGCCGCTGCCGCTGACATTGAAAAAATTCGCCACGGTGCCGGAATCGGTTTCAGACTTGGTGTAATACGCGGACAACGCGCCATTCCATCCGTAGACCGGCGCCCGGTAATAAAACCCGTATTGGGCAAGATCATCGACATGCCCGTCGGGCGAAGTGGTGTAGGTCGCCGTCAGCGCATGGTCGCGGTCGAACAGGTTGCTGTGCGAAACGCCGACACCGAGCCGCGTGTGGCCGGAATCCTGGGTGCCGCTGTTGTCGAGGCTGGCGAAGACCTGCAGCGGATTCACGTCATCCACTTTCACCGCGGCATCGACAGTATCCTTTTCCTTGCCCTGCTGGATGGTCACCGACACCTGCTTTGAGGGGTGATCATTGGCCAGCGCCTGTGCGCGGGCGATCTCGCGCAGATTGGGCGTGCTGCCGCTGGCGAGCGCCGGCAGGCTGCGGCGGATGTTGTCCGTATTGAAAGCCTTGTTGCCGCTGACATTGACGGCGTTCAAGCTGAAGCCCAGCACGCGCAGCGTGATCACACCACGCGCATCCTGCGGCGGGATGATCACGCGCAGGAAACCGTAGCCGCGATCCTTCAGTGCGGTTTCGAGCGCACTTGCGGCGGCCTGCAGGCGGTCGATGGTCATCCCCTCGCCGGTGTACTGCGCGAGCAGCGATTGCGTATCGGCGGCGGACAGCGGGTTGTCGCCATCAACCTTGTAGCCGGTGACGGCGAATCGCGGTTCGGCGGCGCCTTGGGCGTAAGCATCATCCGTGACGGAGCAAACTGCCGCCAGCAGTGCCGCGCACATCAGGGCGGCCGCAAACCGTTTCAGGCTTGTGCGATCGCTGCCGGCCGCTTGCGCCGCGCCCGTGCCACCCGATAAGCCGCCCGCGGCTGCTCCGCCAATGGCGGCAGGCGCAGCGCTTCGGCGCGCGACAGGAAATCCCGTGCCGTGACAATGTTGCGCAGCCCCAGCGACAGCAAATCGCGCTTGTCGCCAGTGACCAGCCACTCCGCTTCGGCTGCGACCATCGTTGCGATCACCGGCCGGTCGTGCACATCGCGCGGTTCGACCGGCAGGATCACTGTCGTTATATCCACGACCACGGCTTTCATTCGTAGCATATCCAGAAAATCTTCGAGGCTGTCGTCCGACAGCCCCGCTGTCACGAACAGCTTGTGGATTTTCGGATAATGCAGCACGCGCCGGAGTTCCTCGATCATCGGCGCGGATATCGCGAGCTCGAACTGCGCCTCGCGCCATGCCGACACGATCCGCCCCGGCGGTGTCGAGTGCCGCACCAGACCCGAGATCAGGATATTGGTATCGAGCACCACCCTCATCGCGCAACGCGCGCTTTTTTGGCCGGCCGGCGCGCGTATTCCACCGCCTCGTCGATGAGGGTATCCAGTTCATCATCGCTCAAGCCGGCAAACGCCGCCTGCATTTTGTCGGTGATCTCGGTGAATCGCGCCTCCATCGCACGGATGCGCTCGAACAGCCCGATGTCGACCAGCGCGGCCACCGGCTTGCCATCCTTGAGTATGACCACCGAGTCGCGCTTGTACTGCACCTCGTTCAACAGTTCGCCCAGGTTCTGCCGCACTTTGACGGCCGGCGCTTCGCGGATCATTGCAATCTCCCATGGCCAGTATGATCGTACTGATCCTATCAGACCGATGGGGTGCCCGGACTGTTGCGGATGAACAAGGAGAGTATTTCATTAAGTATTTGTTTTTATTGATATTTTTAATCAGCGAATGGTGCACATATTGAGTATGGCGCCGTCGCCCGCCCTGAAGGTATCGATCACCAGCCCGCCGCCACTCGGCGCGGGCCGCGGTGTGGGATCGAAGCGCAGGAAATTCGGCACCACATCGAGCAGCGTGATTTTGTCCCTGGTCGCCACTGCGGCATTGCCCGCGGACACATCGACAAACTTGTCGTCCTTCGCCAACTGCACTGCGCCGTCGCGCACCCATACGTA
>VFQT010000456.1_pt1 | contig 60140 bp, 34 predicted proteins | sample 3512381 | NCBI WGS metagenome assembly VFQT01 (sample SAMN10412376, study PRJNA504923) | tailings metagenome | isolation source: Relicate 2 Philex TSF3 active mining site | place: Philippines: Tuba, Benguet | collected 2017-08-29
AGAACGCCACACTCAACGGAACATACACAACCACCAATGCCGCCTTCTCTGTCGGTGGTACCACGACACTCGCCGGTAACACCACGGTATCCACTGGTAACGCAGATGTCACATTCTCAAACACGATGAACGGGACCACAAGTGGCAACCAGAATTTGACCATCACAGCAGGCACCGGAAATGTCGCTTTCAATGGCGCTGTTGGCGGAACAACTCGGCTGGGGGTCATTGACATCAACAGCGCCAATAACGTCACTGCTGTCGCAATCACGGCAGCTGCGCTCAATCAGGACGCTGGGTCCGGAACCACAACTCTCAACGGAGCGGTAAACACCAACACTGCAGCCGGGGTCACACTCACCGGAACAAACCTCGCCGTCAATCAGGCGATCACCACCACAGCAAACGGCATCGTAACGCTGAACCACACCGGCACCACCAACATCGCGGCCGCAGGGGACATCAACGCCGACGGCGCTGTCTCCATCACCGCCAACGGCGGAATCAATACCGCCGGTGACATTACAACCACAAATGATGACATTCAGTATGCCTCAGCCTTAGTGCTGGCTGGTGACATCGCTGTCAGCAGCGGAGCAGGGGCTGGAAACATTACCTTTGCAAACACTGTTAATGGCACAGCAGCAGGAACCGAGGACCTGACCATCACAGCAGGTACCGGAAGTGTCGCTTTCAATGGCGCTGTTGGCGGAACAACTCGGCTGGGGGTCATCGACATCAACAGCGCTAACAATGTCACCGCTGTTGCAATCACGGCGGCCGCTCTCAATCAGGACGCTGGGTCCGGTACCACAACTCTCAACGGGGCGGTAAACACCAACACTGCAGCCGGGGTCACACTCACCGGAACAAACCTCGCCGTCAATCAGGCGATCACCACCACAGCAAACGGCATCGTAACGCTGAACCACACCGGCACCACCAACATCGCGGCCGCAGGGGACATCAACGCTGACGGAGCTGTCTCTATCACCGCCAACGGTGGTATCACCACAGCCGGGGACATCACGACCACAAATGATGACATTCAGTATGCCTCAGCATTAGTGCTGGCTGGTGACATCGCTGTCAGCAGCGGAGCCGGTGCTGGAAACATTACGTTTGCAAACACCGTCAATGGCACTGCAGCAGGAACTGAGGACCTGACCATCACAGCAGGTACCGGAAGTGTCGCTTTCAATGGCGCTGTCGGTGGAACAACTCGGCTGGGTGTTATTGACATCAACAGTGCCAATAACGTCACTGCCGTCGCAATCACGGCAGCTGCTCTCAATCAGGACGCCGGGACCGGTACCACAACTCTCAACGGGGCGGTAAACACCAACACTGCAGCCGGGGTCACACTCACCGGAACAAACCTCGCCGTCAATCAGGCGATCACCACCACAGCAAACGGCATCGTAACGCTGAACCACACCGGCACCACCAACATCGCTGCCGCAGGGGACATCAACGCTGACGGTGCTGTTTCAATCACCGCCAACGGTGGTATCACCACAGCCGGGGACATCACCACATCAAACGATACGATTACACTCAATGCAAGCAACGCTGGAGCAAATCTGACGATCACTGGCGGCACTATGGCATCGAACGGAGCGTTGATTTCGCTGCTTGCCGGGAACAACATCTCACTTGGCGGATCTGTCAATTCAGGTGCCGGGAATGTTCTCGTGCAAACACCGAACGGATCCATTACAGACGGGAACGGCGCCGCGACCAACATCAGTGGTACCAACGCGACTTTGACTGCAAATACGGGCAGCGTTGGAGCCACTTCGGCTGACGTCTTCAAAGGCGTGTTTGACCCGATTGAGGTTGCACTTACCGGGAATCTCACGGCTACAGCCGGAGGTGCTGTTGCCGTTGGCGGGACGATTGCCGGCACTCAGACGATCACTGCGCAGACAGGCTATTTTGAGGCGACAGACCTTAATGTATCGGGGAGCGCCTTTAATGTTAAGAACCTCGCGATCGTCTTAAGTGGCACTTTGACCATTGCTGATGGCGGACTGACGGTTGACCCACCGATTTTGGGCGACGCTCCGGGCGATCTTCGGATTGAAGCAGCAAACGTCGAAGCGGTGACAGCAAACAATCCAGTTATCATAGGCACAGCCGGAAAGCGATTCGAAAGAGTACAGTATGAAGTGGCGACTGCCAATGACGAGATTGTGGATGTCTATTCCAATCAACTCGACGTCAACACAAATACGAGCATCCAGCTAAGGGTCTTTGGGAACACACAGTTCACCGACCTCGACTGTGACTTGACCAGCCTTAACACGAACAACCACACCGCCATAATTGACGCTCAGGCCGCCGCGATCACTCAGGGCAACGCCACAGGTGCCGTTGTGGGTACCACGACCAACGACAAAATTCTCTCGCAGAGTCTGTTGCTACTTGGTTCCGGCCCCTTCACTCTGAACCATCAGAATAACGACGTCACGACAATCGCCGGCAGCGTGGCCAATTCCGTGTCCTACCGTGACGCAAATGGTCTCGTCGTCGGGACGATCAGCTCGCTGTTCCCCGTTGCAGCGACGGTGGGACTTCAAACAACTGCAAACAACGGAAACATCACGCTGAATGTTGATGCTGGTGATCTGACAATTAACAACGTCGTCACGGCTCACGGCAGCGGCAACGTCACACTTTCCGCTGCAGGAAACGTCGCGATTGGGGCTCTTGTCAGCTCAACCTCCGGAAACATCGCGGTCACTGCTGACTCCGATGCCAGCACGGCCGGAGCAATCACGGACACACTCGCCGGCGAAACCGCAAACCTCAGCACAACAGGAACCGCAACTCTCAGTGCTGCAACCGGCATCGGAAGCGCCGATGACATTGACACCACCATCGGCTCGCTGGTCGCCACAAACACAACCTCCGGAAACATCAATATTCAGGAAACAAACGGTCTCACCATCACCGGCTCCGGAGTTCAGACGCAGAACGGAAATGGAAACATCAGCATTGATGTCGATGCCGGAAATCTCATCGTCGATCCGGCGGCTCAGACCACGTCCAGTGCTCCCGCTGTCGCCGGGGCAAATCAGATTCAGGTCAACAGCACCGTCGGGATGGCGGTCGGACAGACCATTGTCATCTGCGACGCTGACTCCAACCAGGAAACATTCACGATCACCGCCATCGCAGGCAATCTTGTAACTCTCTCTGCAAACCTCGCCACCAACATGGCCACGAACGCGGATGTCGTCACCGGAGGAGTTCTCGCTCATGGCTCCGGAAACATCCTCCTCAATGCAGACGCAGGTTCCGCTACTCTGAATGCGCCGATCAGATCTACGACCGGAAACATCACCATCTCCGCAGATGCTGTCAACCAGAACTCCTCTATCTCCACTGGAGGTGCCGGGGCCATCTCTGTCACTGCTGACACCACCGCCATCACGATGGCCGACAGGACCGTCTCGTCTGCGACAAACGGGATCATTACCTATACCGCTCTCACAAATGTCGCTCTCAGTCAGCTCAGCAACACCAGCGACATCAATGTAACCGCGACGAATGGAGCAATCTCAGACAACACCGCTCTTGAACTCTCAAACCTTGTCACACCAGCCGGACGTGCCACACTGACAGCGGCCACCGGTATCGGAAGCGCCGGTGGTGCTGCGGACATCGACACCACCATCGGATCGCTGGTTGCCACAAACACAACCTCCGGAAACATCAATATTCAGGAAACAAACGGTCTCACCATCACCGGCTCCGGAGTTCAGACGCAGAACGGAAATGGAAACATCAGCATTGATGTCGATGCCGGAAATCTCATCGTCGATCCGGCGGCTCAGACCACGTCCAGTGCTCCCGCTGTCGCCGGGGCAAATCAGATTCAGGTCAACAGCACCGTCGGGATGGCGGTCGGACAGACCATTGTCATCTGCGACGCTGACTCCAACCAGGAAACATTCACGATCACCGCCATCGCAGGCAATCTTGTAACTCTCTCTGCAAACCTCGCCACCAACATGGCCACGAACGCGGATGTCGTCACCGGAGGAGTTCTCGCTCATGGCTCCGGAAACATCCTCCTCAATGCAGACGCAGGTTCCGCTACTCTGAATGCGCCGATCAGATCTACGACCGGAAACATCACCATCTCCGCAGATGCTGTCAACCAGAACTCCTCTATCTCCACTGGAGGTGGAGCTCATGATTCGCTGGCAGCGATTGCCGCCCAAAACGCCACGACCATTACTCTGCAAAACTCAGTCGGCTTCAAGCCAGGTCAACAAGTAAGGATAGGCAATGCGATCAATTCAGATGTATTGACGATTGTCAGCATGGCGGGAAATACGCTGACGCTTTCGGGAGGTCTCTCAAATCTCAACGCCCAGGGGACCGAAGTTACGGTGGTAAGTGAGTTGTCTGTAATTCAGGTAACTGCCGACAACGGTGCGATCGTGATGAAGACGAACGCAAGCACTACCAGCAAAGGCTCTATCTCCTACACGACGACTTCTGCTACATCAGGCGACATTACTCTCGAGAAGCTCTCAACATCTGGCAAGTTGATACAAATCTCCGCTGCCAGAGATGTAGTGATTGGTAACGCAAGTAGTGGCACTTTGGAGGCCACAACCGGAACCACCACTGGTGTCGAGACAATCACCATCACCGCCGGCCGTAACATTCGCATTTCGTCAGGATCAAGTATCTCGACGGATGGCGATCCTACTCCAGGACAAAGCGAAAGCAGTAGTAACGATCACTTGACGCTGTTGGCCAAGGGAGGAGATGCGACAAATGCCCTGGGCACAGTGACGTTCGACGGAGTTGTTACAATCCGCACTGACGGCGGCGTCGCAACGACATTTGAGCGTCGGCCGGATCCGAATGGAGGGGCTGACCCGCGTGCGTTCTTCAATTATCCGGCCAATCCAATCGCTGCTGTTGTAACGACAAATAGCAGCAATACCTATACTGCCACCTTTGACATCGTGATTCGCACACCAGGTGAGGAGAACCTTCGTCTCGATATTGACTGGCGCGACATCAATGCCGATGGTGGCAGCGTCCGTGTTGAATCCATTACTGTTCAGCCGGGAATGAAGTCCGTTTCCCATGAGTATTCGTTTAATGACCTGAACGCTTTCATACAGTCCGGCCAGAACTCATTCCTGGTCGACTTCAGTGTTTCGCACCACAATTCCATTCAGGTCCTTGGGAAAACGATAGAGCAGGGTGCGTTCTCGACGGCTGTTGGAGTTGGTGCGGTCACGGGACTGGCATTCAATTCGGGGCTGCTTAGTTCGACAGATAACAGTTCCACAGGCACAGAAGGACCAATCACGGGAGCAACTGTTGTTAATCGAACGGCGGCCGTTCTGCTGGATCTGACGTTGTCGAACACCGACTTCTATTTTGAAGGCGGAACCGTCCGGGTTACGATTCCGACGCTTGCACTCGCACCGTTGCCTCGTCCGGAACCACCACAGCCTCCGACATACGCTCCACAAGTGGCTCCTACGATCGTCGCCCCGACCATATCGGCGCTGACTGTAAGTCAGCCGGAATCCGTGTTCGTCGAAGTTGTAGCAACCCCGTCTGTTGACATTTATCAGCTCAGATTCGCTGGATCTACCGAGCCGATCAAGAAATTCGAGAACATTCCTGATGGAGCAAACCTACTCCATCCGGAATTGCTTCGTCAGTGGATTCTGGACAACAAGCTCAATGAAGGAAGCACGCTTGAGCTTTGGCAGATTACAACCAAGGAAGATGCCGAGGGCAACAAGATCACAGTTGAACGGCCACTGCTTCAGTTTGACAACGACCCGGTCAATTCTCGGCCATTCCCTGCCAACGAGTCGGCTTTGCCGGAAGTGATTCCCGAGTTGAAACTGGTACCAATGGATCCAAACGAGGCCACAGGCGAACAGGCCCCAACAGACGGTTCATCTACAACAGCTCCGGATTCAAATCCAACATCCCAGATCGACCAGGATCAGACCCCGGCAATTCCAGCGGAAGGGCAGCTGACGCCGAATCGGTCTCCTGTCGAGGTCTCAGAAACCCCAGCCCTGGCGGATCCACAGAATTCGCTGGAACCTGAACAGCAGATCGCCGCATCCTCATTGATGCTGGGGATGATGGTCAGCCAGGCGATCAGGAAGGGCGATGGAAGATCGCACAGACGTGTAAGTAGCCGCCTCTCTGCGTTAGTTTCAAAATCCCTGAAAAACAACAGCGACAGCAAGTAATCGAACTTCGAACGGCGTTTCGAACCGGGCCGTAAGAAGATTCGATTCGATTGCAAAGTCCGGTGGGGATGGTCAATCTATGGCGGTGGGTGTCTTCAGGGAACCGCCCGGTGTGCGGACTAATCCAGACTCCACACAGACACTCTTTGATGTAGTCGAGCGAATCTCGAGGTTTTTCCAGTTGTCGTTTTAGTGCAAAGCCGGGACAATGACTCAATCTGAAAACTCACGAGAGAATCCGAATTCACGTCTGCCAGTGACAGGAACAATGCTTCCAAGTTCTGCTGGCAGTGCAGAGCGATTTCCTGTTTCAAATTCTGACGCGGGCCGGCCGGAATCCACCGGCTCAAACACAGTTCAGGGAACGATGGCTGCACCGCCCATCGGAGCTTCTGGCCGAAATACAGCTTTTGCGACTCAGGCTCCGCCCCATCGTTCTGTAACAAAGACAATGGGGGTTGACACCGCCGCCGGTCGATCGATCTCTCAGATTCTTGGCACTGTTTCCAATCAACGCAAGGAGACATTACAGACCAACATTCCGCGAAGCCGCTCGCAGCCATCCGGAAAGCAACGTACCGTTGGCAAGAGCACATGGAACCTCAAGATCCACAAGAAACATGTCGCGGGACAAATCTCGGGAATTGCCAACCAGATTCAAGGTGGCGATCCGCAGGCCGGCGGATTGATGTCTGCTTTCCTTCAGGGTGCATCTTCACCGGAATATGAGATCAAAGGAGAACTGGGTGAAGGCAGCATGGGTGTGGTCTACCGAGCCACTCAAACATCCTTGAATCGCCCACTGGCCATCAAGACCCTGAAAGCGGACATTCAGGATCCGATTCACCATCAGGAGATGTTTGTTTCAGAAGCTGTTGTCACCGCCAACCTGGTGCATCCCAACATCGTGCCGATCCATGACCTTGGTCACACCGAAGACGGCAAGCTGTTCTATTCCATGAAGCAGGTCAACGGCACCAGCTGGGATAAACTCATCGCCACGAAATCGCAGGAGGAGAACCTTGAAATCCTGATGAAGGTCTGTGACGCCGTCGCTTATGCTCATTCACGTGGTGTGATCAATCGTGACTTGAAGCCGGAAAACGTCGTTGTTGGTGACTTCGGTGAAGTCATTGTGCTTGACTGGGGACTGGCCGTTACGACCGAGCGATTTGAAAAGCGGAACAGTGTGCTCATCGAGTATCAGGGAGGAGTCGGAACCCCTGTCTATATGGCTCCGGAACTTGCCAGCGAATACGTGGAAGAAGTTTGTCCTCAGAGTGACATCTATCTTCTTGGAGCCATTCTCTTCGAGATTCTGGAAGGGTTTCAGCCCCATTACCTGAAGTGGATCCAGCAGCTGCCGGATCCGGACCAGAAATTTGCTGCGGTATGCCAGGCGATCGTGAATAACGAAATCGAGGCCGATGTAAAGCACACAGGCGAGCTGATGCAAATTGCCCGTAAAGCCATGGCCACACACCCACGAGACCGTTACGCCAGTGTGGAGCAGTTTCAGGAGGCAATCCGCGAATACCGAATCACCGGCCGCGCTGAAGAACTGCTTGAAGTCGCCAAAGATCGCAAGAACGATGATTACGACGAATTTCAGCAGTCCGTCGCGCTGTTTAGTGATGCACTCATTCGTTGGCCGTCCAATCACCGTGCGATCAAAGGCGATCTGGCGGCCCGTGAAGCCTTTGCACGTCTCGCCTTGAAGAAAGGCGACTACGACCTGGGTCTCGAGGTGGTTGGCGGGCGCCGCGAACCTGAGCTGGCAAATCTGTCCGTGAAACTCAAAAAGGCGCGACGATTTCGAACGATCGTCAAATCAACCTGGTTCCTGCTGTTTGCTGCCTCAGTGGTGGCACTTGTTGCACTCCGGTACCTTCAAGGCAGCGCAGCGAAAGCAAAAGCTGAAGCAGCGCAAGCAGAAGAATTGAAGAAGAATGCTCTCGGTGAAGCAGAAGCAGCAAAAAAGACAGCCGACGAGGTAGTGCGAGTTGCAGAAGCCAGAGTACAGGGACTAACGGCAACGGCAGAGCGGGCTGAACAACTCGCAGCGGAGAAGGCCGAAGAGGCCACAGCAGCTGCGGACCGCGCCAAAGAAGCGGAGGATCGAGCCAGGGCCAAAGACCAGGAAATTATGGATAAGGACAAGGAACTCACAAAGAAGAATCAGGAACTTAATCTCAAAGTTGAAGAGTCCAGAAAGGCAATTGAAGCCGCCCGAAAGGCAAACAACGAGGTAACGGAGGCTCTCAAGGCAGTCGGCACTGCGCGAAACGAAGCCATACGGGCCGAGCTCACACGTCACGAATCATCTGTTAATGCAGCAATGGACCTGGAAGAATTTGGGAAGGTTATCGAACGGGGCGAGAACGCCGTCAAGGAATTAGAGGCAAAGCTTGACCCCAATCTCGATGAGACGTTGACGAAGTTGATTAAGAGCCGGGTTTCTGTCATCAAAGAGAAGATCGCTATTGCGCAGACTAAAAAGAATGTTCAGGTGAACACGGAAAGCCCCACACTGGGTTCAACCATTTCAGATGATGGGACCACCTTGGCCTTGTTAGTCAACAGTTCTCCGAAGCGTACGGTGCAGATCTGGTCAACAGAATTACGTCGCAAGTTGCACACGGTCGAAGTATCCGGCAACGGCGGCGCATCAGTAACTGTCTCTCCCACGGGCTCGGTACTCATTGTCAATGGCACGAATGGCGCATGGATTGAGGGCTGGAAGAAGACAGATTCCGGCTATCAGCCACTGGACTTGCCATTTCGCCCGTCGTCGCCGATCAGTTTCTTTCGCTTTGCAAATGGGGACCATTATCTCTACGCGTTCGAACGGAATGCTGTTTCAACGGTTCACATACTGGACATTCATGCTACAAAGCTGTTGTGCAGACGGGATCTCTACCCACGACTCAACAGCGACATCCCCCCCCAGTCTGTCGAAGTAGCTAATGACGGCAGCTACATCATCATTGTGCCACAGAAACGTGGTCCTGATCCCCGATGCCGGGTATTCTATTTTGACCAGGAAAGCCTGCAGATTGAAGTGGTCGATCGTGACGCCCCGGCCCTTGAGATTGAGGGGGAAAGCGGACAGACAATCCAAAAGGTGAAGCTAAGCCCTGATGGCAGTTATTTGTTGGCAGCGATTGAGGCCAGGGACGGTTCTGTTTCAATGACTGTACTTCCCAAAACAAAGGAAGCCAGTTCCACTGCGTTTCCATTCGAACCGGTCTCAACTGAGCGATCGTTCTTTCACTGCACGAAGAAGGATCTTCCGGTTGAGATTGCCATCTCACAGGATGGATCACGAATTGCAGCCGCAAACTCGATGACTCGAAACAACATTCAGATGTGGGATGTTCGCGACTACAAAGTGACCAATTGCAGCACGAAAGGCCTTCGTGATTCAAAAGACGGCAAGCTGCTGTCGGGGATGGCAAACCGAGTTCGAACGATTGGCTTCCGGACGGCAGAGGAGATCGTCTGCGTACCTGAAGCGTCAAACCTGATCTGCTTCTGGAACCTTCAGGAGTACGAAGACTACATCAGCCTGCTTCGGCAGATTCAGGAGTCGTTCACAGAGCTAGCCACGACTGTGCCCTCCTCAGCGTCTCTTCAAAGCCGCTCAGAGGTTCGAATCAGCCAGCGAATCTCCCGCCTGACCAGGAACAAAGGTTACGTCTTTGCAGTCCTGCCGTCTGATGAAGTTCCGAAACAGCCTGTAGAGAACAACCGACCTTATGAACTTCGGCAGACATCGGATGATTCACTCCGAAGAGTGTTCTCGGCGGACTTCAGTGAGGATGGCAGCCGGATCGTGATCGGGGCAAGCGACCTGGCGGCTCATGTATATAAGTCTGATACGGGGACTAAGAGTCTCAGCATGAGCGGTCGCGGGGACTGGCTGCTGGGGCTGAATGATCGAAACTATTTTGTCGAGGGCCATAATTCGGAAGTTAAGACCATTCGCTTTCTGCCACCCAATGGCGACCTGCTTCTCACAGCGGAAAACCTGGGCGTCATTTCCGTATGGGATGCCAAAGCCGATGAAGATGGCATTGGCCAGGAGAGATCACGACTGATTCCACAATATGCCACGAGCGACTTTGCGATTTCAGAAGACGGCCAATGGGTTCTGGCAGGTGGTGCAGCGGTCAACCCGGACAAGAACGCAAAAGGCCCTGAGAAGCTGCTCCACCAGGCGCTTCTGTGGAGCGTTAAGGACATCCGTGAGTCCATTGCACCGGCAGAGATTCGAACCTTTGCCGGGCAGCACAAGGGTGCCGAAATTACGGCTGTGGCCATTTCGCCCGATTCGACACTGGCCCTGACCTGCGGTCGAAGAGGTCGCATTGTGCTCTGGAATCTGAATGATGGAAGCGTCATCAGTACCGCTGAGGGCACACATGATGGCGATGCCGTATCCGGCGCGGCCTTCATTGATTTGACACACTTCGTCACGTCCGGGTTCGACGGCAGCATCCTGCTCTGGACCATTGATCAGAATCAGCTGAAATCAACCAGGATTCATCGTGGCAGTTTCATCCTGCGAATGGAGCGTTCTCCCGATCGAAAGTTCATTGCATTCCATGACATCACGTTTGCCAACGCAGACGATCCGAACGCCAAATCGCAGCTGTCGATCCAGATCCTCAATGTTTCAAAAGCCGTTGAGGGAACTGTTCCGTCTCCGACCACGATTCATCCGTTCTCGTTCAAGCGTGAAGAATCTCGCCGTGTTTCCCGATCAGGCTGCGCCTGGTTCCCGGACTCTTCGCGACTTTTGCTCACCATCGACGGAAACCTGCTGGTCTTCGGTGCCACCAACTGGGCCAAAGAGTCAGCGTTCAGACTTGATGAAGCTCAGAAGTCCGACGATCCTGGTCTCGCCCGTTACTATCTGGACCGCCTTCCAGCCAGGGCGGCCGTATCACCGGCACAGCAGAATGGTGAAATCCACATTGCAACACTCAGCGGCCGACAGGCTCACCTGTGGAATCTGTCAGATGGGAAGCACCTTGCAGAATTCCGCACCCATCATTCTCAGCGGCTCACCTCGTCGTTTTCGTCTGACCGAAGGTTCGTGCTGACTGCCAGCGAAACGCTTCGAGTTTTTGATGCAGAAGAAACTTCGCCAACTCGCGGACGAACAATGTTCCGAATGGACCTCAATCACAATCACAACCATCCTCTGACAGGAGCACTGTTCAGCCCTGCTGCCGATGACTATCGATTCCTGAGTTTTGATGATTCGGGCGAGGTGCGATTGTGGTCGTGGATGCCTTCAAGTGGTCCACCAAAGGAACCACTGCTCGTGGTTCCGGCGAAGAACGAGCCTTTGCCGGAATGGGCTGGCGACGAAGGCATTCGAAAGCCCGCAACGATTGCCTGCTGGAGCCAGGATGCAAAAAGAATCGTCGCGTGCCGCCGCGGTCACATTGAATGCTGGGCAGTCAACGGGTCCGAGCTTGTGCCGATCGCCGTTACTCCTCCGCCAACAGTCTCTCTGGACACAACAGGCACGGATCAGACCAAGGCAGAGTGGCTGTTCAACGATGTCACCTTTTCCCGTACGAACCACATGATCTCGGCCGGCGGAATCGCACGTGTGAATGGTGTTGTGCTGCCTGGTGCGTGTGTCTGGCGAATTGAAGCGGATGGAACAGCATCGCTTGTTGCGACGTTGATCGACCGGGAAAACCGTCATCAGGTCAGCACCAGAAATGAAGTCCCCGGCGGAATTACTTCTCTCTGGCAGTTTGAGTCACGGCTTGTAACAGGGGGAAGCGAAGGGAACATTATCAAATGGAGTCTGCCGGACGTGGCGACAGAGAAAGAGGGGGTCGCTTCGTGGCTGATCGATGTGAAAGTTCCAAACGATGCTTCCGTTCCTGAGTCTCAGAGAATTGCAGGCCACACGACTCGAATCACGTCATTGAAAGCCGCACCAATCGAGCCGACACTTCAGCCGGTACCGAAAGCCATCCCGGCTCGCATCGTTTCATCTGATGATGCCGGACGCGTCATCGTTTGGCCAGGGTCAAATTTGGAGTAGAGTATTTCGATCTGTCGAACAGGCTGTCGGGTAACAGGGCATGTGATCCATCAGGCTCCGTGCCCCTTCGCCCCTTCTGGCAGTCACACGTGTTTGACGAAAGCCGACTCGACGGTTCGCGTGCTCAGAGGGCACGCCTGCCTGTGCCCTGGGAACAAGTCTCGCGTCTGCGCTCCGTCCTGCTGACACAGTTCATCTCAGTCTTTTGCAAGTCGAGAACCGGCGGGTTCTGCTGCTTGCCAGACTGATGGCACCAGATAACAGCACTGTGGCCCGGAAAGCCTGCAACTGCATCGTGCACGTCAAAGTTTGCCTAAATGGAATGAAAGGCAGAACCGTTTCCGGAATTGGCTGCAGGGCATACCGTCGAGCATTTCCTGGGGGGGAGGTAGTTGGGTTTTGCCGAAGAAATTGAGGACAACTTCTTCTCAGCATTTTCACGGAGGGAAGGCGATGGCCAGGATGGTTCATCTCTTCAACAAGAGACTTTGGGCAGCCACATTCGTCGTCGGATGCCTGGTTGGGATATCGAACAACGGTTATTGTCAGGACACAGGACCAGATAAAGGGGCTCCGAAGTGGGGCGAGTTTCTTCGCCGCTTCAACAAAGATCCGCTTCTAAAGCCGCCTTTTCACAATGAGGAAGCTGAGAAAGGCCCAAAGGGCCTGGCATCAAAACTCCGAGCAAGAGAGCTGGATATTCCGAATCGTAAGAAGGCGATCCGGTACCTGGCCAGCTTTGACTGTGCTCAGTTCCCTGAAGCAAAAGAGATGCTTCTGAAAGTGCTGGATCCCAAAGAAGAACGCTGGGAAGAAGTACGTTACGAAGCAGCAGTCGGCCTGCGAGACATGCTGGCACGAAATGCCTGCGGACCTTGCAAGGCCGATGACGGAAAGAAAGATAAGCTTGGTCGAGGTGGCGTGGAAGGCCCCTGCCATTGCACGACATGCTGCGATGCCAAGACGATGAACACGATTGCCCGAACGGCCTATGAGATGAAGGAGGATGGCTGCTGCTACGAGCCTTCACTTCGCGTTCGCCAAATGGCCGTAGAAGCTCTGAAAGTCTGCGGAGTGCCTTGCAACTTCAAGCCGTACTATGCCGAAGAACCAGCTCCGTCACCAGTTGAAGAAATTGGCCCGATCACTCCTCCGGACACAAACCAGGATGGACCGTCGGCCCCCAAGACTCAGGACAAGCCATACGACTCAGCGAACCTCGCGATTCCTCAGAACGTTTCTGTTGAGCCAACCCCCATCAACCGTCTGACAGATGTCTGTATTGTTGGCCTGTCAGACGGCAAGGTTGTTCGAACGGAAAAGCAGTTCTCGACAACTTTCCGTGGGCGCATTTATTACTTCTCGTCACAGGAAGCGATGGATCGTTTCACCGCGAATCCAGAACAGTTTGCTGTGGCCTTTGGTGGATGTGACCCAGTCGAGTTTGTCAGAAGCAAGAAGGTCGTAGAGGGACGTTATCTTTTGAAGCATGCCGACCGCTACTACATGTTCATCTCAAAGGACAACCAGAAGACGTTTGAAGGAAATCCTCAGGCGTTCCTTGGCAACACGAAGTCAGAGTCTGTCGCATCACGATAACGGTAGAGCCTTCCTTCAAAATGAGGGACTCGCTGCGGGTAGCCGCAGCGAGTCTTTTTCTTTTGGTGTCCGCTGAACGACACTGGGACCATAATAGTTGTTAGCATCAGCACATTCGGGAAACTGTCATTTCGAAACTCCCGGAGATCAGAAATCCCGGCAAATCGACCGGTCAATACTGCCGATCTCCCCTTTAGGGGCTTGCAACCGCAAGCCTACCCTTATCTTAGGCCATTCACTGCCATTTCAGATTCCGGAGTTTCCGCATGCGTCTACTTTCCGCCCTAGCGATGTTGTTGGCATCGTCATCGGCCGCTTCGATTAGTGCGGCATCGTTTGACGACTGCTCATGTGCCCCTGCCCCGTCCTGCGCTGCTCCTATAGCAGCCTGTGATTCCTGTGGTTCAAATACATGCAACTCATGCGGTTCGGGCTGCAGCCTGACCGGCCTGTGCGGCACATGCGGAGGACTGTCCAGTTGTGCCACTTGTGGTATCAATGCCTGCTGCTGGGACTGCACCTACTCAGAAGGGATTGACATTGAATCACTGACACCCGAGAGCCAGTCAAAGAAGCTTTATGAACTGTCTCAGGCAAAGATCATCTTCAAGGTTCCGGAAAGTGCCGGCGTGTGGCTGGGCGACCAGAGAATGACGTCTCTTGGAAAGAAGCGTGAGTACATTGTCCAGATTCTGGATCAGACGAAGTCTTACAAGTACGAAGGCAAAGTCGATGTTGTAATCAATGGTCAGAAGTACTTCCGTCGAATTCCGATGAATGGAATTACTGCCGGTTCCATCATCACTGTCTCAGTGGAGGTTCCGGAAGTTGCTGAAGACGAGGTTCCGGCGATCAACCACAACGTCTCAATGTTTGATTCGAAAAAGGCGGCAGAATAGTCGGTCCACTCAACTCGCTCCTGCAACGCAAAGCGTCACATTCCTGTGACGCTTTTCTCTTTTCCAGACGGGCAGCCTCCACCCAAATATTCCGCACCTCAACACTTCGCATTTGCACTTCTGCAAACTTCTCATCCCATGGGGCGGATGATACCATCCCCGATCAGTGTTTTGTGGCTGTTGCTTCGAGCGTGAACCACGTACCGTTCATCTGTGCACAGTTGTGCGATGGAGTGACGAGGCGAAGCAAATTCAACCCGACAGATTCGGAGCGTTACGGTGTCATCAGGGCGTGAAAAAACCTGGAGACCAGCAAAAACAGCCAATAGGGCAAAGTCACGAAAAGCTCGGATCATAGGAGTCAGCGCGCTGCTCGTGGCAATGCTTGCAGTGCTGGTACGATTGCTTTGGCCCGGTGAAGCAGTCCAAATCCAGTTTGTGACATTCAGTTCTTCAGACCCAATGTCAATCGCTGCGACCATCCCTCCAGTTTCGATGGATCTGTCGTTCCGCACAAATCAGTCCAGATTCGATGCATTGTTTGACGCTTTTCATGCCGCATCGCCGCGACGCGTCCAGGTCCCGATGAAGTGTCGCAGAAACAAGGATCTTGAGCTCCCAGCCCGCTCACCGCAGGATCAGGTAGTGGCCTATGTGTCCGTGAAGGCCCGAGCCCATTCGGTCGGTGCCATCACTGAACTGGAGTTTGCAGAAGACGTCGGCGGTAAGACGGAATGGAGAACTGCGAAGGCATTTTTCCAGGAATTCGCTGTCAATGCAGATGCGCAGCGTCCGGAAACTCTCACGCTGATACTTCTGGAGATGGAGAACCAGATTCCGTCTATCACAGGAACAAGCCTTGGATCCGACTGCCATGCCTTGCTGAAGCAACTCGTCGAAGAACTCGAGCGGGAAGACCTCGTGGTGGTCACCGCGTGCGCTGCCGGAGAAAGAAGCTGGGAACTCGTCGCGCAGAGTGACAAGACATCTGATCCTGAAAAGCCGGAAGGAACTGAAGCGCCGCAAGCCGAGTCGAAGATCGCGTCCATGTATTCAGGGACCGTTTTCGGCGATGTGGCCTGCCAGCTGCTTGCAGAAATGGACTCTCCACCATTGCCTGATTTCCTGGATGAACTGAAGTCAAGGGTCAGGGCGACGGTCCAAAAGATCCATGGCGTAGATCAGACGGTTACTGTACTGACCGCCGGACCTGAGCCGCGGACAATTCTGCTTGACCGAGTCAGTCGTCCGAACTGGCCACAAAAAGCTGATCAGCCGGCACCGTCCGAAGAAGAATCAATTGCGGACTCCGGCAAAGCGGAGAAGTCGCAGGGAGAGCAGGCAGCAGAGCCACAGCCTTCCGCAAGGATCGCAGCACTCTGGAAACGAATTGCCGACCTTCGCAGCTCAAGCCATACTTCGGCATCCAGCACTGCCCTGAAGCGGCTGCGTTGTGAAGCTCTTGTCTTTCTGGCGGAACAGCTCCTCAGACACCAGCAGGAAACAGACTGCAAGCGTGCGATTGATCAGGCGGAGAGCCTTGTCAACGGACTTGCAGACGATCCGGCTGCGTATCAGTCCACAATCATTGGCGAAAGTGGCGCCTCGCTGCGTCAGTTTCTTAGAGTCGGTGCGGCAAAGGAAACTCTAACACCGGAAATTCGAAAGCAATGCGCTGACTTTCTGAAGGCCACGTCGCCAGAAACAGAAAAACCGTCTCAAAAGCCAGTTGGCGCCGATCCCCCGGAGATGCTGACAACGTATGTGCTGCAGCAGTTGCGGGATTTGCAACCGGAGAATCGGGCGGACTTTTTCCAGCGAGTCCGTAGTTCTCTTCAGGGGAGTCAGACGCTTCCGCTCACACTCGCAACCATTAATGCCGTCATGGCCAATCAGCAGTGGGCCGGTGATGCCGAAGGTCTGCCGACGCTGCTGGAGCTCCTTTCTATCCGTAATGAAATCCTGGCGGCAAGCCTCGGGCTTTTTCCCGAAACTGCAGGCAGGCCGCTTTCGAAATCCACATGGGAAAAAACGGTCGCGGGCAAAGAACAACTGGCAGCCATTGATCAGCTGTTTATTCAACTTGCTGCCGCAGAGAGCTGGCTGATCCTTGGCGAAGGTCAGTGGAAAAAGGCAAAGCCGATTGTGGCAGACCTACGCGAAGACTGGAAAGATCTACAGGCGCGCATTTCGCAGACTCAGTTGGACAGCGACAGCCAGCTTGCTCAACAGCAGGAATTGCCTTATCTGATCCAGTACTTTGCTCTGTCTCAGGAACGATCCTTCAAGCTGGATGAACTTCGAGGCCTTGAGCGGGACAAGAATGTTTCCACTCCGGACGAACTGCAGTCGGCCCTTTTCGAACTCACGTCCAGGGACTACCCGAATCAGGCTGTGGCAACTCGAAGCGTGAAGGTACTTCAGGAACAATTGCTGCAGGGTGACGGGGCTAAGGATCGATGGTTGATCAGCCAACGGCAATTGATTCCGCCTTCACTGGCGGGGGAAAATCGGCTGACGCCGGTTGAGGATGCGACATCCATTTCAACATCTGATCTGCCAGCGTCAGGCAACGGACTGTGGACTGGCTACTGGGCCGCTCGATACCTGGAGCAGCAACTGACTCTCGCTGCTCCCGCCGGGTCGCCGGTTGTGGTACGCATTTGGGAAAACTGGAATCGGCTGAAGCAGACCACATTCGATGAGGCTAACGAGTCAACCGCTTCACAGAGAACAGCGAGGGTCGAACTGGCGTTGGCGCTAAAGGAAGGCTGGCAGTCGCTCCACGAGTATCAGAATGCGACAACTCCCGAAAGCAGCCTCATCACGACTCAGGATGCGATCTCGCTTCTGAATCGCTTTTTCTCCCACCGGGAAACGTTCACCTGGGAAGTCGCATCCAGGCCCAGGGTCGATGGACTGCTGCGTTCACCACCGGCTCCGTTCAATGTGAATAAGAATCAGTTGTACCTGTCAGAAGATGGCAAAGGCAAGATTGGGTTCTCAGTTGATGAACGACAGGGCAAACCGCGAATCGAACTTCTTGCTCCTACTGAATCCGGCCTGGAGATCATTGAATCCGGCAATCCCGAGGCCTCATCCGTTGACCTGATTCGCAGGCAAAAAGATCCGCTGCTGGCGGCCGTCGACACACAGCTCCTTTTCATAAATTCGAACAAAATCGTTCTGGCTCGCCAGTCGGTCAAGGTCATGCCAAGCCCGGTGTCAGACTGGAAACTTGCCGTAAAGAAAGCGGGGCAGGAGATACTGGTCGCAAACGGCGATCAATGGGAACTTCCTTTGCCGCCGCACCTTGGGAAGGAGCCGCCCACGGACTTCAGCGTTCATCTGATTCGCACGAAGGGTGCTGTCTCAAAAGTCATGGTGCAGTTGAAGCGAATCACTGAAGACGGGCAGCTTCAGTCGGTCTGGCCGAATGCGGTGCCATTTGATGTGCCCGCAGATGGACAAATCAAAATCCCGCTGACACCTCCTGCGGTCGCCGGGGCACCAGCACCAGCGGCCGAGGCTCCGGTGTCTGGTGGGATTGATTTCTCATACGGCTGGGTTATCTCCGTAAGAACCGCAGAGGTTCCCGGAGAGGCGGCTGGTCAAGACGAGAAGACCATTACCGTGTTGCCTCGATGCAGTTCGGCAGGGTCCTTCCTCGAAATTCCGCTCGTGAACTACAATTCAACGGAACGAAGGCTGAGTCTTCAGTTTCGTCGCCAGTCGCGCCTTCCTGCCATCTCTCCCCGCCTCATGCCAGTGCAGGTGCATTTTTCTCCACAGTTACTTGCGAACATGGCTGCTCCGCTCGCAGAAGACCGGAGGCAGGATATCCAAAACAGTGACTCACCAATGGAATTCGAGTTTCTTCAGCCTCTTAAGGGTGAAGAAACGTTCTTTGTCAGCGCGTGTGGTGACCCTTTTGTCTGGGGCTGGAAACTCACACCAAACGGGAATTGCAAACCACTGTGGGAAGACAACGCGCCGGTTATCGTGGCCGAACTAAGTGATTTGGGAGTTCCACCAAAGAACTCTCTGCCTGGCCTGACGATTTTCGATTCACAGGCGAATGGGAAACCTCTGCGCCCCCGAGTTCACATACTGGGGCGACCAGTCAACCAGAGCGCACTGATTGATTTCTTCGTGCAACAGCAATCTCCTTCCACTAACAGCCAGACACGCCTTGGAGCATCCCGTCGCATCAGCCGCTTCAAGGAACACGCAATCCAGGTGACTGGCGGAGAAGAAGGCCGCTGGAATGTTACAACCACGACTGAGCCATGGGATGCAACAGAACCATTGTCCCTGAAACCCGGCCGAATCCAAATCACGGCCGAACTGAAACACCTTGCGAAGTCCGCCACAGATTCGATCGAACTGGCGGTTGACGCCACAGAGCCGGAGGTTGGAGAGATCAAAATCGCTTCCGGTTCCGCGATCGGGAACACAGAGATAAGGACTGTTCCTCCAGACATGCCTCTCATTGGAGAGATCACGGGGCTTCGTGATTCTGATTCAGGAATTGCAATGATCGAAGTCGGATGCAAACTGGAAGATTTGAAGCCGCTGACTGCATTTGTCGGGCGAGCGCCATCGGATCGAATGGCATCTGAAAAGTTCACGATTCCCCCGGAGGCATTCGTGGTTCCTGAGGGTCCTGGTCCGGCCAAACAGGAACTTATCGTTCGCGTGACAAACTATGCCGGTCTGCAGAAGAAAAGGAATGCGGCGTTCTTCGTCAAATCGGCGACGCCCGCGACGATGGAGAAAAAGGAACCGTTACCGTTCTACGTCACTTTCATCCTGGGAAGTGGCGTCGTTGGAGAATTCAAAGCCAGCGTCGACCGTGAAACAAAGACAGCAAAAGCGGGGGAAGTCCTGCAGTTTGGACCACTTTCTGCCGGCAGTCATGATGTCAAATGGGAAGACAAAGGTCAGACCAGCGGTTCCGAGCGAATAAAACTCGACGACAAAGGCATGATGATGGATAAGCCAAAAGTTTACCAGCTGCCGTGAAAAGACAATCCTGATACAGTCCGATCGCCCCGGAATGTCGTCAACCTGAACTGAGAGTGATCCAGATCTATGGGCAGTTTTTTCTACCGAATGCTCGACTGGTGCCGATGGCTGTTTGGTGTCGTGCCGAAGTCAGCGATTGGCTCCCCCAAATCCTACCTGTTCGTTCACTACATTTTCATCGCAGTGATCACACTGCTGCTGGCGATCTTCAGCGATTCCATTGTCAATTCTCTTCACTTTACACCGCCTAAGTTTGAGATTCGGTGGATCAGTGACATTTGGTGCGGTGTTTTGTTTTTGCTGCTTTACGGCATTGTTCGCACTGTACTTTTTCTGATTGGGCTGCTGGGAATCGAAGAGGAATCGGATTTTCCGGATATCGAAGCAGACTGGAAAGAAATCCTGACAGCGCTGGAGAGAGAGCGGCTCTATATCGATGAACTCCCGTTGTTCCTTGTCAACGGGATGACGCCACAACAGGAAAGATCAGCATTCGAAACTTCGTCGGACAACGGAGCAGGAAGCGAATGGAAAGTTATTGCTCCTCCGCTGGACCGCAATTCGACGGTACTTCGGGCTTACGCTCGCGAAAATGGCATCTTTCTTTGTATGTCCGGAGTGGGAGTCACAACTTGCCAGCAGGGAAAGGTCGTTGCGGACAGCGATTCTTCAATCTCGCGAAGCGGAGCCTCGGAGAAACTGACGGGAACGATGAAGGCCGGGCAAATGCCGGAGAAACCCAGGCCACTCACCGGAACTGTGACAGGGATGCCCGCGCCTTCTGCGGCGCCTGTTCTGGCGATGACCCAGGGCGGATCAGCCCCGGCTCCGCGTTCCTTCATGGGAACGATGGTTCCCGGTGGTATGAAGAAAGCGATGCAGACATTTTCCGCCACCAATTTTAGTGGCCTGAAGGGTTACGGAAAGAAAAAGGTTCAGCCCGTCACGGATCTTGAAAGCCTCGTTGGTATACGGCGAGTACGATTCCTGTGTCAGTTGATTAACGCGGTTCGAAAGCCGTTCTGTGGCCTCAATGGGATGCTCCAGGCTATCCCTCTCTCGTGGGCATCGGACCCGGATTACGCCAGAAAGCTGGCTCCGGCAGTCCGTGACGACCTCGTCGCTGTTCACAGTGTTCTGCACCTGCAGTTTCCTGTGATTGCCATGTTTACAGAACTGGATGACTTGTCAGGAATGCGGGAGTTCCTGTTGAGAACGGAGCGAATTTGCCCGGGTCTTAGAAAAACACGTGCTGGCTCCAGCTTTCCAAAAGGCGTGGAGATGACAGAATCGATGGCCCAGTGGATTACAGACTCTGGACTCCAGTGGTTTCGTCGCTGGGTTTACGCGGGGTTTGCAAACGATCTTGATCACCGCGAAAACCCTAAGATGTTCCAGATGGTCTGTGAACTTGGCCAGCGCCGAGATGGCATCATGGTTCTTCTGCGGGAATGCCTGTATGCCGGAATCAAGCCTGCCCTTCGGCTCCACGGAGTTTATTTTGCCGCGACCGGAAGACTCGCTACAGAACAGGGCTTCATTGAGGGAGTCGTGGACAAACTTCGGCAGGATCAAAATGAAGTGGCGTGGGCACCGCACTACGTTCGAAGTGTGCAGCGTTCCCGCTCATTTGCCATTCTTCTGTTTGTTGCCGCCAGCGCTGCGACGGTCGCGACGATTTTCATTCTTTACACAATGAAGAACAAGTAGCCTCTGCCGCAGACATCAATAAAGTGCAGAAGCAATCCGATATCCTGGAGTAGGTCATGGCACGAGGATGGAGAGGGGGAAGAGAAAGTCGCGGCCGGTCGGACTCCTCTGAAAGCCCTGCATGGAAACAATCGCGCCGGCGGGCAGCAAATGCCGACGGCAGTCTCCGATGGGGATTGATTGCCGTTGCGTCACTGTTGCTCATTGTACTTGTTAGTCTGGCGATCTGGATCTTCGTCATACCAGACCGATTCGCCACAAGTTTCAGTCTGGTTACCGTGCGCAATCCGGCCGGCGCTCCCGACGCCGTTCAGCTCCAGTGGCCAGCTCTTGTCAATCAGGAACCTGCCGTCGAAGACCTGACTGCAGATAACGCCGTGCTCAGAAATCTGAAAGCTCCTGCGACGAGATCATCGTTGTTTGACGGCTGGTCCGAGGGGCTCACTGCGGTTCGAGAAGAAGCTCGTTATCGCGACAGTGATCACGAGATATTGATTCTCTGTCTTCAGACCAGCCTGGTCAGCAATTCTGCAAACAAACTCCAGGTATTGAGTGGACGGGGAAGCCCGGATCTTGAATCCGACGACATCATCTCGCTGGAGAATGTTAAGGAAGCCATCAGCAAGCTCGTTGACGAACGGGAATATGTCAGCGTTCTTCTTTTGCTTGATACACCGCCACTGAGAGACTCACTGCGGTACGGATCAACAGGCAACACAGGGATCACAGAATGCCTGAAGTGGCCGGAAGAAATCCCCAGTCTCGCGGTGGTTGCAGCCTGCAGCGATCAGGAAATCAGCTGGCCAGGTTCCGTCCACTTCAAGGGACAGACAGCCTTCTCGCACTTTGTGAACACGGCACTCTCAACCGAAGCCGATGCCAACTCCGACCAACTGATTGACGTGAATGAGTTCTTTGGATGCCTGCAGGCAAGAACACAGGAATGGGTAACAGCTTTTCGGGGCCCGGAGTTCCAGCACGTTACCAGAGACAGCTCGAACACCAATTTTGTCGTCGTCAAAAGTCCCGGACCACCCCCGGAACAGAAGCTGCTGTCTGCGATCGACGATCCGGCATTGCGTCGAATTGAAGCGGCCTGGAAACACTGCCAGCAGATTAATGATCGCTGCGGCAGTCGCTTCGTTCCGATACCTCTGCGCATCGCTGTCGATTATCTCCAGGCTGCCGAGGAGTCATTTCTGTCCGGCAATTTTGAAACAGCAAACTCCTTGTGTCGGATCGCCGAGACGGTCTATCTCACAGCTGCCGACGCTGAACTGAAGACTCAGCCGGGGACAGACGTACAATCACGGTCCGACCTGTCTGCTGACGGACATTTGCCAAAAGCCTGGTTCAAATCCACTCCCGCGTTTTCCCGAATCAGCAACTCCTGGACGGCCCCGTCGGAGGAAGCATCGGGCGATACTGATTCGACACCATTGCCTTCGTGGGAACAGATCATCCGGACAGAAGCGGATTCGCGTACGACTGACCATGAATCGCAAAAGAAATTCCTGGCGGATCAGCGGGCCAGGGCTGAGCTGACAGCAGCACAGACGTTCGGTGGTGTTCACATGCTTGAACCGTTGATGTCGAAAACCGACACAGAAATCCTCGATGTGGAGGATTCGTTTTTCGCGGCACCAAATGTGGACTCCGAAGATCCAAAGTCCGTTGAAACCACACTGAACGTGATCACCGAAACGGCACGGGAACGCAGGTTGAGTGAAAGTCTTCTGGCGGATGTTCAGCCAATCATCCCTGGTCTGCTGGAATGGTGCAGTACGGCCACGCAGGTCGAGAAAGACTCTGACATCGCCTTGCTCCTCAGCGACAACTATCAGCGGCGGGACGCAGGTTCGCTGTGGGACCGAATGCCTCCGAGGCAGCAACTTTCTGCAAAAGACGAACCGGCAGTTCTAACAAAGGAACTTGCGAACGAAACGCTGCGACTTTTGCTTTGTTCCCGAGCGATCCAACAGTTACTCTTTCAAACGCCAGTTCCCGACACGCTGTTGACCCTGCAGGAACATCATAAATCACTGGCACAATGGCGAATGCGTCTTGATGAGTCGTATCGACAGACGCAGACACTCGGAAAATCGCTCGTCAGCAACGCCGTCGGAGAGGACCGAAAGAAGGCCATTCCTGCGTCGAATCTCCGAGCACATTATCATGCCACTCGTCGTTTGCTGAAACTGACGTTCCTCTCGGCCGAAGACCGCTCCGCCATCCTGAAAATGGCGGCAAATACTGACATCACGATGGCTCAGAGTGCCCAAACGCCGGCCGCGGAAGAGACGCCGTTCCAGCCATGTTTCCTCGCCTCTGGAAACCAAAACGCTGTGCGCTGGAAGGCCCAGATCCTGACCTGTCTGGCACAGGACAAAGTCCCTGTCAAAACGATGGATGAACTCTTCGAGCGTGGTTACGAGATCAGCGATGTCTGGAAATCAGTCCGTCGAGAACTCATGACCCCGCCTGACGATTCCACACAGACTCAACAGCTTGGCAACGCTGAGTTTCTCTGTCGAGTCCTGCCGGTCTATGACTGCATGACTCTTTGGGACAAACGAAAAAACCTTCTCACGAAATCACTGCTGGATCGATACATGCATGACTACCGTGACTTGCATGTGAAGCGACTGTTGACAGGCGGCTGGATCTCCGGGAAAAGCCCTGACTGGTATCTCAAGACGGCAGAGAAATGGGCTGGAGACGATCGCATCTGTCTGGAAAGACTGACGGCCGCCAGCGCTGCCAAATGGTCAGCATCACTCAAGTCTCCCCTCGCCCGTTCCGCTGTCAAACTGACAAGTGGCAAACAATGGTCAGGGCAGGGAGTCATTGAGTTTCCTGCTCCAAAGTTGTTTCAGGGAAAGGCGACCTTTCTGGTCACGCCGACAACTGCGGATTTGGTTCCATCCGGTTTACACTTGATGGCGAATGGCACTCCGCTGGGTGAATTTTCTGCTCTCATCAGTATTGGGCAGGAGTCGATTCCAGTGCCCAACTTTGAATTCAAGGTCACTCAATCAGCCACGGAAGCCGAATTGTCGCAGGCAGTGGACTATGGCGTCTCTCTCTACTTCCGCGGGCGACGTCAACAGCTTGGCGCGATACAAGTTGATCCGCGCGAAGGACGCTCCTGGGAAGTTGTTCGCAGAATCCCTCCTGAGAATGGGGCAGTGTATCTGGAAACAACCGACACTCGACCAATCGCTTTTGTATTCGACTGGTCCGGCAGTATGAAAACCCAACTGGGCAATGCGAACAATACTCGTGCGGCTGAAGCTCTGGCAGCAATGCGCAAAGTGGTTTCACTGCAGGATCCGTTTTGCCCCGGTAGTCTCAGAGTGTTTGGACACCGACTGGGACTAAGCAGCCCTAATCCGGATTTTGCGAAGCACTTTCAGGGCTTCAAGTTCCCGGACCAGTCTATTGAACCACCCGACGATCCTCAGAAAGATTCCCAGCAACTTGTTCCGCTCACGCGTCTGAATGACGACGGACAGAAGGCTTTTGATGACGTTTTGAAGCGACTTGAGAAGTCCCAGCCGTTCGGAGCAACGCCTCTGCTTTACTCGCTGTGCAGAGCCATCACACAGGACCTGCAGTACCAGCCTGGTGTCGTGGTGGCAATTACTGATGGTGCAGCCACCGATCTGGACAACATGGATGAACTGATCCAGTTGCTGAAAGGCTCAGGCGGCAGGATCAACGTCCTGGTCATCATGTTTGACATCAATGCCAACGAAGAAAAAGAGTCCATTACAAAGCTCTTCGCACGCGATGGGCTCAAACAGTGGTGCACAGTCAAAGATGCCAAAGACAATGATGGGATTATTCGGGCTCTTGATGAATTTCGGAAGCCGCCAGTGTTTCGTCTGGAGAACGCGCCGTTGGAACCCATCCAGATCACGGCGGAGAAGGAAAGGAATCGCTTTCAGTATCTGGATGACCAAATCCCCGCTGCGAACTCGTACCAGTTGATGTATCAGGACGTCAGAACAAAGGACGACATTCTTCTGGAAATCAAAGCAGGTGATACTCAGAGAATTCAGGTCGACTGGCGCAACAATGAGTTCCTGTTCATGCGCCCTCCAGCTGTTGCCTCAGCAGAATTTCGTGGGAGCAGTGGTGAAGACCGACTGACTCCATCCAGACTTTCCGCCATCTCCACAGCAAAACGAAACGGCGTTGACAGTTCGCTGGAAGTGGATTTGATGCTCACTGGCGATGACAGTTCCCTGCCAGTCAAAACGCCGGAGGAAATCGAATTCTGGTTTGAAGCGGATTCTGCGCCGGGACAGCAGTTTCACCGGTCCGAAGAACGATTGCTTCAGGATTCCAACGGAATGCTGATCGGAACACCGGCGTGGAGAATTCGTCTCCAGGACTGGCCGCGGTCCAATGTTCGAGTCAATGCCGTGTGTCGCATGACCCGCACCAGGCCCGACCATGTCTTCAAATGGTCCGAGATCGTGGAACACAACGGTCCCGACAAGCTCCTACATCATCCTGCATCCGGAGAACTGCCGAACGCAGATCTCTGGTATCGAAAACTGCCGGACAAACTTCAGATCCGCCTGGATGTACCGGATGGCAGCCCCGAAAGCGCCAAAGAGCTTCCGGATGTCCGAATTGAAATTGGCAAGCGGGATGCGACAAACCGGGAATTTTATCCGGACCGAGTGAATTCTGTTTGTCGGCGATTCGAAAGTGGATCTGTCGTGTGGGAGTTTGAGGGTGACTGGACGGACGATAAACTCGCTGAGCGGGAGATCGCTCTGACGTCGAGGACAACTCGGCAAAACGGTGCTCTCGTGCTCAAACAGCCATTGTCAATTCCAACGGAAATCATCAATCCCTGAACATCGCACGTTGCCTTTCAGTCCAGTCAGGGACTGTGACGGCGGACCAGGGTCAGGGATGTTTTGTGGACTTTGTTCTTCCGCAGTATGCGGAATATCCAGAGGGTTCTGATGGCATCTCATTCTATGTTCTGGGACGAAGGCCTCTTCCTTCGCCCGCATCATTTTCAGCGCCTTGAAGTTCAGTTCCAGCAGGCACTGCACCAGTCGGCATCATGGCTGACGCCGGCGTTCTATGGGCTTTATCAGCTGGAAGTGGATTCGGATGCTCTCGCTAACTGGCGTGTCTCGTTGAGCCGATGTCATATTCGGCTGCAGGATGGAACTCAGCTGAAGTTCCCGGAAGACTGTCATATCTCTCCGGAACCGATCCCGAAAACCATCTTTCGAACAGCCGAAACCAGGGTTAAGGTTTACCTTGGAATCTCAGAACTTCGACGCGGCATTTCCAACGTCGGCATTGAATCCGAAACTCCGCCGCGTCGGTACCTCCGCCATCGGGAAGAGGTTGAAGACGAAAATCGAGCTGGCAATCCTCAGGAGATAGAACTCCGGCGCGCCAATCCAAGATTGCTGATCGGCGATGAAGCCGCCAGGGGATTCGATGCGCTGCCCATCATGCAATTGAAACTGGGCACCACGGCGGAGGCTCCTCCGCAGGTAGACCCGGACTACATTCCTCCGATACTCTGTCAGGAAGCTTGGCCTTACGTCAGCTACTTTGTGCGATCGGTGTATGATCGGCTGTCAGCAACGGCCGATCAACTCGCCCGTCAGATGATCGATCGCGGAGTCTCGTTTGGCAGCGGGCACCGCGAGGACCTTGAGCGTATTCTTCATCTGCATGCACTCAATTCCGCGCTTGGCGGCATTGCTCCGCTTCCATTCCATCGCGGCATTCATCCATTCCTCGTCTACATGGAACTTTGCCGGGCCGCCGGTGAACTGGCCATCTTTCGACGCAGCCGCAAGCTCAGTGAACTGCCTGTCTATAACCATGACAACATTGCGCTGTGTTTTCAGGAACTTCGCCGACTCCTTGATATCGAAATTGGGGCAGACGCTGATTATGTGCGAATCCCGTTCGCCTGGCAGGGACTTCAGATGTCGGTTCGACTGCAGCAGGAATGGCTCGAACCAAGCTGGGCCTTCTACATCGGCGTAGAATCGTTGCTCAGCAGTTCGAAAGTCGCGGAGATGCTCTCAGAGCGAAAGCTCCATATGAAAGCCGGCAGCTCTGATGAAGTGGACGACATTTTCCGCAGGGGCCGTCGGGGGTTGAACATTGTTGCCGCGACTGACACTCCTCGCGTATTTCCTCGCCAGAACTGGCACTATTTCCGAATCGAACGCAGCGAAGCCTGGGGCAATGTTGAACGCACACTGAACCTTGGGATTCGGTTCAATGAACGGCATGTGGAAAAGGAACAGAATTCCCCCAACGTCGCATTCGTCGACGATCGCGAAGGCGCTGGGACCGCAAGCATGGCGTTCTCACTGTTCGCTATCAAAACCACAGCCAACTAAGGCGAACGCAAGAGAGCGGAGCAAACGACTATGGCAAACTCTGTTGCCACACTGACGGAACCGTTTTTCCTCAAAGTGCTGACGCTGATCAATCACAACAAGTCACCCGACGATTCACAGCTGATGGATCTGCAGCGCCGACTAAAGCAGGACCTCCAGCTGATTGAACACCGAATCACCGTCGAAAATACCGGGCTTCCGTCAGCTGAGTGGCGAAACCTGAAAGCCATGCTCATCTACTGGGCTGATGAAGTGCTGACAAACCATATGCCAGCATGGGAAAACTATGCACTCGAGTATGACTACTTTGAGCAGAAGAATCGTGCATGGAAATTTTATGAGCAGGGAGAATCCGTTGTCGCGTCATCCAGTCCGATCATTGCCGAGCATTTTTACCTGGCGCTTGCACTTGGTTTCATAGGGGACATCCAGGACGGATTTCGTGAACTGGGTCGTGACCTTCCGGGTGGCAGGAATGACGCTACGGAGGCTCGAAGTGCATGGGCACGCCAGCTCGAACGGCAAATTCAGAACGACGCCATTGCGAAAGCCCCCGATGAACCACTGGAAGGCGACGCAGAACCGGTTCCAGGCGAAGGCCTCTACAAAGCCGGTCTCGCCACCTTTACAATCTGCATGCTGGTATTGATCATCAGTCTGTTTTGGTGGATGAAAAGCCAGCCTGACTCCGGCAAAGCTGACAGAAAAAGTAAATCCACTGCGAACGCAGCGAAAACAGATGGTTAACAGCCTGCCGGGTCGGAAGAACTGACGGAGACCTCTTGTCTGAACCAGCAACTCCCGCAATCGCGAGTCACAGAACTGACCTTCGCCAGTGGCACTCTGCTGTTGACGGGGGTCGCGATTGAGAAACTGCGGAACTGGTTTCCTCAGGTGTTTTGGGTGTTCGATCAGCGAGTCGGCGCGGTCCGCTGTGATGCGATCGAGTATGCTCGGGTCGTCGATGGGCTCCACAGTCGCGGTGCCACCTTTCACGACGCGCTTGATCAGCCTCGGGAAGTGCGATGGAAAGCGGAACTGACCTGCCAGCTTCGGCCGGAACAAATCGCCGCCGTCGATGCATGGATGAACGGCGGGCAGCGAGGCTGTATCGTGATGCCGACTGGCACTGGCAAGACCGAAGTGGCTCTGCGAATCATGCAGCTGACGAAGACTGCCACTCTGGTCGTGGCTCCGGTTCGCGATCTGATGTACCAGTGGCATCGCCGTATCCTGCGAAGTCTGAACTACGATGCCGGCATCATCGGCGACAGTGTCTTTCAGGTCCGGCCGGTTTCCGTCACCACCTACGACAGCGCCTGTATTCACATGCCGACGCTCGGTGACCGCTTTGGCCTGATCGTCTTCGATGAATGCCATCATCTGCCAGGTCCCATTCGACGCGATGCCGCCGCAATGTGCGCTGCGAGGTCTCGGCTGGGGCTGACGGCAACTCCTGAACGTTCCGACGGTCGACATGCGGATCTTCGACAGCTGATCGGGCCAACGGTTTACGAACTTCCCATCAGTGCCGTTCGGGGAAAAACGCTGGCGGACTATGACATCGTTCGCATCCCCGTTCATCTCAGCGACGAAGAACAAAAGCGATACGATCTTCTGGCCGAAGAAGTCAGCACGTACATGTATGAACAGCGTCAGGAAGATTCCACGTTCTCCTGGGAAGACCTCTGTTCCTCCAGCAGTGTCTCCGGAGAAGCTCGCCGGGCACTCAAGGCATTCCATGCAAAGAAGGCGATTGAAGATCGAGCCGAAGAAAAGCTGAAGACGCTGGAAGATCTCTTTCGCCTTCATTCGCGAGAACGCTGCATCGTCTTCGCGGGATCGAATGCGATGGCTCGCGATGTGTCGCTTCGATTTCTGATCCCCTGTCTGCTCAGCCACTGCGGCAAGAAAGAACGGCTCGACATCCTTGAGGGTTTTGCCGCCGGCGACTATCCCGCCATCGTCGCCAATCAGGTTCTGGACGAAGGCGTTGATGTGCCGGCCGCCAAAGTTGCGATCGTTATCGGAGGTATGTCGTCTTCGCGTCAGGCTCGCCAGCGACTGGGCCGCATTCTTCGGCGCAGCGGCGACGAACGAGCTATTCTGTACGAAGTCGTCTGCGCGGGAACGAACGACGAGAAACGTTCTCGCCAGCGACGTCAGCATGAGACCTTCAAGGGCACTCGCCGAAAGCCGGGGCGATAACCGTGCTGACTCGAGAACACGCGATTGCCGAGTACGATTTTCCACGGCGACTGATCATCCCGGATCGGCTCAGCACGCGCCATCATGCGCAGTATCCAGCACTGGCCGAACAGATGCTGGACATTTATCGCAAGGGCAGGGGACGTCGCCGCAAAGACCTTCATCGGGACGTTCATCGAGTCTTCGAGAACGAATCGGACTGCCCTCTGCGACGCATCGAAGCGTTTTGCAAATTGCTGGATGATCAATCGACCTATGCCGGCTCAGCCCGCCGAAACGCTACCGGCCTGCGACGTGACGTGTTTCGTCGGGCCGCTCAGTATCATCCGCTGGTTCTTCAGCGCGATACTCTCTTCGAACTATCCGCCAGCGATATCCAGAAGAGGATTGCTGAAGAACTGGGTCGCGACTGGTATGAGATTCAGGAAGAGCTGTTTGCAGATGTCGTTGAATACCATCAGCTGGAATCGTTCGAAGGGTACGAATCGCCCCGAGCACTTTTGTCGCGCTACAACGTGGCTCAGGTCCAGGCCGCGTTATTCACCGCGACATCGATGACCATCTTGATTCAGTCCGATTTCAAACGCATCCTACGAGCCGCTCGTCTGGCAAGGCTGATGCATACGATCACCTGTCCAACGCCGGGGATGTATCGAGTTGACCTGACCGGCCCGGCATCAGTGCTCCGGGAAACTCGGCGCTACGGCGTCAACATGGCCAGGTTTCTTCCTGCTCTGATTTGCTGTCGCGACTGGTCGATGGTGGTCACTGCAGAAACGCGATTTGCTCGCATGAAGTTTCAACTGAAGCTCACATCGGAAGATGGACTGCAGAGTCATCTGCCACCGGATTCCGAATTTGACTCCTCGATCGAAGCGGAATTCTACAGCAAGTGGGGCGAAGAACCTCGTGGCGGATGGAGTCTTCATCGCGAAGCCCAGATCCTGCATGCCGGCCAGAAGACATTCGTCCCCGACTTCGTGCTCCAGCATGAATCGGGGCGAAAAGTGCTCATGGAAATCGTCGGCTTCTGGACGCCGGAATACATCGAACATCGCCTTGAAACCCTCAAAGTCTTCCGTGACACCCCCATCCTGCTCGCCATCCCCGAACTTACCGCCGACCAGTTCACCACCCTCGAAACCAACGCCAAAATCATCCGCTACAAGACCACATTGCTGGTCAAGCAGGTCTTTGAAGCCCTGCCGGAGGTCACGTGACGCCTGTTTCGCCATCACCCTATGGACAGCCCTCGCGCCCAGTTTCCAACCGCTGCGTCCGCCCATTTTTGACCAAACCGAGGTTCAACGTTCAAACCGCCCAAAATCTTTGTATCCTATCCCTCCGATGGGTGTCTCAAACCGCATCCTCCGCGCCCGTAGCTCAGCTGGATAGAGCAACCGCCTTCTAAGCGGTAGGTCAGTGGTTCGAATCCACTCGGGCGCAGTTTTTCTTCGGGGACCGACGATCGACCTCGCAGCCGCGCTTCTGCGGTCACCACATGTCCAGCATGCCGTCGCCCGTTCTTTCGGCGTATTCCAGACGGTCACACAGTTCCGCAAGATCATCCTGTGTCGAACCGCGGGTCGAGTGATTGATGGAGTAACATACGTTGCCGATCAGTTGTTCAAGTTCAAAGTCGTCGATCGGGATGATTTTGATCTCCGGACTTGCCTCGCAGGCTTTCAATGCCTTACTGAACTTCTCGAAGGGGTAGCCATACTTCAACAAAAGTGAACGCTCATGCGGAGTGAGCTGAAGCTTGATCTTCCTTCGTCTCATTGGAATCCATGTCCTCTGAGTTGAACGCCGCTCTGTGATCTCGGAGCAGAGAGACTTCTGGCGAAGTCCACTACATTGTAACCGAAATTTGCCGCGTCAAACTCTCTGAATCTTGTGCGAGGTCCACGACACGAGAACGATTCAATTGTGTGACTCTTTGTCACAGTGTGCGGATTTGATTTCTCCGGCGGGATGACGTGGAACAGTCGCATTAAGCCGTTGAGTCCCTGGGGATCGCCAGTTGAAACCGCCGCCTCAGAACCCAGCCTTTTCACACGTCGTCCAGCAAACTCTCGGCGTCAGACCATTAAAAGGACTGGCTGGTTCGCGCGAAGCTGCCAATCGTGGCGCCATGGTTACCAGGGTGATGGCGCGGGCATTGCACTGTGGCATGCGGACGCTGGCGGCATTGATTCCCACCAACTTTCGAATGACCTTCCTGTGGCGGAAGCGCTTTCGGCAGCTCTTGAGGCGTTTGCATTTTGCGCCGCTACAGTTTCTCTCGTCTTCTGTTCCCGGAGTTTGGCTATGACGACATGCATTGGAGTCTGGATTGATCGACGACAAGCGATTGTTGTGAAGATCTCGGGCAGTGAAGAAACCTGCGTTCATGTGGAGTCGCATGTGGAAAGTCAGGAGCGGCGGGCGGCAGATCGGACAGACGGTCCGTATGAGCCTGTGCAGGTTCCGGCCGACACGACTCGCAATCGCAAAGAGAGCGCGGAGCTTGCGAAGTTCTACGATGAAGTGATCTCGCACTTCCGCAACGCTGACGCCGTCTACATCTGCGGGCCCGGCGAAACTCGTACTCAGCTGAAGCACCACATGGCGGAGCATTCAGGCTTGACGAAGAATGTGCAGGTGGAACCATCCGATCGCATGACCGAACCTCAATTGATCGCGAAGATCCGTGAGCACTTTCGGGACTAAGAGCCGGAGGGCGAGGGTTTAGTTCGGTGTTCTTGGTTCTTGGTTTATTGTTCCTGCTTGGTCGTTGGCTTTGCGAGTGACTAAAACCCTGGAACGAGTCACTGCGTTCGGTTGATGAGAGCCTGAATGGCAGGGATCGAACGTCGGTAGCTGACGATGCGAACGTCGAGACTGGCGGCACGGAAGGATTTCCATGCAGACTCCAGGCTATCGAGGATCCAGGAGTATTCGTTACCGAAGGCTCCTCCGCCAAGCAACGTCAAGTACACAGTTCGAATCCCAGTCGCAGCACCATTTAGAACGGCGGCATGGAAGGTTGCTTCGTACGCAGCTTCCAGGATCAGGCGGGCAAACGGTTCCCACGCGGAAACTTCATGCTGGTCGTAAGCGACGGGCAGGGCGGAACAATACGCCTGACTGACACAGTGGGTGGCCCCGTGAAGCGTGACTTGCGTTCGCCATTGAATCCCAATGCGGATCAGCCCTTTCAGCCGGTTCCGCTCGTCCTCCGCGATTTGTCCGAGATGACGTCCAATGAGTTCAAGACTTTTCGCGTTGGTCAGAACATAACCGTTTCGGTAATACCATGGTTTCGGACAAACGGCATTCAGTGCGTCTTCCAGTTCGTCAAGACAATTGATTTGGTTGTCGAATGTCTGGCCGATTCGCCCTCGAACAGGCACAAAGTAGTTTCTATAGATCGTTCCGGCTCCCGCGGCAATGGCACAGGCCGGGCCCTGAGTATTGTCGTGTTCATAGATGCCAACTCCTTCCTCAGGCGTCACACTCGGGCCAGTCATTTCCAGCAGGTTGAACTGCGAAGCCACCTGAAAAAGACATTCGACATTCGTGACGTCGAGGTGCAGATCACGAACATTTCCCACGACTTCCTGGATCGAGGATCGGCCTTCCAATCCAAGAACGGTCTGACTCCGCGCTGCGAGTTCGTTCAGAGAAAGGATCTCCAGCCTGCCGTATCGGAATCGTCGTCCGTTACGGCGAGAGATGAGCTCTTCACCCGACAGTTCAATTCCCTGTCGCACTTGTTCCGGCGAAACTTCCCGGAAACCCATCAGCTCTTCAAACCATGGCATGACTCCGCCCCCTGCAACCACCTTGGTGAGTGTGTGTGTGTTTTAGAGTGTTGGAAGTAGAATGCGAGGGTTGTAACGCTCAGTTACTGGTCCATGGTTGGTGGTTACTTGTTGAGACAGTTCTCTGAGGTGCAGACCGGTGAGTGCAGGACCTGAATTTCCCGAAGACATCCGACGCCCCCAGAAATCTTCATCCCCATTCTCCAACCAAGAACCAAGAACCCTCAACCAAGAACCAGGTACCGGACTTCCTCCCATGGATCAACGTTGCGATCGGGTTGCCGGATTGCTGTTCGGGCTCGCGGCGGGAGACAAAATTGGCGGGCCGGTGAGAATGGCGCTGCGGGTGGCGGAGAGTCTTGTCGTCTGCGGTCAGCTGGACGTTCGCGACATTGGTCAGCGTTATCTGGAATGGTGGCGGAACGGTGCTTTCGATACTGGACCGACAACGGCGGCGGTGCTGGAGCATGTCAACCTCGGGCGAACCTTCCATGATGCGGCAATGATGGTCGACCGAGCCCTCGGCGGTATGACGGCTGGCTGCAACCCCGCTCATCGGAACGCTCCTCTCGCTGCCTGCTCGTTTGTTTCTGATGCGGACCTTGGAGAAGCGGCAAAGTCGGAAGCGGAACTGACTCATCGACATCCATTGTCTGGTGACGTTGCTGCGGCTGTTACTGTTCTTTGCCGATCACTCATCAATGGTGTCTCGTGGAACGATGCAGTGAGCTTCACCGCCACCAATCGGTTGTCCGAAACCATAGGAGCACTCGACGTCACGTCGTCAGCCTCACTCTCTAACGACGGCTTTGCGCCGAATGTCCTTCGTGCCGCCGTCCATTTCGTGAACTCCTCCGAGTCCTTTGAATCGGCTCTGAGTCGCTCCGTCGAATTTGCAGGACTCGCAAACTACTGTCCGGTCCTTGTCGGCAGCATCGCGGGGGCTCGCTGGGGCCGTGGCAAAATCAGTGATCATTCGATTCGCCACCACGCCAACCTGATCGCTCAACTGCAGCAAACATCTGAATCACTTGCCGAAACGTGGAACGATCAATGATGAGCGAACGGCGGACGCCGATCACTCTCGTGAGCAATATGCAATATTCTCATTCTGCGATTTTTCGTCCCTGACGACGAAGGCTCTCCACGGCCAAAGCCAGCTTCGATGCCGAAGTTGTGCCCTTCTGCCACTCAAGCCAGAAGTCAATGGACGCACTGGAAGGAGCGACGCTCGGTGCATCAAGGCGAATGCGGGTTGGAAACATCACCGCGTCACCGATCAACAGCGCCTCACCGATATCCAGAATCGGCAGCAGCTCGGACACTCCCTTCATTGAATCCGGCAGCAGATTTCGGACAGCCGACTGATCGCGATCATTGCTCAGCCGCAGCGAAAGGAAGTTGTTGCACTGGCTGAGAATCGTTGTGTTCAGATCCGACGGACGCTGACTGACAACCAGCAGGGAAACGCCGTACTTGCGCCCCTCTTTTGCAATGCGTTCGAAGGTCTCCAGCGAACGCGACTGACCTGCATCGGCGTTATCGGTCCGAGGCAGGTACAGATGAGCCTCATCGCAGACAAGACACATGGGACGACGGTCCTGTGGCTCGAGCCAGAACTGGACGGTGTAGAGCAGTCTTGCGAGCGTGCTGGCGGCGACGGCGAGAAGATCCGCCGGCACTTCCGAGAAGTCCACGATCTTGATACCTCGCTGATCAGCCCCGGACGTCATCAGTCGTGTGACAAGCTGAGTCAGCCAGTCCGGAGAATCTGCAGACTCCGGCGTCTGAAACAGAAAGCCATTGCGTCGATCAGCGATGCGGTCTCGAAAACGTTCCAGAACTTTCGTCAGAGTCCCATTCCAGGGACCTTTCTTTTCCGAACGAGCACCTTCGACCATTTCGTTATTATCAAACTCAAGCCGGTCAATCAGTTCGTCCAGCGAATAGGGAATTGGGGAATCCAGCGTGAAGGTTTGCAGTGACTTCTTCAGCTTGTGTTTATCCCGCCATTCTGTTTTCAGATCAAAGATGTGCTTGGCGAACCGAGCCGCCTGGTTGTAAGCTGATTCCTGGCGGATATCAGCAACGACACTAAACATCTCATCGCGACTCAACAGCCAGTGCGGCAAGAAGAGCACCTCGTCAGCAGGCGCGGCAAGATCGCCTGGCCCGGCTATTCGAAGGCGAGTCGCAAAGCCTGTCCGTGGATCACTCAGCGGCTTGTATTCGCCGTGCAGGTCGAACAGGATGATGTTGGCTCCCTGCAACTGACTCGCTCGTTCCAGCAGCAGCGCAACCGCCCAGCTCTTACCCGCCCCCGTGCTTCCAACGATCGCAGCGTGACGTTGAAAGAACCGATTGCCGCTCGCGCGAACTCGCGTTTGCTGAGACAGAGAATACGTCCCCAGCTCGAAGAGTTCATCTTTCTGGAATGTCGCCGTCACGGCATCCAACAGCTGTCCCAGTTCCACGTTACTCAGAGCAAAGCACTGGCTCCCCAGAGCCGGAAAAGACTCCGCACCGCGTTTGAATCGAAATCGTCCCGCGTCGGCCGGGCTGATCTGGCCAATAATCGTCATCCGAGCATTCGCGGAGGCCGCTGCAGGCTTGTCGGACAACGAAGACTCCGCATCCACTGAACCGGAAACAGAATCAACCAGTGCGATCAGATGTGAACCACTGCGCTCATCCGGAATGGCACAGAATCCTCCGACTGCAATGCTTCGAGCAGACTTGCCATCGGCCAGTGACACCGCGACGAGCCCGGTACTGACAGACGTGACAACTCCAACAACATTCTGAAACTGCATGGCTGCCCTCTCACGGTAGATATCACTTTCCGAGTGATGAAGTGCGACTCCTGCCACCGCCAAGCCGCAAGAACGCATGATCGCAGGAATCACAGGAATCGCAATGCGTCACTCAGAGAGTGACGATTACGATTGGGAACATGTGTTTACAACGAAAACATCACACTGTAGACATCTCTCTCTGAGTGATGAACCGCGACTCCTGCCACTGCTTTGCTACAAGAACGCAGAGTCGCAGGAATCGCAAAGCGTCACTCAGAGAGTGACGGCTACGAAACAGGAAAGAAGTCATGTCAACGATGATACGAACGGGCGTTTTCGCCATAGTGCTTTGTTTGCTGGTCGGCATCTCATTCGGGACGGTGGCGGCACAGGAGCTGCCTCGCCGCTATTCGGCGCCGTACGCGGAGAAAGCCGTTGTTGTCGATGGCAAGCTGGATGAGGACGCCTGGACCACAGCGCCCTGGACGGAAGACTTCGTGGACATCGAAGGCGATCGAAAGCCCAAGCCTCCGCTGCAGACTCGAGCAAAGATGTTGTGGGACGACAAGCACCTGTACATTGCCGCAGAGCTGAAGGAGACGCATCTTCAGGGAAGCTTGACGGTTCGTGATTCGGTCATCTTCCAGGACAACGATTTCGAAGTCTTTATCGATCCTGACAGTAACACACTGAACTACGGCGAATTTGAAATCAACGCGATGAACACCGGGTGGGATCTTCGCCTGACAAAGCCCTATAGCAAAGGCGGAGAAGCAGACGATGGCTGGACGATCGAGGGAATTCAGACGGCCGTCCATCTGAATGGGACACTCAATGATCCGAGCGACACAGATGAATCCTGGACGATCGAGCTGGCCATCCCGTGGAAGGGACTCGCGGCACTGGATGACACCTCAACTCCCGTCCGAAAGGCAAAGCGTGACGGAGCAGTGTTTCAAAGATACGAGCCAGCCATTCCCGGAGACACGGAGGTCATTTCAAAGAAACAAGTCGCTTCCCGTGCGCCCGCTCCAGGCGACGAATGGCGAATCAATTTTTCTCGCGTGGAATGGCAGTTCCATGTCGTGAGCGGTCGCTACGAAAGAGTCCCGAATAGGAAAGAGAACAACTGGGTCTGGTCGCCTCAGGGAAAGATCGACATGCACGCTCCCGAAACATGGGGGTACCTGAAGTTCATTGGCAAGCCATAGGCGATTCTCCGGCATCGAGTGCCAAAGCACACGAAATCGAACGATCTCCCAGTGTTCCTCCATTGTCAGACACTGGTGTACCTCTCCGTGCGAAGACTATCATCATCTTCGAACGTCCATTGAACGACCCCATACTTCATCGATCAGGCAGTTCATTATGCAATCGAATCCGCAACCGGAACACCAGTGGCTTCAGAAACTCGTTGGACGCTGGACCATGGAAGCCGAATGTGTGATGGGACAGGACCAGGAACCAATGAAGAGTTCCGGAACGGAAGTTGTTCGATCGCTTGGAGGACTCTGGACGATTGGCGAAGGGGAGGGGACTCCGCCGGGTTCGGATCAGCCTGTGCAGAGCATAATGACCCTCGGTTACGATCCGTTGCAGCAGCGATATGTCGGAAGCTTTGTTGCTTCCTGCATGGCTCAAGTCTGGATCTACAATGGAAGTCTCGATGCGTCGGGCCGAATCCTGACACTCGACACCGAAGGCCCTGCGTTCTCGGGGCACGGACTTGCCAAGTATCAGGACATCATTGAGTTCCTGAGTGATGATCACCGCACATTGACTTCACGGGTTCTTGGTGAAGATGGTCAGTGGGTCCGATTCATGACGGCGCATTATCGCCGAGTCTGAAGTTATCGGACCAGACTTGCGCCATGGATGCGAGGGTCGATTCACCGTACCAGGAGGAGTCGCTCGTCAACCGCCACCAGCTTTTTCCAATTGAAAATTGGCCATGACCAGGCCGATCACTCCAACGATCGCTGCGATGTTTCCGAGGATCGTGACGAGAAACGGAATCTTGATCTGGGAGAACCTGCTGATGATGTAGTACGGCTGGTAGAGTGGCAGCCAGACGAACATCAGCCCGCAGGATGTCGACTCCTCATACGCCGTTTCGCGAATCTTCCAGTGCCCAACAACACTGATCAGAGCGCCGATGATAATGGCCCCAAAGGAGACGACTCTTCCGGCCTCCGGTGCTGAAAGTGCAAGCACGATCGAGACAATCCCAATCACCAGTCCAATGACGAAGAAGATCACTGGGCCCTTCAGAGTCATCTCATTGGTTGAAATCTCCATGTCCGACGACCGCGGTTTCTTTGGCGCGATTCCGTATTGCTCATACTCGTGCTCTTCGATCGCAGGAGACGAATAGCTGGACATTGGCGTTGACCAGATGTCATCAGGATCTTCTGCCTTCTTTCGTTTGGCTTTTCTGGCACCACCAGATGCCGCGTTGTCCTCGGAGTCAGAAGTCGATGGCACGGTGCTCACGGTATCGCACGTCGGACAGCGAAGCTTCTTTCCGATTTTCTCTGCGCCGACGATGAGCGCACGGTCGCAGCCCGTACATTTCATTCGAATCTTCGTTGACACCAAATGTCCTCGCACCGACCTGACACGAAAGTGTTTTCCAGCAATGTCAGGAAGTTACCAGCCCGAAAAAGACTTCGCAATCACTGATTGAAGTGACAAACGGACATGTCCTGTCGGCAAGCCGGTAACGCCCAAAGCCCTAAGTGTGCATGCCTGATCTCTGGCACCTGCCAGGAGCCCGGTGCCGCGGCCATTACTTCGTGACACCATCCCTTCAGATGGCCTCAACAATCATCGTTCGGCCAATTCTGCCGGACACATCCCGTACGGCTTGCGCAGGACGATCGACAGAACGATCATGCCAGGACCGATACCACGTATTGTCTGGCGCTGCTGAATCATAGTGTCGTCACATGCCGAATACCCTCGTGGCAGATGGTCGGGTTTTCGCTGACAAAGCGGACAACTCCGATTCTACAGGCCAGTTGGCTTCTCCACCTCGTTCGTCTTGTTGGTCATCGTCGGATGTTGCGTCATCGGCAGCGAATCACTGCTCGGACCATCATGGTTCTGGCAGCCATTCTGAACATCGGCTGCAGGACCGGTCAGACGCGCTACACTCACATCCCGCCGCGGGAAGAATTGCGGAGTTCATCACCCCCGGTCCAGTTCGAACACGGTGCGCCGAATCTGGCACTGGACACGGCCCAGACGGTGATCGAAGTCCCGCAGCGAGTCCTCTACGGCGGCGAGCTGGCTGAACGAACTCCAGGTCCGCAGACGTGTGAAGTGCTGACCGACTACATGCAGCAGAATGAACTGACAGACGTGCCGGTTCTGGTCAGAGAATACGATCCGATCGGAGAATGGAAGAGACTCTACGAAAACGATCAGATTCGCCCGTTCTGGAAGTATACAGCGGGCAGTCTGAGCATTGTGCAGTACAGCATTTTTCCCGACCGAGTTTTCCGGCGTGACGTGTATAACCCATTCACGAATTCACTCTCCGTGAACTCCGACTGTCTCACGAGTGCTCTGCGCGAAGCCGCGTATGCCAAAGACGTGCGATCAAGAACAGCTCCTGGCAGTTATGCGACGTTCAATTCCGTGCCTGGGCTGTCGCTCTGGAAGTCAACCGTCGCTGTTAACGATGTGCTTGACTACGCAAGGGCCTCGGAACAGTGGCCGATCGAATCCGATGTGTACCGTCGACAATATCCGTACATCGCCTGCGAAAGCATGACGCCGGCAACCTACTTCATGACCCCTGTGGCCGGATTTGCTGCAACGATGGGAGGAAGTGCCACGGGCTATTTTCTGGGACGTTCGGTTGAAGCCAAACGCCAGAGCGAACTGGAGCAGAAAACCGAAGAACCGGAACAGCGAAAGTCCATTCATTTCGCCGGCTACGTGAAACCTGTTGAATCGGATTCCGTTTCGACGGTATCTCCCGCGAGCCAGGAGTAGTCATCACTTTCGTAGTCATCCGTTTCGTAGTCATCACTTTCCAAGTGATGAACTGCGACTCCCCCACACACCAGCCCTCGCCAAACCGAGACCGCAGGAATCGCAAAGCGTCACTCGGAGAGTGACGGCTACGTTTTACCGAATCTCCCAGCCCTTGCGATACTCCTTGCTCAGGTACTTTTCCGCCGCAGGAGCATTCGCAATTTTGCCCGTGGCCGGATCGTATTCAATCGCGACGCCACTTCGATATGCAACATTGCCCAGCAGGATAATCTCCGTGAACGGTGCGGCGTAGGAGAACGGACTTCCCGTGCGTGAACCCGTCTTGCACGCTTCAATCCACTGACGATGGTGCCCCGGTGATTCAGGAAGCGAAGGAGCCGGCGCGGCGTAGTCCTTGAATGTGTCTTCCGGCAAAAGCTTCGGAAATCCATCGTGCTGAATCGCGATTCGCCCTTTTTCGCCAATGAACAACGAACCGTTCATCGGCAGCTCGGCCGCGATGTCCGGCTTCGGCTTCGCTTCACCTTCGTACCAGACGAACGTAACCGGCCCGAGTTCACCCCGAGCACCAAAGTCCATGCGAGTCTCCATCCAGGTCGGACCGCTGTAGTCGTTTGGGTCCGGGCCTGACGAGCTGACTTTCACCTTGCCGCCAAGATTCAGTCCCCAGAAGGCCGGGTCTGCCAGATGGATGGCCATGTCCCCGATCGCACCGCAACCGAAGTCCCACCATCCTCGCCATTTGAAGGGGACATACGCCGGATGATACGCACGCTCCGCCGCGGGACCGAGCCAGAGATCCCAGCTGAGACTTCCTGGAACGGCCGGCATATCGGTTGGCCGAGCCACTCCCTGCGGCCACCACTTGCCAGGTCGATCGGTGATCACGTGCACTTCCTTCACCTGACCAATCGCTCCGGCTCGAAGCAGTTCGACAAGACGCAGGTAGCCCGGATGTTCGTGGTTCTGCGTTCCCATCTGAGTCGCGACCTTTTTCTCCGCCGCAAGTTTTGCAATCAGTCGAGCTTCCTCGACCGTGTGCGTCAGAGGCTTCTCGCAATACACATGCAGGCCTCGCCGCAGAGCACGCACGGTTGCCGGGGCATGATGATGATCCGGAGTCGCGATCACGACCGCTTCGAGGTCTGTCTGCTCCAGCAGTTTGCGATAGTCTGCGTACGTCTTCGCGGAAGCATGACGAGCGGCCGCCGCACCGAGCCGATCTGCGTCGACATCGCACAGAGCGACGACGTTCTCTGAGGACACCGCATCCAGATTCGCCCCGCCTCGACCACCAACGCCGATGACTCCCACATGCAGTTGCTCATTCGCGCCCAAAATCCGAGCATACGATTTCGCCGAAGCCGCCGACGCCGCAGCCGCCGTTGAAACAGCAAAAGCAGACGAAGCCAAAAACTGACGACGAGTTCGCACACGGGCCATGAGTAACTCCGAAAGGCGGGAAGGACTGAGGAACCAACAGGGCAGGGGAAATGATCACGCGGTCGTTCAGAGATCGTAACAACCGCCCATCCTGTCGTCACATCAACACCTCCCCTCGCCCCGATTCGGGGAGAGGGGCCGGGGGGTGAGGGGTTTGCGGTGCGAGGGGTTCCGGAGCGTTCACACGCCCCGCTCGCCAAGATCCAGACCGGATGGTAAGCAGAGTGGTTCCTGATTCCGGAATGGACCTTGATTCCGGGGCACGACTGACAACGAACGCGGCGGCGTCTACATTGCGTCGGTTGTTGCCAGTCTTCATTTCGAACAGGTCAGTCAGATTCCAATGCCCACCACAATCACGAGCTTTGAAGCCATTGATATTCGTTTTCCTACGTCGCAGCATCTGGATGGTTCGGATGCGATGAATCCGGATCCGGATTATTCGGCAGCCTACGTGGTGCTGAAGACGGACAGTTCGGAGTTCAGTGGATACGGGATGACGTTCACGATCGGCCGCGGCAATGAACTCTGCGTGGCGGCGATTCGGTCGCTGGCGGCTCTTCTGGTGGGGCAAACGGTTGAATCGCTGATGAAGGAACCTGTGACGCTCTATCGGAAGATCACAGGGGACAGCCAGTTGCGATGGGTCGGGCCGGAGAAGGGCGTGATCCATCTGGCCGGAGCTGCGGTGATCAATGCCGTCTGGGACTTGTGGGCTCGCATTCAGAAAAAGCCGGTATGGAAGCTGATCTGCGACATGTCACCTGAACAGTTCGTGTCGGCAGTCGACTTCCGATATCTCAGCGATGTGCTGACTCCTGGTCAGGCTCGTGAACTGCTCGAACGCTTTTCCAGCACGAAACAGCAACGCGTCGAAGAACTTCTGGCGGTCGGTTATCCAAGCTATACGACGTCCGCAGGCTGGCTTGGTTATTCGGACGAAGCCCTGAAACAGAAATGTACGGACCTGAAGGCTCGCGGCTGGAAACACTTCAAAATCAAGGTCGGGCGAGATCTTCAGGATGACATCCGTCGCTGCACGGTGCTTCGCCGCGAAATGGGCGACGATGCGTACATGATGATCGATGCCAATCAGGTCTGGGATGTTCCTCAGGCGATTGAGTGGATTCGTCAGCTGGCACCGTTCAAGCCATGGTTTGTCGAAGAGCCAACCTCGCCGGACGATATCCTGGGGCATCGCGCGATTGCTCAGGCCATCGCACCGATTCGAGTCGCGACCGGTGAGATGTGCCACAATCGAGTCATGTTCAAGCAGTTCATGCAGTCGGGTGCTCTGCAGGTCTGTCAGCTGGATTGCTGTCGTCTGGGCGGCGTCAATGAAGTGCTGGCCGTGCTGCTTCTGGCCGCGAGGTTCAACATTCCTGTGTGTCCTCATGCTGGCGGTGTGGGTCTTTGCGAATACGTGCAGCACCCAAGCATCGTCGACTACGTCTGCGTCTCAGGTTCGATGGAGAATCGCGTCACGGAGTATTCCGACCATCTTCACGAACATGTTCACGATCCCGTCGTGATGAAGAACGGCCGCTACATGCCGCCGTTGGCTGCGGGTTACAGCGTGCAGTTCACGGAGGCCGCGATTCAGGGTTATGCTGTGTAGCCATCACTTTCTAAGTGATGAAATGCGATTTCTCTGCGGATGATCGAGTCCATAGAACGTGCCATGCAGGAGTCGCAGGGCGTCACTCGGAGAGTGACGGCCACATTCAATCGCAGGAGTCGCAGAGCGTCACTCAGAGAGTGACGGCTACATTTCTACCGCGACTCCAGCTTCTTCCACGCATCAGGCAGGAACCTCAAAATGTCCGATGCAATCATGCCGCGTTCACTCAGCCTGTCAGCGGCAATGTCTCCGGCCAGGCCATGCACATGAACGGCGATGGCAGCTGCTTCAAAGGCGGGCATTCGCTGGCCGAGCAGGGACGTGATGATGCCCGTGAGCACGTCGCCGGAACCTCCGGTTGCCATGCCTGAGTTTCCGGTATTGTTGACGAAGCAGCGATGCCCATCCGTGACAACCGTTCCTGGTCCCTTTAGAACGACGATGACCCCGGATTGTCTCGCATAGGCCATCGCGTGTTCCTCACGCTGACTTTCGATCGCAGCGATTGACAACCCGGTGAGACGCAAAAACTCACCTGGATGAGGAGTAATGACGCACTGGCAATGCCCCTTCTCGGAAATCAGCCCATGTTCAGCGACGACGTTCAGGGCATCCGCATCAAGGACGAGCGGGCATGCAGCGTTCTGCAGGAGATCTCGAGTCAGTTGAACGGCGGCAGGGGACCGTCCAAGCCCAGGGCCACAGCCGATGGCATCTTTTCCGTCGGCGAGCTGCGTCAAACGTCCGAGCGAAACGGGCAGCAGGCCTTCGAGAGGATCGTCGTCCATCCCAATTGTCATCAGGGATGGTTCGTACCCGGCAACGATCGGCTGAATGGACTTCGGCACAATCGCTGTCACGAGCCCCGAACCGGATCTCAGCGCAGCCACGGACGAGAGACTGATCGAGCCACTCATGCCGATCGAGCCGCCGAAGAGAATGACCTTGCCAAACGTGCCTTTGTGACCATCTACCGGACGGGGCGGAATTGATGGGAGCACGCCACTGGAGATTGCAGGAGTCCGGGTTCCAGTCTGTGTCATGACATCACTCTCCAAAAAAAGATCTGTCATGGAATTCTGCGGGAAGGGGCCATCGACTGCAATGAACCGACCGTCCAAACTCGTGGAACAACCGGCTGATCAATGGGCACTTCAGCGACTGAAGAGCCAATGGCAGGCGACCGTTCAGTTGCTTCGCCGGCGCAGATCGGCCTGCAGCGTGGTTACTCGGTTTCGCAGTGTTTCCAATTCGGAAGCGAGTAGCTCCGATGTGCTGGTGCACGGTAACCCCAACAACTCTTCGAGCAACTGAATCTTGCCAATCAGTTCACCCACTTCACGTCCTTCCTCACGGCCTTCTTCACGGCCCTCTTCGCGTCCTCTTTTCAGCCCTGTGAGTTCGCCTTCTTCGCGTCCCTGAATCAGCAGACGATCGGCGAGCGAGCCCGGTTCGAATTGAGTGGGCAGGATGCTGGCGAGCGTTTGCTTGTACTGTTCGTGGTCGATGTTCTTGTTCACAGTCATGACAGTGCGAAGTGGAAAAAGTTGTTGTGCGGCGTAGGTAGTTAATCCGTAGCCACTTCAGTGTAACACCGAAAATGTCCACACAATAGTCACAACTGAACAATCACAAAGTGCAACTTCGCCGTCGGCACAATGAAATCGTGCGTGACGACTTCGCGCCATTCATGAACGACCCTCAATGCTGGTGAAAGTAGAAACACGAATCTGCGATGCCTTACTTCTCCGGCACCGCACGCCGTCGAAGTGTCGCTCCGCCTGACAGGTTCACCACGTTCCTGAACCCTCGCTGCAGCAGGATGCGCTGAGCCACGTGGCCTCGAACACCGACGCCGCAACAGATCACGGTTGGCTTTGCGGGATCCAGTTCCAGAATCCGATTGCGCAGGTCATCCACTGGGATCGCAGAGACCTTCGAAACACCCGTGATCGGAGCCTTTGCAATCTCACCAGGTGTTCTTACATCAACGACCTGCCATCCGGACAGATCGGCATCGGCATCGAGCATTGATCCGAGACCATCCATTTCATTGCACGCCGTAAACGCGGCCTGATGAATGGGATCTTTGGCCGAACCAAATGGCGGCGCGTACGCAAGATCCAGGCCCGCAAGGTCTCTTACCGTGGCACCAAAGGCCATGGCCGTCGCGATGACATCGATTCGCTTGTCAACACCGTCTCGGCCGGTCGCCTGAGCCCCCAGGACTTTGCCTGTTTCGGGTGAGTACACAATCTTCAGAGTGATGGGATGTGCGTCCGGAAAATAGCCTGCATGCTGCCCGGCGATAACAGTCACACTTCGACATTCAATGCCAGCCCGTTTTGCGGCTTTGACCGTCAGACCCGTCATGGCTGCGGTCTGATGGAAGACTCGCACGATCGCTGTTCCCAGCACGGGACTCATCTCCGCCGACTTGCCAGTGGCTGCATGTTCGCCTGCCAGTCGTCCGGCTCGATTCGCCGGGCCTGCGAGCGGAACTCTCATTTGCTGGTTCTGCGGATGGCAGAGATATTCTGCCGCGTCGCCTGCTGCGTAAATATCGGGATCAGACGTCTGCTGGAATCGGTTCGTGGCGATGCCGCCCGTCTTTCCAATCTCCAGCCCGGCTTCAATCGCCAGCTTCGTATTCGGACGAACGCCCATCCCAAGAATCACCAGATGGCCGTCAATTCGAGCTCCATTCTCGAGCTCAACACCGACCACCTGACCTTTGTCATGCAGGATGCGACTGAGTCCGCTTCCAAAGTACGTTCTGACGTTCTCGCGATTCAGTTCCTCCTGCAGCGGCACCACCATTTCGGCATCCATGGGTGGAAGGACATGAGCCTGCAGTTCGACAATTGCGACATCGAAATTTCTTGCGGCGAGCTGTTCGGCCATCTCCAGGCCAATAAAACCAGCACCAATGACGATCGCCTTCCGCTGAGTCCCCGTAAGCGCATCGACGGCCGAACGAATACGATCCATGTCCGCGATGTTTCGCAGAGCAAACACGCCGGTGGAACCAACGCCATCAAGGTTCGGGACGATCGGTGACGCACCTGGCGTTAAGATCAGTTTGTCATACGGCAAATGGTAGACCGACTTGTCGGGCCATTTTCGAATCGACACGACCTTACTCGCACGATCAATCTGTATGACCTCGCTGTGAGTTCGCACATCCAGCCGAAACCGCTTGCGAAGAAGATCGGCGGTGGCCACCAGCAACTTCGCGCGATCGGGGATTTCTCCGCCGATGTGGTATGGCATGCCGCAGTTGGCGAACGAAACAAACTCGTCCTTCTCCAGCAGGACAATTTCCGCCTGCTCGTTCATTCGGCGAGCTCGAGTGGCCGCAGACGCTCCCCCGGCAACACCTCCAACAATCACAATTCTCAACGGGCCCGTCGACATGAATCCTTCTTCCCTGCGCTGTTTCGTCTCATATGAACAACTGCGTCACATTGCAGTTGGTATGAACCTGAATCGGACCGCAAAAGCGAATCCCGTACCGTCGATTTCTCAATCGCGCCGGACCGCCGTGTCCTTAAGGGGTAAGGTGAACAGAACAGCCTCCCTCATGTCAAGATCGATGAACCGATTGTGGATTCCCATGCTCGTTATTCGGACGAAGCACCTGAACGCACCGTCAGTCCTCTAAGACCGCGCAACGCCGCCTGCCTAAACAGTTCCTGAGGACCTGCCGCCGTCCGCGTGGCAAACACGAGTCTTTTCACTCAAAAACTCCGGGCCGTGCATGGCACCTTTCTCACAATCCTGCCGCTTTCGAGCCATTCAGTTGCCGCTCTCAAACTTCCCAGTTGCCGTCGCTGCACCGAACAACGGATGTCCAGGTCGTTGCATCAGGCTCGCGCGCAGAGGTCTTCGAAATTCCAGTATTTTTGCTTACAAAGTCGATCCTGGTGCATGGCACTTTGCGATGATGGTGCATGGCACCTTGAGAGGAAAGGGGAATGGTCGCCTGCGATGCTGGACAACGCGGTGTTGTTCGTGGGATGCTACCCGGGAAACTGTTCTGCGAACGCTCAGGGTGTGCCCCATTCGCACAGGGTTTGAGCGGGCCAAGTCACTATTCCAAGAGCTGAAACATGACGAATCTTCTTCGAACAAGTGCGGTATTTCTGCTCCTTGCCACTACTACGTTTGCCCAGGAAAAAACTCAGGCGGTCGCGATGACGAAACGTGCCATGACGGTCGATGATCTGTTTGCTTTTCAGCGAGTCGGTGCTCCGACTCTAAGCCCGGATGGAACCGGCGTCGCTTATGCCATCAGCGAAATCACCGATGCGAAAAACAACAAATCGGTCTCACGTCTCTGGCTGGTTCCAACGGATGGTTCCGTTCCTGCTCGCCAGCTGACGAACCCTTCCGCGAAGGATATGAATCCGAAATGGTCGCCGGATGGACGCTGGATTCTGTTTGAATCCACCCGCTCAGGCTCACTGCAACTCTGGGCTATTAGCCCCTTCGGCGGAGAAGCCCGACAGCTGACAACCTTGAGCACTGGTGCTGGCACGGCGGTCTGGTCACCGGACAGTCGACAAATAGCCTTCGTCTCTGCAGTGTACCCAGAATTCTCCTCACTGCCGTTCAAGGAAAGCGATGCGAAGAACAAGGCGAAATCTGAAGAGATCGAAGCGTCGCCGGTCAAAGCTCGAGTCTTCAAGAAGCTCTTCTATCGCCACTGGGACAGCTATGTCGAAGACAAGCGACAACACCTGTTCGTCATCGACTTGACGGAAGACACACCAGGTGAACTGAACGCTGGCGAACCTCGCGATGTGACGCCTGGCGATCGCGATTCCTATCCGACCTCAACAACCTTTTCGGGTACTCAGGATTTCGTCTTTTCGCCAGACGGGACTCATCTGATCTTCACGGCGGTCCCCAAAGAAAACGAAGCGTGGAACACGAACTATGATCTTTGCCGAGTTCCCGTGACCGGTGGCACAACCGAGTGGGAAACCCTGACGACAAAGAGCCCGGCGGCTGACGGATTGCCGACATTCTCACCTGATGGCACGAAGATTGCCTTCCGAAGCCAGCGAAAGCCAGGCTACGAAGCGGACAAATGGGAAGTGATGATCGCCACCTGCAATCCCGACGGCTCACTAACATCCGACCCGGTTTCGCTGACATCACAAATCGATTTGTCCTTCGACGAAATTCTCTGGCGCAATGATGCTCAACTGGTCGTTACGGCCGAACAGAAGGGATCAAAGCCGGTCTTTGGTCTCTTCATCAGCAAGCCAAACGAAATCGAAAAGACTCAGTCAACCGGGACATGTGCAAATCTTTCACTCTCTGCTGACGGTCAAATTCTGATCTGCAACAACAGCCGCATGACGTTTCCCAGTGAAGTCTTCTCAACCTTCCTCGAGAAGGACGTCATGGCGTCCAAAACGCCTGGCCTGAATCTCTCAAAGGCCAACGCGAAACTGCTGGAACAACTGGATCTGCCCGAACCAAGTTCTGTCACCGTGAAGGGTGCCGACGGTGATCCGATGCAGATGTGGGTCGTGTCTCCTCCGGGCTTCGACAAGACTCGCAAGTGGCCTCTGGCATATCTCGTCCACGGCGGTCCTCAGGGCGCGTGGATGGACGGCTGGAGTTTCCGCTGGAACCCGATGATCTGGGCCGCTCAGGGCTACGTCGTTGCAGCACCAAACCCGCGAGGCAGCACGGGCTTCGGTCAGCGTTACACCGACCAGATCAGCGGCGACTGGGGTGGCCGATGCTACATCGATCTGATGGCGGGGCTTGAGTTTCTTGAACAGCAGCCGTTTGTCGACACGGATCGCATGTTCTCCGCAGGTGCCTCTTTCGGCGGATACATGATGAACTGGTTCCAGGGACACACGACGAAGTTCAAAACACTAGTGACTCATTGCGGCGTTTACAACTTCGAAAGCATGTACACAACGACGGAAGAACTGTGGTTTGACGAATACGAACACGGCGGTCCTCCATGGGGTCCGAACCGTGAATCGTATGAACGTCATTCGCCTCATCGGTACGCTGCAAACTTCAAGACACCAATGCTGATCATTCACAACGACCTGGACTTCCGAGTTCCCGTGAGTGAAGGACAGCAACTGTTTACAGCATTGCAGCGTCAGGGCATTCCCAGCAAGTTCATCAACTTCCCGGACGAAGGTCACTGGGTGTTGAAACCTGCGAACAGCCATTACTGGCACAGTGAGATCTTCAGCTGGCTGAAGGAATACTGTCCTCCCGGCCCGAAGTAATCTCACGGCACTCCGCGACATCACCTACCGTCTCCCCGAAAGCTCGCTTCATGTCGGCCATTCAGGAATTCGAAAAACTCCCGGCGAATTCACCGGACGCTATTCTGGATGCACTCGAAACAACACTCGCAGCCCAGAAGGATTATCATCGTCTGTTTGATGCACGGCTGATGCGGGCGCGCCACAAACTGGGTCTCCCGATCACACAGCCAACATCTCTGCGAAATATCCCGAAGGAGAAGGACGCTGCGTTTCGAGAAGCCTACACAGATGCAGCGCGGGAGATCGGGCTTCGTCTTCTGGAAGACGGTCATCTGGCCGATGCCTGGGCTTACCTGCGAACGATCCATCATACGGAACCGATTCGAGCCGAGATCGAACGGCGAGTCGCTCAGGAACAGGAACCTGGACCGGCTCTGGACGAACTGCTGAATGTCGCCCTGTATGAAGGTGCTCACACGGTCGAAGGAATTCGGCTGTTGCTGAAGTCCCACGGAACGTGCAACACTGTGACCGCGATGAGTCAGATCATTGCTCAGATGACACCGGACGAACGCCGCCGTTCCGCAGCCATCATGGTCAGCCAGCTCTACACGGATCTGCAGGCCAGTGTGCGACGAGATCTGGAGCGACGGCAACCGATGGTGCGTCCTGGAATGTCGCTGCGTGAAATGATCGCGGGCAAGGAATTTTTGTTCGCGGACGGCAACTATCACATCGACGTTTCTCACCTGCATTCCATCGTCGGCTTTGCCCGGCATCTGCAAAAGGACGATCCGGAACTTCTGCAGGCCGTCGAACTGGCTCAGTACGGAAGTCAGCTCAGCGAACATCTGCGATACCCGGCTGATGTGCCGTTCGATGATTACTATGTCGCCAGTGAGTATTTTCTGAAGGCGCTGGCGGGGCGAGAAGTCGACGAAGCAATCGCGTATTTCACTCAGCGTCTGAATCAGGAACCGGATGCGCCGGACAAACGGATGATCGCGTTCGTCCTGGTCGATCTTGCTCAGCGAGTCGGAAGAATGGGACCGGCACTGGAGACTGCGGCTCCGCATTTGAATCGCATGGATGACCCCAACGGCTTCTCGTTCACTGCCAGCTGCGTAGAATCAGGAAGGCTCGATCTTCTGGAAGCGACGGCTCGGGAAAATGACGATGTGCTGGCCATGGCAACAATCCTGCTGTCTCGGCGATAAGACGCAAGTCCGGAGCGATGACGTCCCAACCGCGGCCCGCCCCCGAGCTTGCTGGCGCTCGCTCGACCCCTCCCAAACGGGGTTTGGGTGGGGAGAAATGAACACTTTGCTGGCGCTCGAGTTCGTTTGAGAGTGACCACATGAAGATCGCGATCATCACTGCCGGTGGCGCTGGAATGTTCTGTGGCTCCTGCATGCAGGACAATACTCTGGCACGCTCGCTGCGAGCGGCCGGCGCGGATGCCGTGCTGATTCCAACGTACACACCGATTCGCGTTGATGAAGACAACGTCAGTACTCGCCGAGTTTTCATGGGCGGGATCAACGTCTACCTGGATTCGAAGCTTCCCGGCTGGCGCTATCTGCCCGGCTTTATGAAGCGATGGCTGGATCGACCGGCGATTGTGCAGTTTCTTTCTCAGTTCAGCAGCAGCACATCAGCCGCGGAGCTGGGTGGACTGACGGTCGATCTGCTGAAAGGCATGGCGGGTCCTCAGCAGCATGAGATCGATGAACTGGTCAGGTTCCTGGCCGATGATCTGAAGCCCGACGTGATTTTGTTCAGCAACGCACTTCTGTCGGGAATTGTTCCCGAACTGCGTCGACGCTGGAGCGGCCGTCTTGCCTGCCTGTTGCAGGGAGACGATATCTTCCTAAAGGATCTGAAAGAGCCGTGGCGTACGGAGGCGATGGCACTGATTCGCCAGAATGCATCTCATTTCGATGTGTTCCTGACCCACAGCCGATATTACTCCCGGTTCATGCAGAACTCTCTGCAGCTTCCTGCGGAGAAGTTTCGCGAGATTCCGCTGACGATCGAAGACCGCCCGGACGTTGCCTGTGCGGGTCGTCCCGAGGATTTTCCGGAACATCTCCTGATGACAAACGGGGATGAAATCCGAGTCGGCTACTTCGCTCGGATCTGCCCGGAAAAAGGTGCGTTCAGATTCATGGATGCCGCAGAAAAAGCTCTGCCGCAACGACCGACCCTGAAGATGGCGATGGCTGGCTTTCTTCCAAAGCTGCATGAAGTCGCCTTTCACAAGCGACTTGCAGAAATCCAAAAGAAGTTTGGCGAACGCCTTCACTGGGCGGGCAGCCCGGCCGACCGTATTTCGAAGTTCAGAATTCTTGGTTCATTCGACTGGCTTTGCGTACCAACCGAATACGAAGAACCCAAGGGGCTCTACGTTCTGGAAGCCGCGCTGCTCGGCATCCCGTCACTGCTTCCTGCCCACGGTGCATTCCCGGAACGAATCGAACAACTGGGGCAGGGCAGACTCTTCCTGCCGCTGTCCGACGACAGTCTCGTCGACGCACTGCTGACACTTCCACCCCTGCGAGATGCGGAACAGCGATGTCGTCTCCGAGATCAGTGCCTTGCTCACAACAGCGCCGAGTCAACTGCAGACCAGGTCCTGAAAGCGCTGGGAAGCGGAAGCACGTAGTCTGCGGCAGACTCTGATCGAGCGACGGGCGTCACTTGCGCTTGCCTGTGCGATCCCGTTGCTTCTTTTCGATCGACCGCCGTTTCAGCGCGACTGTCGTGAACGAGACTCCGAATTCCTCTGCGAGTTTTGTGTCTGGTTCCTTCCCCAAACGTCGAATCATGGCCGGTGTCCATTCCACCAACGTGCGCTTTTGCACCGGCGGAATCCCAAGCGACTCTCGCATCGCACGAATATGGCGGCGTCCTCGCCCGAGCTTCTTCTGAAGCTGCACATCTGAAAACTTGCCAAGCAGGTCAATCTCCGATTTTGTCCACGGACGCCTCGCGGCATAACCATCATTGCACGAAGAAATATTGAGTGACTGCCGCCTTGACTGAACAACACTGCTGGAAACTCCCAGTTCCTTCGCAAGCGCCTGATCCGAAATCGTCCCCAGTTTCCTGATGAGCCTCGGAGTCCACCTGGTCTTCTTCACGACCTTTGTCACCGGCGGGATTCCAAGCACGGCCCGCTTTGAAGAAAGAGTCGACTTGGGAATGCCCACTCGTTTGCTAAGTTCCACATCAGACATTGTCCCAAGCAGCTTGATCATTTCGTTCGTCCAGTGAATTGGCCGGAAGCGAGCAATTCCTTTCGCTTTGCGTTCCCTGCGAACTTGCATTAGGGGCACGCCGAACTCCTGCGCCAATTCCAGATCCGGTCTCTTTCCCAGCTGTCGAATCAATTTGGCAGGAAGCTTGCTCTCAGACTTTTTGGCTTGTGTTTTCTTCTTTGCGCGAACCATTGGCGATGTCCTCTGTTGTTCAAAAATGACTCTGCTGCCCCGTCTGCAATCTCGTTGCCCTGCGCTGGTTGGGCCAGGCGGTGAACCACTGAGGACAGTCGTTTTACACTGTCTGCAGCGACAACTGCGGCTACCGGCGTTCGTCGAGTTCCTTACGAAGCTCATGCACGGTCCGAACGATATGCTCTTCCACGTCAGTCGACCAGATTGTCGGCAGTCCGTAATAGATCATAGCCGACGCGCCTTCGTAGCCGCCTTCCATGAGCACTCGGCGAGAAGGAATGTAGGCCATGACATCGTTGCTGTAGCCGGCAATCCAGTTGTGAGCACCGGGCAGTTCGGAACGAAGTCGGACCGCAAAATCGACAACGACTTCTCCGCCCAAATACGTCAGAGTTGTCGCATTGCCGATCGCCCAGGTTTGGACAGGGTACGGGTAGGTTGGCGACAACTTGCCGTCTTCGGCAATCTTCTTCATCAGCCACCTGGCCCGGCGCGCAATGTACACGTCACTCGACTTCAGATCATTTTCCACCTGCTCTTTGGTTGGCAATGTGTCGAGTGCCAGGTCGATTTCCCGGTAGACAGTCTTCAGAGATCCTGTCACTGGCGTCATCGGTCCGGCCAGCGCGCGATCGACAGCCGCGGCCGTCTGACGACCATATTCCTGAGCCAATTCGACGGTTCGACGAGGCAACGGATTCTGATCAGCTCCACAGCCCGCCCAGAACAGGGCAACGGTTCCGGGATGGTTCTTCTCCAGTTCCGCCTGAGCAAACCCGGGCCAGTCTCCGCACCAGTCCATGCCGCTGAGAACCGTGGCATGACATGCGTAGCCGAAGAGAATCGCCTTGAGTTTCCCGTCCGGCGTCCGCACAGAAAGCACCGGCACATCGTGGTCGACGGGCCCAACCAGCGAACCTGATTCACGCAGCATCGGCACGTCCGCTTCACGATTGTTGCGGCGATTCACAGCGAACGTGGCCTGACCTTCTCCCGCCTTCAGAATCGCAGGAGCCAGACTGGTCTTCGCTTCCTCTGCGACACTGACAACACTGTCGATCAGGAACGACGTGTAATCCTGAACCAGTTTTTGATTGGCGTCGTCCAGCGAATACATCGCGAGCAAATTCGTTCCGACAACCGGACCGGAATGAGTATGCGATGTCGCCAAAGCAACCTGCGAACGTTCCAGCCCCAGCGACTTCTGAATCGCCTCGCAGATGGTCTGCGATGTCTTTCGGTCGATCCCCACAAGATCCAGCGTCACAACGACACACGCCTTGCCTGAGGGATCCTGCAACATCAGTGCCTTCGCGTAGAGGTCATGAATCTTCCCCTGGGCGGGTTTGTCGCGCGAGGCGTATCCGGACATCCACATGAACTGAGGTGGCGTGATGATCTTCGTTGCGACACCGGCCTGCCACGAATCCTCGGCTGACACTCTGTTTTCGATCAGCACGGTGAACAACGCCACAAGCACCCAACAAACGACTCGGCTCATCCGCATGACACACCTCCGAAAGTCCTGGAAGATCGCTCTCTGCCGCCGAATCATAAAGTGACGAGAGCGTTCCCGCGACCAACAGCATGGTTGGATCCGTCAGACGGGCACAGTCGCGGACTTTTGTAGGTGCCGACTGCCGGGCGGCACTTGCCGCGACCAGCGCCCCTGCCTGTTGCCACATTCTTCAAAGCACAACGTGGAAGCGACATCGCCATGAGATTGCTGCATGGCGAGCGGGATTGAATGAAGAACGTGTCAGAACCCAGGTTTGCCTTTCGGCGAAAATTCTTTCTGGCAGAAAGGACCTACTCAGACAGACGGTCGTTCAGAATGAGCGAGGAGAAAACGACTGGGGACAGTCGTTCTACACTAGGCCGCTTCGTCGATGTCTTCGTCTTCGTCATCATCGTCCGGCGTTTGAGCAATCGCGGGCAGCCTGCGTTCGCGGCGGAGAGTGGCATAGTTCGGCATGTCATCCAGACGGCGGAGGCCAAACATGGTCAGAAACTGGCGAGTCGTTTCGTAGAGGAAGGGGCGTCCCAGTGAGTCGTCTTCGCCACCGATCCGCACGAGTCCTCGGTCCATCAGCTGGCGAATCATCTCGGCCGAAGCAACGCCTCGAATGGCTTCCACATCGGCCCGAGTTACGGGTTGCTGGTACGCGATGATGGTCAGAGTTTCCATCATCGGAGCCGACAGTTTCATTTCCGCCTGGCGATTGTGCAGCCGGTCCAGCCACGGAGCCAGAGAGGCTCGTGTCATCAGCACATAGCCCATTGCCGTCTGCTCTATTCGAAAGGCAGAACGAGTTCGATCGTAGCTCTCGTTCAGAATCGAAACGAGCTGCTGAACTTCACGTACGTCGATCAGCCTGGCCAGCTGAACCAGCTTCTTTGGAGCGACAGCGCCTTCGGAAATCAGGAGGGCCGCTTCCAGTCGGGCAAGACGAGTCGAACGAACAAGCCCACCGTCCGGAAGAATCTGCAGAGCGAGGCCGCCGGAGAGTGTTCGGCCTGCCGACTTCAGCATCGATACTCGTTCACGCTGATTATGAGCGTCCGTCGAACGAATCAGGTCAGCGGAAGGGCGATGGAATCCGAATGAACACGGCCACCGGTTCATAGAGGACTCCGTTTTCATTCTGCCTGAAGTCGCGCCTTTTGCCAGGCAAGGACCTGATCCAGCACGTTCTTCGCACATTCATCGCGGCTGGAACCAACAGCCTCAAAGCGATATCGCATCAGTTCCGTATCACCACGGAAGAAGACGGCAAGTCCCACCGGAGTTGTTTCTCCCGCATGGAACCACAAAGTGCGAATCGCGCCCATTGCGTTCAGCTGCTTGATGATCTGCTGTGACTTTGGAGTCGCAGCAGCTTCCTGTGTTTCGCCCCCATCTGTTCCTTCGACGTCGTTGCTGTCTGCGGACTTGCCACGATCATCGGGGGAGACTTCCTTGAAGTCGCTCCCTTCCGCATCGTCGGCGGGAGCCTTCCGCTTTTCCATCGATCCCTTGCGAGAAGACCCCTTGGTGTCAGTCCTCGAAGGTTTCAGCTCTTTCCGAGGTTCATCGAAGAGGGGCGCATCACCGATGTCATCAGAAGAGGATGTCGCTTCTTCGTCAGAGGATTCTGCAGTCGTGTCAGCCTCTTCATCAGGGAAGATCTCGGAGAAATCATTTGATTCTTCTCTGGCCCGCTTCGATTTCTTTGGCGCTGTCTTTGAGCCTGAACCTGCGAGTTCTTCAAAGCCTGGAATCCCGAAGTTTTCGTCCTCTTCTGAAGCGTCTGCGGGCGTTCCTGACACACCGCCAATCGGACCGGGTGGGCGCAGGAGTGCGATGGCCGGCACCACGATCAGTGGCAGCGTCATCAGCAGTGTTGATAGCAGTCCGCTGCGAGAGGAATCCATTCCCGCGTTCCCGGTGGAAAAGTCCGTTTGCCGCTCCTTCGGGCAAATTCTGCCGGAGTCTACGCCTGATCGGCAATTTCAGGCAACGGCAGTTTCCCCGAGCCTCCAGTCGTAAATCCAGGCAAACAGGGAAAGACGGAAAAAGCAACTTCAGCAACACTGGGAAGTCTCGGCAGACTGCTCGAATTCCCACCGTCCTGCAAATCGCAGTTTCTGCCGGAATACGGTTTCCGGTAAACTGTCATTCGCATTGTAGCGCCTTCGCCGTGAGAACTGTCGTGCGTATTATGTTCGCGAGCAGTTTCATTGATGCACACGGAGGAGAAACTGCGATGGAACACAATGGTGCTCTGAGAAGCACGGTGTGGCTTGTGATGTTCCCGGAACGACCCGGGAGGAGGAATGGATGTCTTTGATTCAACCAGTAAGCGGTTTCCAGATCAGCCGACGACAGTTTGCGGCGATGCTGGCGGCGGCCGGAACGCTTTCCGTCCGAAGTGCTGTCGCAGATGAGGCGAAAGAACATCCTCTCGTGCCGGCGATTCGCCACGCCAAAGTCTGTCTCGAAAAAGCAAAGGCGATGAAGGGCTACGAGTGCGTCTTCGCGAAGAAAGAAGTCGTCGACGATGAGATGATCGCTCAGACGATGAAGATGAAAATTCGGCACCAGCCGTTCAGCGTCTACATGTACTTCCAGGAACCGAGCGAAGGCCGGGAAGTGATTTATGTGGAAGGTCAGAACGAAGGAAAGCTGCTGGTTCACGAAACCGGCCTGGCGTCTCTGATCGGAACATTGTCACTTGCCCCGGACGATTCCAAAGTGATGGCGGAAAATCGCTACCCCATCACGAAGGCGGGTCTGGCCAACATGGTGTCCACGATCATCACTCAGTGGGAAAACGAATCGAAGTATGGCGAGTTTGATGTGAAGTACTTCGAAGATGCCAAGGTCGGCGAATACCAGTGCCGCGTCATCGAGAGTACTCATCCGCAGCCTCGCCGTCAGTTCCCCTTCCACATGACTCGTCTGTGGATCGACGAAAAATCCGGCCTGGCAGTGCGAGTCCAGCAGTTCGGCTTCCCCAAGAAGAAGGACGCAAAAGCTCCTTTGATGGAAGATTACACATTCACCAGCATCAAGCCGGACGTCCGCCTGACCGACCGCGACTTCGACAAAGAAAACCCCAGCTACAACTATTAGTCGCTGCGGGACAATAGGCCGATCAATGGACATGTAGCGGAAGGGCGCGAGCCCTCCGGTCTGTGCAACCATCGACCGCTGTCACCCTTACCAATCCCAAAGGCCTGGCAGTGTTGCCAGGCCTTTGTGTTTCGCCCGACAGCTTTGCATGGATAGGTGTTTGTACCGAGCCGAGGTACAACGAATTGCAAAAGAAAGTTCAGCCCGCGCCCTTCTCTTTCAAGCGAGGCTTGGCCTCTTCGGCCCGCTTCGGATGGAGCTTTTTGTACGTCTTCCACCAAGCTCCAAATCGCCTCATCTCAGCCATGTTCGGTGGACATGACGTCCGCAATACTGGCTTCTCCGCCATACTGGATTCCTTCCTTGCGCCTTAGACGTTCACTCTGACCTTATTTCTAACTGGTGATCGGAGTCAATGTCATCTCGTACTCCTCGAGTTGTCGCCGAAAAAGCGAGTTCAAGCAACGATTTCACAGCGCGAATGTTGGCCTGAAGTTTAAGGCTGTTGAGATCCAGTTGGCTGCTTCGGTTCCCGGTCAACAACAATGCCTGATGGCCATGTTTCGGACGAACAACGTCAAACTGGATTTCTCGAAATCCTCGTTCGTGAAGAAGCCATCGAAGTGACGGCTCGATCGATTCACTAGTCGCCACAAGCGGGCCAATTCCAAAACAGTGAGTACTTTCGCGGACGACTTCGCTGCTGACACCTCCGCCAAAATCGGAAACCAGAGTGCTGCCTACACTTACAATGGATATCAAATCGTCTTCGTCATCGACGCAGGCCAGTTCAAAGCTGAAATCACAAGCGTTCACGTTTCCGCGGGAATGCGCAGCACCGACACGGAGGATGTCTTGAAGCATCACTTCCAGTGCCTGTCCCGACTTTAATCCATGACTGAGGATCGTCACACCAACGGAAGAGATCGTCGCTTCAGGCGCATGAGTGACGATGAGCGTACGAACTGTCGTTCTCCAGACCTCTGGAATCCAGGACTCACCTTCGTAGGGAACTACGCGAGCATGGATCCAGCCATTCGTATTCAGCAATTCAACAATCTCGTCTCCAGCAATCGTGTTCGTGGTATGTACGAGAGTCGGGACGATTGGTGGTTTTGTCACCAGCCATTTCGCAACCTCGATTCCGTCACCTGCGTCAACAAACCGCCCATCATCAGACGCCACCATATCGAGATCGTTGTCCAGGCAAATCAAGTCGATGTCGTGGATCCCGGTGGACTCAAGGTGTTCAATCATCTTCTGTGCCACCACGAAGTACTCGACCGATACCCCTGGAAACAGTTCCTGAAGCACCGCAGACATCACCTGCCGACGGTCCGCATTGTCTTCCAAAATCACAATTCTCACCGAAATCCTCCTCGCTCTATCGTAACACTATCGGGCGACTGGAGTCGACGTAGGAAAATAGTCTCACAGCCCCTGCCATGATGCGAAACCCTTTTTCTTCGAGGGTTTTTGCGACGAACAGCAATCCTTCAGCATCGGAAAACTGAAAAGTCCCGGACAGATTCGTGAGATCACGGATCCTGCCACAATCAATAGTGAGGTCCCCGGCATACATGGCTGGCAAGCCGCTCCCCAGGATCCTCGGATGCATGTGCGGGCCATCCGGCAGTACGAAAATGGTTCCGGATTCATCCTGAAGGAACACATAGACTCCGTCGACTATTCCCGGTGCAATTTCGCGGGATCGAGGATCGCGATCGTATGGGTGATTGTCGAGGGGAGTCTTCATTCCGCTCTAGTCCGAGGATACGCAGAGTGGCTCAAAGTCCGAATAGTACTTTGACACGACTTCTCATCCAATGGCCCGAATCGTGCCGGATCTACTCCTGGACAATGCCGGAGCGTTGACACGCTCCGCTCGCCTTGAGTCGAGAGGACACTCAGAACTACGAAGGTCACTGCCAGCTCAGGCGCCGGAGGTTAGCAGGCCGATTTCTTCGAGGACCG